>WPCI01174367.1_pt1 | contig 37609 bp, 28 predicted proteins | sample 5399871 | NCBI WGS metagenome assembly WPCI01 (sample SAMN12869469, study PRJNA574797) | sludge metagenome | isolation source: wastewater treatment of pH7 | place: China:Beijing | collected 2019-05-20 | reverse complement strand
AAATGTTTGTTGTCTTGAATTGAATCAAGACGCCCTACACATTTGGTTTGTCTTACTTTGTTCAGTTTTCAAAGGTCTACTTGAATTGCCGTAGCAACTTTTACATCATATCAGAGTGACGTTTGAATGTCAACTCTTTTTTAAAAAAGTTTTTTTGATTCCGTTTGAGAAATCTTTCAGCAACCCACTTAATATATCGCATCGTTTGTTATTTGTCAAGAACTTTTTTTGAAGTTTTTCTTGATGAAATCAAGCTTCATAAGCAGTCCTTTTTAAACGACTTAGTTATCTTATCATGTGATAATTCACACGTCAACAACTTTTTGAAATTATTTTTTTAACTTCTAGTTGTTTTTCAACAACTCATTCACTCTATCATAAAAAAAAAGAATGGTCAAGCAAAATTTTACATTTCGCTTGACCTAATTTTAAATTCTATCTCTTCACAACTTAACGATTGATTTGTTTTAATTTTTCACCCATTTTAATCGTTTCTTTCTTATTGAGTGGATAACCAACAAGTAAAATCACCGCAGATAATAGCAAACAAACTGCTGGCAATAAATTAGCAATCGTATAAATACGTTCTTGCACTAAAGCTGACTGAATTGTTCCGCCTACTGAAGACGATTGATAGCCAATCATCGTTAACATAAAACCACCAATTGCCCCTGCACATGCTTGTCCCAATTTTCTAGCAAAAGAATTGACACCGTAAACTGTTCCGTCTTCTCGTAACCCCGTTGTATATTGATGATAATCAATTACATCTGTAATGAAAGCCCACACCATCAAATTGAATAATCCTGATCCCAATGTTGCAATAAATAGTAGGAACAAGTATACCCATGCATTTGTAATATGTAAAAAATACATCAATAAATACATAATAGAAGAAAACATTAGAGCGACAACGCTTGCTTCTTTCTTACCAAACCATCTTGTCAACGCCGTTGCAAAAGGAGCCAATACAACGACCGTTCCATACGTTAATAATAAAGCAATCGACATTGCTTCTTTATTATGGAAGTAGTCATTAAATAAATAAGTCATATTTGTCCCAGCTAAAATTTGATTGATCACAATAAAAATGTCCACAACAACTAGTACTACTAGTGCACGATTCGAAATTAAGCCTTTAACCAGCCTGGTTGCTTGAATCTCTTCTTTTTTTTCTACTCTTACTCTCTCCGTGGATAGCTTGCAAGTTAAGATATATGCTAGAAAAGCTATTGACGCACAGCTAATGGCAATCCAGAAAAATCGTTCACTTGAGACAATCTGTTGACCATTTTTGTTTTGCGTATACATTAATATTGGAATAAAGAAACCCGTAGTTGATCCACCGATTGCTGATCCAATACTTCTGAAAGTCGACAACGAAGACCGATCATCCGGATTTGAACTGATTGCTGCCGCCATTGCCCCATAAGGAATATTAATTGTTGAAAGAAAAATACCATACACAATGTATGAAACAAAAATATAAATCATCTTGGCCGACATTGGTAAATGCTGAATAATAGGCAAAAACATTAGAACTACTACGGTACAAAACGGATACTTCATTCGGCGAATCCACGGGATAAATCGTCCAACTTCTGTTAGCTTAGAAATATCACATAGCCGTCCAACGAAAACATCCGCAAATGCATCTAAAATTCTTGAAACTAGAAAAAGCGTACCTACTATTGCTCCAGAAACGCCAAGGGCATTTGTGTAATAAATCATCAAAAAGCTATTAACCAATCCTAAAATAAAACAATTTCCTAAATCACCAAACATGTAACCAATTTTGTCCTTCAAACCAAACGCACTTGTTTTCTTATTGATTGTCTCCTCAGAAACTGCTTGTTGCGAAAGCATTCCAATCACTCCTTTTTCTTTTTAGTAATCGTTTTCAAAATTATACCCTCCATTTTTTTATTTTTATATTCACAATATTGTTATTTTCTTGCATTATGTTGGTTGATAAAAAACTAGAGAAAGAATTTCACTTAGCTGGAAGCAAAAAAAGAGCAGGACTGCAATCAGTGAAGTGCGCCCCCTAAGTTAGACCCAAAAATCTAACTTAAGGGGTTTTTTTAGTGGTCAAATATGATTATGAGTTTAAAAGAATCGTCGTCGAAGCTTATCAGAATGGTGAAGGTGGCTATGGAATCTTGGCTCGTCGCTTTCATATTCCAGCAGATTCAACTGTAAAAAAATGGGTAAAAACTGTTGAACGACTTGGCTTCAGCGCTCTAAATCGAAGGAAAGGCAAACAAACTTATTCTTCTCAATTCAAGCAAGATGTCATACACTATTATTTGACTAGTGGTGACTCTTACCTTGATGTTGCGTTGAACTATGGATTGCCATCTGGAGACCTACTCCAGCACTGGCATCAAGTATTTCTACGCGAAGGCATGGAAGGTCTTTCACCAAAACCGAAAGGAAGACCGTCTATGACAAAGAAAAAGAAGATGAAAACACCAAAGAAACCATTGACGCGCGAGCAGGAACTGGAACGAGAGAATGAACTGCTTCGTGCAGAACTGGCCTTCATAAAAAAGCTCCGAGCTTTAGGGATGACTATCCCGGATCGACTCAAGAACGAGACGCACGAATCATCCACGAACTCCGAAAAGAGTTCCGATTAGGGATTCTCCTTGAAGCGACGAAATTTCCTAAAGCAACGTATATGTATTGGCAACAGCGCTTTGACCGTGAAAATCCAGACGCCGCATTAGAAAAAATGATTACAGAAATTTTCGAAGAAAACAATGGCAATTATGGCTATCGTCGGATTCAAATTGTCTTGAATGAGCGTGGACTAAAAGTGAACCAAAAGAAAATCCGCCGATTGATGTGTAAGCTTGGACTGAAATGCGCGAAGTTCACACGAAAATCTCGTAAGTACTGTTCTTACAAAGGAACGGTTGGACAAGTGGCGAAAAATCGTATTCATCGCCGTTTTTATACATCGGTTCCACATCAAAAAATCACTACAGATACCTCTGAATTTAAGTATTACGAAAGGGACAATACGAAGGGAATCGTAATCAAAAAACTGTACCTTAACCCGTTCCTTGATATGTTTAATGGGGAAATTTTGTCTTACCGAATTTCAGAGACACCAACGTTAAAGGCCATTCTTGAGGCTCAAAAAGAAGCGATTGACTACACCGCAGATTGTCCATATCGTCGGACATTCCACTCTGACCAAGGTTGGGCTTACCAGTTGAAGCAATATAGAAAACCATTATCAAATAAGAATATTTTTCAAAGCATGTCCCGAAAGGGAAACTGTTTGGACAACTCACTGATAGAAAACTTCTTCGGTTTATTAAAGCAAGAAATGTATCATGGTGTTGAATATACCAGTCTTGAAAGCTTAAAAAAAGCAATTGAGGATTGGATTGATTACTACAACCATCGTCGAATTAAGACGAGGCTTGGCTGTAGCCCAGTTCAGTATCGAGAACGAATAACAGCATAATAAAAATACCGACCAGATTTTCTAGTCGGTATGTGGTCTAACTATTGGGTCTCACTTCAGAATTAACGTTTTGTGCCAGCTTTTTAGTTTTTATTCCAAGAAATCTTTTAATTGTTTTGAACGTGATGGATGGCGTAATTTTCTTAGTGCTTTTGCTTCGATCTGACGAATACGTTCACGCGTTACACCGAAAACTTTCCCAACTTCTTCTAAAGTTCTTGTTCGACCGTCATCTAAACCGAAGCGTAAACGCAACACGTTTTCTTCACGGTCAGTCAATGTATCCAATACATCTTCCAATTGTTCTTTTAATAATTCATAAGCCGCATGTTCAGCAGGGCTTGTAGCTTCTTGATCTTCAATGAAATCACCAAGATGTGAATCATCTTCTTCACCAATTGGTGTTTCTAATGAAACAGGCTCTTGCGCAATTTTTAAGATTTCGCGTACTTTTTCTGTAGGTAGGTCCATTTCTGCCCCAATTTCTTCAGGTGTTGGTTCTCTACCTAAGTCTTGAAGTAGTTGACGTTGGATACGAATCAATTTATTAATTGTTTCAACCATATGAACTGGAATACGAATTGTACGTGCTTGGTCAGCAATCGCACGTGTGATTGCTTGACGAATCCACCAAGTCGCATAAGTTGAGAATTTGAATCCTTTACGGTAATCAAATTTTTCAACGGCTTTCATTAAGCCCATATTTCCTTCTTGGATCAAATCTAAGAACTGCATACCACGACCCACATAACGTTTTGCAATACTTACAACTAAACGCAAGTTTGCTTCAGCTAAACGTTGTTTTGCTTCTTGGTCGCCTTCTTCGATTTTCAAGGCAAGTGCTACTTCTTCTTCAGCTGTTAAAAGGGAAACTCGGCCGATTTCTTTTAAATACATACGAACTGGATCGTTGATTTTTACACCAGTTGGTGCAGATAAATCTTCTGTTTTTGCTTTTTCAGCTTTTTTCTCACCACTTTTTAAACTGTGAATTGATGGATCACCATTTTCATCGACAACACTGATTCCAGCATCCTCAACTTTTTGAATTAGTTTGTCCATTTCTTCAGCACTCAATGTAAATGGTGTAGCAAGTTGGTTTGATAGATCATCATAGACAACTTGTCTTTTAGGTTTGTGTTCTTTGATGAAAGCTGTCACTGCTGCTTCATACTTTTTCTTATCTGTTACATTTGCCATAAAAGAAGGCCCCCTTCAAGTAGCTATTTGGCTTGTTTTAACTGTCTCGTTAAATTAATGATCTCGATTGTCAATTCTAATTCTAACTGTTTATTACCTGTACGTCTGGCTTCTTGCTGCAATTGTTTTTTTTCGATTATTTTATCAGCTAAGCCAGATTTACTGATAACAGCCAGTAAATCTTGAATTTCTCGCGTAGAGCTTTCTTCAGCGACTCGCAAATAGGCAATCTCCACCACTAAACGCCTAATTTTTTCATCTTGCAAAAAGTTTAAAAAATCTGCAAGGTTAAACTCTTCATATTGTGATAGATACGCATCAAACAAAAAATAGATTTCTGCGTACTCATCGTGGATAAATTGAAACTCTTGTTCTTTCAGCAAATTCCGAACAGAAATTTCTTTAAACACCCGATACAACAACATTTGCTCCGCTTTTTCGACTTGCGTCAGAGGTTGCTTTTGTTGCGGTAACTCCTGCTTGACCATTGGTATATTCGGCTCAGCAGTCCGTTGCTGTTCTTGGCGGTTTGCTCGTTTCAATTCACGCAATTGTTTTTGAATCGTTTCACGACTAACTTGAAATTCACTTGTCAGTTGTGAAAGATACATATCTTGCTCAATTGGCGAGACAACTTTACTTAATTCAATCAACACTTCTTGAAGATAATCTAACTTATCTTTTTCATTATCCAAATTCTTATTTTGCTTTAGATAGCGTGTTTTGAATGTAAAGACTGTTTCACGACCATGTTGAATCAATTCCTGAAAGGATGCTTCACCATATTTTCGCAAATATTCGTCTGGATCTAGCTTTTCTGGTACAACTACAATTGATAACTGTAATCGACTATTTTCACGTAGAAGTTCGATTCCACGATTGGTAGCCTCAAATCCTGCTTGGTCACCATCATAACAAAGCACCAGGTCTTTCGTTAAGCGCTCCATTTGCTGGATTTGTTGAGCAGTTAAACTGGTTCCCATTGAAGCTAAACCATTTTTGATTCCGGCTTGCCAAGCTGCAATTACATCCATAAATCCTTCAAATAGTAATATTTCACCAGTTTTTCGGATCTCGCTTCTTGCTTTATCCAAGTTAAATAAAACTTGACGCTTATTAAATAGTTCTGTCTCTGGACTATTTAAATACTTGGGTTGATCTTTTTCTTGACCTTTTTCTGGTGCTAACCACCGACCAGAAAAGCCAATCGTTCGACCTTGCGGATTGTTGATTGGAAACATGATGCGCTGATAAAAGCGATCAGAAAAATGACCATCATCATGCTTGATAAACAATCCAGAATGTTCAAAAACATCACTTGATAATGATTCATTATTGAACACTTGAACTAAAAATGAACGTTCATTTGGTGTAAAACCAATCTTAAACGCTTCAATTAATTCCATTGTTAACCCACGATTCAGTAAATAATCAAGTGCAGGCTGTCCAGCTTTCGTGTGTAGTAACATGTGGTGATAGACCTCTACAGCTTTTTCATGTGCTGTAAGTAACTCGCCCGTAGCTGAATTTGTTTCATCAGTAGCATATGTTTGTTGTTTCCATTGATCTGCTAAGGGAATTTGTTCAAATTCTGCAACTTTTACCACTGATTCTGGAAAAGTTAATCCTTCAAGTTCTTGAAGAAAAGTAAAGACATTTCCACCTTTCCCGCAACCAAAACAATGAAAAATCTGTTTGTCTTCAGCTACAGAAAACGAAGGTGTCTTCTCTTCGTGAAAGGGACAAAGTCCTAAATAATTTTTTCCAGATTTCTTTAATTGAACGTATTGTCCAATCACCTCAACGATATTCGTTTGACTCCGAATATTTTCAATCACTTCCTGAGGAATTCGCTGAACCATTGTTTCCACCCCCTCATTTGTATACTCCATAAAAATCGAGTAAATCTATCAGGAGAATAACCGGTAAAAAATCGCACCAACCGAAATCAGCGCGATTTTAAAGGACACAATTATACATGTTTGATTGTATCATATTCCTGTTCTTTTTCAAGTATAACGTTTTAAGAAGTTAATGAATTGTTTAAGCAAACTTATTCAACAGTTTTTCTTGAATATTGGCACGCCAATAAGCTAGACGAAGAACAATATTTATTGCCATGAGCCCAACGAATAAGCCAAGTTGATTTCCCACACCTAAATTCACTTCTAAAATGCCATGGAAAAGCATCGCTGCCACATAAATTCCAACAACCGTCGTAACAGCTAAGAAAATTCGTAATGGGTTGAAAGGATAACAAGCTTTGATTACAGCTAAACAACTAATTCCAATCAATAAATAATACATTAATGTTGTCGTTTCACCATTCGACCAATCCAATCGTTGTCCCAATAGATAAACTGTCACAACATTTAAGACAACTAAAAGTGCATTTGGTAATGCATTGATAAGCGCTGTTGGCAAGTAGCGATAATTGACTTTTCGTTTATCTTGCTCAAAAGATAAGAAGAAAGATGGGTACCCTTCAATTGCTAAGTCAATCAATGTGATTTGAATGGGAATGAATGGGAACCCAATCGCAGTAATCGCACATAAGATAGACAAGATGAAAGAATAAATTGTTTTGATAAAGAAAATTCCTGAAACCTTCGTCACATTGTTAACCACTCGACGACCTTCAAACAAAACTTCTGGCAACGTCGTGAAGTCCGAATCCAGTAAAACTAAGTTGGCGATTTGACGAGTTGCGCCATCACCTTCTGCCATTGCAATACTACAATCAGCTTCACGAAGTGCTAACACATCATTTACACCATCACCTGTCATCGCAACTGTTTTACCACTTTCCTTTAGCTCATTGACTAAGATTTTCTTTTGTTGAGGGCTTACTCGACCAAAAACTGTATAGTCATGCGCAGCTTGTCGTACATCTTCTTCATTAATTAAATCAGAAAGATCAATATAGGCATCGTAATTCGGTAAACCTGCACGTCGCGCAATATTCGAAACGGTAAAAGGGTTGTCCCCAGAAATAACTTTTAGATCCACACCTTCTTCATGCAAGTAAGCTAATGTTTCTGGTGCATTTTTTCGAATAGGATCGTCAATTTCAAATAAAGCAATCGGATCAATACCGGTTGGTTTATCCTCTGATAATTTTTGATTAGGTGCAACACCTAGCATCAAGACACGATAGCCATTTGCTTGTGCGGACATTAGTCGATCTGGCAACTGATTTTCTGGAACTAATCGTTCTGGTGCCCCAACGTACACTACACCTAGTTCAGGAAATTCCATTGCGCCCCATTTTCGGTCAGAAGAGAACGCTAAGACTTCTTCTACTTGGTAACGATTGGAAACTGCAAAATAATTACGTAAAGCTTGCATCGTCACATTATTATCATTGCTTTCTGCTAAATAAGTACCAATAATTTCTGGAATTGCCTTTTCATAACGTACATCCAACGCCTCTACATGTTGGATACTCATTTTTCCTTCCGTAATGGTTCCCGTTTTATCTAAGCAAAGTGTATCGACATGGGCTAAGGTTTCAATTGCATACATGTCTTGAACAAGGATTCGTTTTTTTGCTAGCTTCGTAACTCCAGTTGTCAAAGCAATACTAATTAATAATACCAATCCCTTAGGTAACATTCCTAGTAACGCAGCGGCTGAAGCAACAACGGATAGTTTGATTGATGCATCTCTGATGAACAAGGCTTGTAGAAATAAAATAATCCCTAATGGAATAATGACAAAACTGGTAAATTTTGATACTTTTCTGATTGAGTCAACTAATTCAGACTGAATTTTCTTGTGCTTCTTAGCTTCGCTCGTCAAACGAACTGCATAGTTGTCTGCGCCAACGCGAATCACTTTTGCAAAGACTGAACCACTTGTTAAGAAACTTCCAGAAAGCAATTCTGCTCCAGCTTCCTTAATAATTAAATCTGATTCGCCCGTCAACAAAGCTTCATTTGCTTCTGCTCGACCACTCAACACTTCCAGGTCTGCAGGAATTTGCTCTCCCGCACCAATTTTTACTAAATCATCTAGTACAAGTTCTTTCGTCGAAATCGCTCGCTCTTTTCCATCTCGCACAACTGTTACTTCAGATTGAGAAACAATCGACAATTTGCGGACAAGATTTCTTGCATGAATTTCTTGGTAGATTCCGATAACGATATTCATGATAATGATTGCGATATAAGCCATGTTGGAATACGCACCAACTAATAGCAGGCAGACCCCAATTCCAAAGTTCAGGAAATTGAATAATGTCAGAATATTATCGCTGAAAATTTGTCTAGTTGTTTTTGAAGCATCTTCTTGATAGTCATTTTGCTGACCTAACGCCAGCTTTTGCCTAACTTCTTCCTGTGTTAGACCAATCATTTTTTTATTTTCCATTTTTCGCCAACTTTCAAAAATAATCACGTCTTTAAGTCTAGCGGTTTCCAGACTTAAAAACAACTTGTTTTTTAGGGTTCAAACAGATTCTCAACTAAAAAATTAAAGTCTGTCCCTCGAATCTGTCTAAATAAAATTCAGACAGATCGTGCGTTTATTTTTGCTTACTTAAACATTTCTTCATACGCTTGAATAATTTTTTCATTCATCGCAACAATATCCGCATAAAACATATTTCCACCATTATGGTAAAGGTACCCACCATTATATAAAACGGATTGGACTCGCCAATAACGATATTGTGTTTGCTCTTCATTTCCTAACAGTGGACTCAAAATTGTTTTAGAATATTTTTCAGCTAACTTAACTGTGTTTTCACCACCGTTTTCTTTTACATACGCAATATAATCCTTTCCAAAATTATACGCTTGAATCGCAGTCGCTAAATCACAACCTTGTTTTTTAGCTTCCGTTATCATTTCTGCCAGATAGCTTACACCTTGATTGATACTTTCTTGTGGGTTATCGATTACGTTAGCTTCCCCATGCGCACTTTCAGAACTCTGCATCAAATCTTTACCAGAACCTTTTGATTCCGTTAAAATGATTGCTTTGACTAAAGCTTCATAATTTTCCATTTGATATTTTTGCGTAGCTTCTGTTATTTCTGTTTGATAAGCTTCTACTTTTTTTACAGCTTGGTACGTCCGATTAGCAAAAAAGATTGCGCCTCCGACCAGCGCGAGCACTACTGTAAAAAAGAAAGCTTTCAGTATTGAAAATCTTTTTTTCTTCATCACACATCACCTAGTTATTTAGACATCTTTTTTTATCTTACTATTTCTTTTCAAGATTCGCCATTTCTTCCTTGTTTTCTGTAAATTACTTAATAAAAAATGAAATTTTCCAATAAAATTTGTCAACTTACAAAATTGATCGGTAAGTTTCAAGGAAAACAATTGTCTAAAAACAGAAAAAATCGTTATAATTTAAACAGTAGGTGATTATGTGGAAAAAGAAAAGAAATATGCAAAAATGACAGATGGCAGTCAAATCTATTATGAAAAAAGTGGTAGTGGATTCCCTCTTTTTTTGCTTCACGGTAATGGTGGTAATGGAAACTTTTTTTCACAACAAGTACCGCTTTTTGAACAACACTTCACAGTTTATTTAATTGATAGTCGTGGGCAAGGACACTCAACAAACGAATCAGCCAATTTGAGCTTCAACTTAATGGCGGAAGATCTAGCAACCATTTTAGCTTTGGAAAATATCCAACAAGTAGACATTTTAGGATTTAGTGATGGGGCAAATTTAGCTTTAGTTTTTGCAAGTTCCTATCCCAAAAATGTTCATCGCTTGATTTTAAACTCTGGAAACACCTTGGTTCAAGGTGTTCGTCTACTTCCATTGATTGGTAGCTATCTTCACTATGGCATTATTTGGATTACTTCCTTATTTTGGCCAAAGTTGCGAAAAAAATTAGCAGTGATTTCTTTACTGTTACATAATGTTGGTTTGACTGAAACACAATTAAGTAATATTACGTGTCCAACACTGATTTTAGTTGGGAAAAAAGATGTGATTAAGCTCCAACACTCCCTTTTCTTGGCGAAAACTTTACCTAACGCCTCCTTTGTATTAGTAAAAGGAAGTGGCCATCAATTAGCGCGTCAGGATCCACAACGATTCAATCAGGAAGTACTCAAATTTTTAGAAGAATAGTAGGTGATTTATGTGTTAAAAACAGCCCTTCAATGGTTTAAAAATCATTTAGGACTATTTAAAACAATTTTTTTGATTTCTGTTGTTGTTATTATTTTTGGAGAACTCTTATCAATTGGTAAAACTTTATCTGTCGATCAGCTTGCTCAAACTTTCTCCGACATCCCAATTTGGAAAACATTTTTGATGTTCATCATCGGGCTACTTTGTGTCGCACCAATGATTGGTTACGATATAATTTTAAATCGTTTATTGGGTCAAAAATTATCTTGGAGTTATTTACTCGAAACTAGTTGGTTAATCAATTCGATTAACAATGTCGCTGGTTTTGGTGGTTTTGTAAGTATCGGTCTTCGTTCAGAACTTTACGGACAAAAAAAGGATGGAAAAAAAGTCATGCAGGCCCTCTCAAAAATTTTCTTATTTTTGATGGCAGGACTTTCTATCTATAGTTTGTTGTCATTTTTGCTGGTACTTTTTACGCCTGTCACTCCCTTTATCAAACAATATTGGATTTGGTTAATTGGCGGCGGATTATATTTCCCGGTTGTCTTGTTAGTCACTACCTTAAAGAAAGAAGGCTACTTAGGTGGGTTGACTTGGAAGCTACGTGGGCAACTACTTCTTGTTTCTATTTTGGAATGGACAGGTGTATTGCTAAGTTTTCTTTCGGTCGGTTTTTTGATGGAGATTCCGATTGATTTATGGCAAACAATTCCTTTATTTATTGCAGCTTCTGTCATTGGGATTGTGTCAATGATTCCCGGTGAGATTGGAAGTTTCGATGTAATGATGATTCTTGGGTTATCAGCAATTGGAGTTCCTCGTGAAATTGTAGTAGTCTGGATCTTGCTCTTTCGGATTTTCTATTACTTTATTCCATTTTTATTAGGCATCGTCTTTTTCTTCAAAAATATTGGTGCCTCTTTCAATCAAAGATATTCTGGCATTCCTAGACAACTGGCAACAGAAATCGCGCACAAAATTGTTGTCGTTTTACTTTATTTTTCTGGAATCATGCTCGTATTATCTGCTACAATTCCACAAGCTTTTTCGGAGTTTCATTGGTTACATACTTTGAACCCGCTAAAATTCCATTTTATCATTCAATTTCCAAGCATTATTTTAGGTTTCTTACTATTGATTATGGGACGAGGAATCGCCGCGCGGGTCACTCGTGCCTATTTACCAACCATTATCATTGTAGGACTTGCTTTACTTTACGTTATTCTTGGTGATTTTACCTTAACTGGATCAATTTTCTTGACATTATTATTAGTAATCATCATCGCTTCAAAAAATGAACTTTTCCGAGAACAATTAGTTTATTCTTGGGAATGGTTAACTGTCGATGGCTTGTTGATTGGCACATTAACTATTTTATATCTGGTGATTGGCGTCTATAATCTGCCAACCTTTCCACATCGGAAGCATCATTTTATTTCATTCTTTTTATTCCCATCTGAAAAAATTTGGCTTTCTGGTTTCTTAGCCATTGTTACCGTTAGCTTGATCATGATTCTCTTTGTTCACTTTTTACAAGGGAAAAAGAAATTAGTCGGTGAAGCTTTTGATGAAGAAAAAGCAAAAGCTGTACTTGTTAATTATGGAGGGAATTCTGATAGCCAACTGATTTTCTTGAAAGATAAACGAATGTTTACTTACGAAGCAAATGGTGAACCAACTGTATTATTACAGTTTGCTTCTTATAATAATAAATGTGTTGTTATGGGTGATCCTTCTGGGAAAAAGGAAGACTTTCCAAAAGCAATTGAAGCATTTATTACAGAAGCAGATTGTCTTGGCTACTTACCTGTTTTTTATGAGTCAAGTGAAGAACTTGTAATGATTCTCCATGATGTGGGCTATGATTTTATCAAAATGGGAGAAGAAGCGTATGTTGAGTTACCTGAATTCACAACTTCAGGTAAAAAGATGAAGGGCACGCGAGCAGTAATTAATCGAATTGAACGTGAAGGCTTCACATTCGAAGTCCTTTCTCCACCGTTTTCAGTAGAACAAATGCAAACATTTAAACAAATCTCAGATAACTGGCTTGGCAGCCGTAAAGAAAAAGGATTCTCTCTAGGTTTTTTTGCTGAAGATTATCTCCAACGCGGCCCCATCGCCGTTGTCCGAAATTCCGAACAAGAAATAGTTGCCTTTGCTAACATTATGCCAACTTATACTGATAATAAAGTTGGAACAATTGATTTGATGCGCTATGATCCAAAAAAAGCGCCTTCTGGTAGTATGGATTTCTTATTCATCCACCTATTCAATCATATGAAAGAACAAGATATTCAATGGTTCAACTTAGGAATGGCTCCCCTTTCAAATGTAGGAACGTCGAGAAAAAGTTTTCTTCAAGAACGAATTGCTTACTTGGTTTATGAATTTGGCTCCCACTTTTATTCTTTCCACGGATTACGTGAATACAAAGAAAAATATGCAACACATTGGACACCTCGATATACGCTTTATTCCCGAGATAGCTGGATTGCGTATGTCATGATTGCATTACTGATTATCGATAATGCTCCTGTCGAAAAAAATGGAAAAATGAATCCTTTACAAAAAGGATTTAAAAAATGGTTTAAAAAATAGCAAAAAAAGGATTCCAGAAATCATTTCTGGAATCCTTTTTAATTGTAGCAAATTGTTTTTCTCAAAGTTTTTATGCTTCAATTTCAGTAACGATACCTGAACCAACAGTACGTCCACCTTCACGAATTGAGAATGTTGTACCATTTTCAATTGCGACTGGGTGAATCAATTCTACGTCGATTGTTACGTTATCGCCTGGCATAACCATTTCTGTACCTTCTGGCAATACGATTGTACCTGTTACGTCCGTTGTACGGAAGTAGAATTGTGGGCGGTAGTTATTAAAGAATGGTGTGTGGCGTCCGCCTTCTTCTTTTGTCAACACGTAAACTTCTGCTTTGAATTTTGTATGTGGTGTGATTGAACCTGGTTTAGCAATTACTTGTCCACGTTCGATATCTTCACGTTGAATCCCACGAAGTAACACACCTACGTTATCTCCTGCTTCACCGTAATCAAGTGTTTTACGGAACATTTCAACACCCGTAACAACTGCCTTTTGCGTTTCTGGTTTGATACCAACGATTTCAATTTCATCACCAACACGAACGGCACCGCGGTCAATACGACCTGATGCAACAGTACCACGACCAGTAATAGAGAAAACATCTTCCACTGGTAATAATAATGGTTTTTCAGTGTCGCGCTCTGGCGTTGGAATATATTCGTCAACTGTATCCATTAATTCCATGATTGCAGCTTCAGCATCTGGATCACCTTGCAAAGCTTTCAAAGCTGAGCCTTTGATCACAGGTGTATCATCACCTGGGAAACCATATTCACTTAATAGTTCACGAACTTCCATTTCAACTAAGTCGATTAATTCTTCATCATCAACTAAATCTGTTTTGTTTAAGAAAACGATTAGATATTTAACACCTACTTGGCGTGATAACAAAATGTGTTCACGAGTTTGAGGCATTGGGCCATCAGTAGCAGATACTACTAAGATTGCACCATCCATTTGAGCCGCACCGGTAATCATATTTTTTACGTAATCCGCATGTCCTGGTGCATCAATATGTGCATAGTGACGTTTTTCTGTTTCATACTCTACGTGCGCTGTATTGATTGTAATTCCACGTTCACGTTCTTCAGGAGCCGCATCGATACTTGCATAGTCTTGAGGATTTGCTAGGCCTTTTTTCCCTAATACTGTTGTGATTGCAGCAGTTAAAGTGGTTTTACCATGATCGACGTGTCCAATGGTACCAATGTTAACGTGTGGTTTACTTCTGTCATAATGTTCTTTTGCCATAATTTACAAACCTCCTAAATAATATAGATCACTGAATTTTTCAGCTCTCACGCTTTTATTATAGTCCTTTTTTTATAAAATAAAAACGAATATGTCCTCCTTACTTTTTGTAAGGTTGGAACTATGATTATTATACGTCAAAATTGGTCAAAGTCAACTAAGAACACTTTCGCTGAACTTCTCTCTTCTACGCTTACCTTTTGTATCCTTTTTATAAATAAAAATTAGTTTGAGCGGATTCAATAGACGAATCACAACTTTTCAGGAATAATAGAGAACAGAGGTGAAATAGATGAAAAAATTAATTGGACTAATTGCCCTACTAGCCGTCTTTCTCGGTGGGAGTCTGTTTGCTTATGATTATTTTTATGGTGGCGAAACTTACTACACTGAAATTACTACAAATGGGGAAAAGCATACTGAACTCTCTGATAACGGAGAATCTTATACCGCGTATACGTACAAACAAAATGCCTACAATAAAAATGGCGAAAAGAAACGAGTTACTTTGAACGAAATGCGGGAACGTCCTTTAAAATTAAATGCCTATTTAAAACTTAAGGTCAATCCACGTAAAGGCGTCATGAGTTGGGAAGAAGTCAAAGAAACTGATGTTCCAAAAGAGGCTTTAGAAAAAATGGAATAATCCTCTTATATTCTCCAAACAAAAAGCAGTTCAGAAAAATTTATCTGAACTGCTTTTTTGTTTACCTTTTATCTATTGTTTCTCGTTGATTGATCAAATTTTTATTACAATCGATTCAAGACTTCATCAACGTTTTTAATCATTACAGAAATTGTTCCATCTGGATTGTTCACGAATTCAATCAAATCTGGATTGCGATAAACATCTACTGGAACGATCAATTCAATTCCGTTAGATAATTTGAACTTTTGCTTGCCAAATTTTTTCTCTGAGATTTCTTGTACTTCTTTCACAGGAATTGCTTCTGGAACAAAGCCATGTTCCTGTACTTCCTCCTTAAAAGCCATCTTGGCAGAGATATTTTCCTTGAATACTTTTTCGGCAATCATTTCATGATCCAGACGACCTTTTTCCTCAATGGTATCGTAAACAGCTTCTTTCAGATCAGCAACCATATCAAATTCATCAGTCTCAAATTTCTTGCCTATTTGTTTCGCCACTTTTTGAATTACTTTGACGTTTTGCTCTAACGAAGGTGCTGGTACACTTTCAATCACTTTTTCTGAGAAATACCACTCTTTTTTTCCAGAAAACTCATATTTTTTCTCTAAGAGTTCATACGATAGCTCTTTCAGATTCACCGCAATTGCCTCATCTGCCTTTTGAGATTTAGAACCTAAGATTGCGCGGTTCAAGATTAATTTATTTTCAATCCCAGTTTCATCTGCGTCAACGAAATGGGTATACGATTCACGATAATTCACCTTTAATAGTGCCACATAAAGTTCTGTGTCTAGTTCATACAACACAACAAATACATCGGCACTTGGCGCCTCTTCACTTTCTTGATAGATTTCATACCAACGCGCCACGATTTCTTCACTGGCTACAATGAAATCTTCAGAAAAATGCTGGACGCTTTTGGCAAATTGGCTTTCTTCTGCTAAGTGACCTGTTTTGGTTTGTGCAGAAGAAATTTTTTGAATTTTTTTTTGTAAAAAATCACGAATGAAGTCCTTCGTTAAGTCTAATTCTTTTTGTGAAAAAACAGGTGAACCTGTTTCGCGATCAATAATATGCAAGATTGCCTTCTTTAAATAAATATCCATGAGCTCATTCCCTTCTTGTCTAGTTTACCGAAAAAACGAAAAAAAGCTAGCTTGGTCAAAAACATTTTTGTTCAAGTTTTCTTTTTCCTTTTTCTCGTGATAAAAATCAAAGCATGATGCCTTACTTTTTGTAAAAAGTGCGCTAAACTAGATAAAGGAAAAAAGAAATGGAGATGTGAACATGGAAAACTTAACAAGCACGTATCGTTTAGCAAATGGTTATGAAATCCCAGTTGTTGGTTTTGGTACTTGGCAAACACCTGATGGCGATGTAGCAGTTGCCTCTGTAAAAGAAGCATTAGCGGCAGGTTACCGTCATATTGATACAGCACAAGGCTATAAAAATGAAGAAAGTGTTGGTCAAGCAATCAAAGAAAGTGGTATTCCTAGAAAAGAAATTTTCTTAACAACAAAATTGTGGAATACCAATCATAGCTATGATTTAGTAATGTCTTCTTTTGAAGAGTCTTTAGAAAAACTACAAACAGACTATCTTGATCTTTTTCTTATCCACTGGCCAAATCCAATTACTTTCCGTGAAAATTGGGAAGAAGCAAATGCTGAAACTTGGCGTGCTTTTGAAGAATTATATGAAGCAGGAAAAATCAAAGCAATTGGTGTAAGTAATTTCTTGCCTCATCATTTAGATACTTTAGCGAAAACAGCGAAAATCATGCCAATGGTGAATCAAATTTTCTTAGCACCAGGTGAACTACAACCTGAAGTAGTTGACTATGCTCGACAACATGACATGATTCTTGAAGCTTACAGTCCTTTAGGAACAGGAAAAATCTTTGATGTTCCTGAAATGCAAGCAATTGCTGAAGCACATGGAAAAACAATTGCACAAATCTCATTACGCTGGTCTTTACAACACGGCTTTTTACCTTTACCTAAATCGGTCACACCAAGTAGAATCAAAGAGAACACAGAGTTATTTGACTTCGAATTGACTGAAACAGAAATGGCACAAATCGATTCATTAGATGGTGTCGTAGGTAAAGCCAAAAATCCTGATACAGCTGAATTTTAATTTAGTAGGTGATTGTATGAATCCCATTCAAAGGTTAGAAGCGTTACCTGAAGAAATTCTTCGGACCTTTCATCCAGATTTTATCTTTTTGATTGAACCCGATAAAATCCAACACTTTCCAGCCAGAAATATGTCACATAATCAAAAAATCCACGAAGTCAAAAAGCGCTTGGATCATTCGTTGATGGTGACTCACTGGAACGAGCATGAAATTATCTACTCGCCGGAACTAACCGTTTTTGCGTTACTACCAAAAGAGTAAAAACAGCTTGGACAATCTCTTTGTCCAAGCTGTTTTTTTGTAGCCATTTATCTTCTTCATCATTCTTCTGAGCAGAACTTTTTTATTCGTTTTCCCCGCTTAATATTAAAAAAAACAAAAATTTTCGATAAAAATCAACAATTATTGGGTCATTATGCGTACTTACGCAAGTTTTTTCCTTTAAATCCTTTTCAATTGGCAAAATTTTTCTTATAATCGATAAGGTATGAGTGAAGGAGAGAAATCAAAAATATGAAGAAAAAACAAAAACAAAAATTATTAAATCAATTTCGTCCCTCTTTAGATGGAATTAGAAGTCAACTATTCAATTCATTAGAAGAAGAAAGTTTACGTCGTTACGGCTTACCTTTACAAGTAATGCTTGATCCAAAGAATCGTCAAATTTTAACAATTGGTTTGGCTGGAAATTCAAACGAATCAACTCGTATTAACGTACCAATTGATGAGAACTTTACGAGTGTGTTGAAACGCATTCGTTCTGGTGAACAAGATATCTTTGAACGTTTTCGTGATAACTTGTTGATTGAAATTGTTTCTTATTGGAACGATCAACGAATGAAAAACGATGAACCAACTGCAGAAGTTGTTTCAACTCCAGTCGCCCCTGTTGCTGAAGTGAAAGAAGAAAAAACAGAAAAATCAGTTGCAACTGAAGAAGTCAACGCAGAACCTGTCACTGAGGAAGCACCAGCAACAACTTCTAACTTAACCTTTGATCAGTTTGCAGCCGCTGTTGCAGAATATCCAAAATTCTATGTTGAAAAAACAGCAGATGCTGCAATCGTTTTTGAAAAAACAGCAGATGAGCCACGCCAATTAGCTGAAATCTCAATGACTTCTGAAAACGAGTTTACAGTTGAAAAAGCACTTGAAAGAAAGTATAAAGTGAAATTAACGCTTGTACCATTAATTGAGCAATTTGCGGCAATGCCAATTGCTAACCGCTAATAATAAAAAAGATGACATCCATGCGTATGGCCCTTCCGTTAGACAAAAAATCTAACGAAAGGACAGACATGGGTGTCATCTTTTCTTATCTGATTACATTTATCACAAATTTTTGATTTGTTTTTCCTGTATACGGGTAAGTAATCAACTCACCGGATTGATTATGAACACTGTTTTTTACATCTAGGTAAAGATTACTTGCACAATTTTTTAAGTAGTATACCTTGTTCTTGCCATGTTCTCCTGCTGGAATAAGTTGCCATAATCCCCTGTTACTGTCGTCCGCACGTTCAATCACAACATTATATCGTGATGTATTATAAGGGGTAGTTGCTTGTCTTAGTGCAAGGTGACCATAGTCATATGTATGTATGCGATAGGCTTTTGTATTTGAATCGTACCACATTTGCCATTTTTGGTTACTTCCGTTTTTATTTGGATAAATAATACCCAAATCGTTGGCTTGGTTCCAGTCGACAATTTTATTTGTATCCAATAAAGTTTGAATTGTTACAATCGAGCTATCGTATACTCCATAGTTCTCTGGATTTTTTAAAAGCCGTTGATTTAAATCAATAACGCTATTCACTAACTCACTGCTCGGATAATCAGCTATTACGATCCCTGCATGTTTCACTTGATTATTACGAATATAATCTACAACGAATGGATTCATTTTTCCTGCAAAGCCTTTAATTTGATAAAAGAAATTTGATGCACTTAAATAATTAATATATTTAATATTATCTGTTCCTCCACTCTTTGTGGATTTTACCAATTGTTGCTCAATTGCCCAGCGTTTATCTTCGGGATTCACTGGCTCCCAATAATCTTGAATATCAAATTGACTTGGATAGGAGATTCCAACACTATTTCCCAAAAAATTGCGTAAAATGACGATTTTCCCTCTCGTTTCGCCCAAAGTTGGATTACTATTTCCGTAATAAAAAAAATCTTTCCAACAACTATTTTTTAGGTATTTTTCATTTAAAACTTGATTGAATATCTGATCGTTTACTGAACTATTTTCTTGCTTCAGACGCATATAAACAACTTCACTTGGATTTTTTGTAAGAAAACTCGTTACTTGATTCAAAACATCGCCAAACATTTGATTCAAATAAAAACTACCATGATGCATCGCAAAAGAACCATTTGTTTCACACACACGCGCATCTAAAAAGCGGATTCCATTATTCAATTGTCTCGTGATATCAATACTTTGTGTCTTCACATACCCCAGTCCCACAGTGTCTTTGATAGCATGTGTTGCTGAATCGTGTGTTCCTGGAATTGACAGCTCTGAAAGGCGTGTATTATCTTTAAGTTCATTCATCCAGTATCTATTTTTTGCTCGACCTTCCCAATAAAAATCACTCATCTCAGCATTTACCGTTATTGCTGGTACTATACATCCCAAAAAAATTATTCCTACGAACAACATCTGCCATACTTTCTTTCTCATAGATTCTCTCCTTCATATTTATTTTTGTTACTTTTTTATTTTATCATTTATACATTTAATTAAAAAAACGATAACTTAAGTAATGACAGTGTTTCAAAGAAAATAATATAATGTTATAAAAAATACAATCTATCTTATCTTAAGATATTAAAAAGCAAAAAAACTGAGACCATAAATTTGCCCCAGTTTTTGCCTATCTATCAAAAATAGTTTATTCAATTGATTTTATGTTGCTTGCTGAACATCAAGTAATATTTCTTTCGCAATTTCTTGGTTCATTTTTGCTTTACTTCTTAGTGCTTGCGCAACTTGCTCGATTTCGGCTCCTTTTGCACCAACAGTCATCGCTAATGTTCTTGCTTGAAGTGCCATGTGTCCTTTTTGGATACCGTCAGTTACTAACGCACGTAACGCAGCCAGATTTTGAGCCAAACCAACGGCTGCAATTAGTTGTGCAAGTTCTTTTGCAGAATCGACGTTTAGTAGCTCAAAAGACGCTGCAGCTTTTGGTAATACCTTTGATGCACCACCAACACTTGCCACAGCTAACGGCAATGTGATTTCTCCAACCAAACCATCCTCAGTTACACGCCATTGTGTCAAGCCTTCGTAGTGGCCATTTTTAGCAGCATAGGCATGGATAGCTGCGCCCGTTGCGCGAGTATCGTTACCTGTTGCTAAAATAACTGCATCGATTCCGTTCATGATTCCTTTGTTATGCGTTGCTGCACGGTAAGGATCTAATTTAGCATATTCTGCAGCTTGTTGGATTTTTTTAGCAATTTGTTCACCCATTTGACGATCAGCAGCTAACCGATCAAATGGAATAATACAATGAGCGGTTGCCAAAGACTCAGTGGCTAAATTACTTAAAATACTAAACAAAATTTCTCTTTCTGGAAACCATTCACGAAGTTTTGTCGCCACACCTTCTAGAATAGCATTAACAATATTGGCACCCATCGCATCTTTCACATCAATCAAAAAATCAATTGATAAGTAAGCTTGGTCTTCTCCCTGAAATTCGCGACTTGCGATTTCACGAACTCCTCCACCACGTTTAACAATGGATGGATAGCTGTCATTTGCGCACAGAATCAATTCTTCTCTGCGTTCTTCAAGTGCTTGAATGATGTCCTGATACGCTTGTTGACCAGCTAAAACAATTTGCCCACGCATCAATCGTTGTGGTGTTTCTGCCTTGATATCTCCACATAATTTTGCACCATTACTGGCTGCTGCAATCACTGAGGGTTCTTCTGTAGCCATTGGAATCCATTTTTTAATCCCATTAATTTTAAAATGCTGTGCAACGCCTAAGGGAATTTCAACTTCACTGATTTGATTTTCAATCAAGTGATTCGCTATTTCTTCGGGTAATGTTTGTTGAGCAAGCAGGTCAGCAGTGTTTTCTGTTAGCTCACCTTCTTCAACTAATTGATTTCGACGTTGTGCTGGCGTCAACTGATAGAACTTTTTTTTTTGTAAAAATTGTTCTTCATTCCATTCTAGATTTGCTTCAAGTAACATCGCTAATCCTAGACCACCACCAATGCATAATGAAGCGACACCATAGCGTTCTTCTTCTCTTAATAGCCCATAGCCTAAAGTTGTCAAGATTCGAGCACCACTTGCACCGATTGGATGGCCTAAAGCAATGCTACCGCCATAAATATTGACTTTGTCACTTTCCAACTGAAGTTCCTGATTCACAACAAATGAAGAAGCTGCAAAGGCCTCGTTGATTTCAAATAAACCAATTTCTTCTAAAGGAATATCCGTTTTAGCCATCAAATGATTAATGGCAGTAATTGGCGCAATGCCCATCATTGATGGGTCGATACCGACTTCCGCTACTGCTTTGATTGTCGCCAAATAAGGAAGATCATTTGCGATAGCATATTCTTTTGAAGCCAAAATTAATACAGAGGCTCCATCATTTAATGGCGAGGCATTTCCTGCCGTTACTGTTCCATCCTCAGCAAATACGGTACGCAATGTTCCTAATTTTTCTACCGTACTGTTTCCGCGAACAGATTCATCTGTTGCTAACCAGTGCGTTTCCTCAACTTCAATTGGAATAATTTCTTCCTTAAAAACGCCTGCTTCTGTTGCTTTAGCTGCTTTAAGTTGTGAAGCAAGTGCATATTCATCTTGTTCTTTTCTAGTAATGTGATAGTGTTGGGCAACATTTTCAGCTGTTAATCCCATATGCGTATTTGAAAAAGCATCGGTTAATCCATCATTGACCATGCTTGAAATTGGTTCACCATAACTATTTGTTTCAGATTCATAAGGTTGAAGCAAAGGTGCTCTGGACATACTTTCCGTCCCACCAGCGATAACGACTTGTGCTTCACCTAATTGAATCAATTGGCGTGCTAAAATAACTGCTTTCATTCCTGAACCACATACTTCATTGACTGTCATCGCGGGGACACTTGTAGGAATCCCACTGTTGATTGAAATTTGTCTAGCAACATTTTGGCCATTACCGGCTTGCAAAACATTTCCAAAAATGACTTGGTCAATTTGTTCTTTGTTGATACCAGTTTTTTTCAATAATTCTTTCGTAGTCAAAGTTCCTAATTCGACAGCAGAAAAACGGCTCAAGCTCCCACGGTATTTACCTATAGGGGTTCTTGCAGCATCTATAATTACGACTTCTTTCAAGTAAGCCACCTCCTACAAAAATATAACATTCTTTCAAGTAAAAACAAATAGCTCACTACTATCGACAGTTTTTTCCGCTTGAAAATTTTAACAATCCTTAAATATTATCTTTTTTATATTTCTTTTAAACATTTTGTGATACTTTATTAAAGTAAGTTTTAATTATGAGTGAAGAGGTGTTGAAATGAAAATCGGGATTGATCGTCTTTCCTTTTTTATTCCAAATTTATATTTAGACATGACAGAGCTAGCTGAGAGTCGTGGAGATGATCCTGCCAAATATCATATTGGTATTGGACAAGATCAAATGGCGGTTAACCGCGCAACAGAAGACATCATCACTTTAGGAGCGAATGCTGCTAGTAAATTAGTTACAGCTGAAGACCGTGAACAGATCGACATGGTCATCGTTGGAACAGAATCTGGTGTTGACCATTCAAAAGCCAGTGCCGTCATTATTCATCATTTATTAAAAATCCAACCATTTGCTCGTTCATTTGAAGTAAAGGAAGCTTGTTATGGAGGGACCGCTGCTTTACATATGGCAAAGGAATATGTCCGCAATCATCCTGAACGAAAAGTTTTAGTGATCGCTAGTGACATTGCTCGCTATGGTTTAGCAACTGGCGGAGAAGTTACTCAAGGGGTCGGAGCTGTAGCGATGATGGTCACTGCCAATCCAAGAATTCTTTCAATTGAAAATGATAGTGTCTTTTTAACAGAAGATATCTATGATTTTTGGCGCCCAGATTATAGTGAATTTCCTGTTGTTGATGGTCCATTATCAAATGCGACATACATCGAAGCTTTCCAAAAAGTTTGGCAACAACATAAAAAACAAACTGGTTTGACCTTAGAAGACTATCCAGCATTATGCTTCCACATCCCTTATACAAAAATGGGAAAAAAAGCGTTGCAAAGTGTTCTAGATGAAACAGATGAAGCAAATCAATCACGTTTGCTGACTCGTTATGATGAAAGTATCCAATACAGTCGTCGTGTCGGCAATTTATATACTGGTTCTCTTTACCTTGGCTTGATTTCCTTACTTGAAAATTCATCTGCTTTGCAAGCTGGTGATCGCGTTGGACTATTTAGTTATGGTTCTGGAGCAGTAAGTGAATTCTTCACGGGAATTTTAGAAGAAAATTACCAAGATTTTCTAGACAAAGAAGACCATCAAGCTTTATTTGATAACCGCCAACAAGTTTCTGTAGTAGAATATGAACAAATATTTAGTGAAACTCTGCCAGAACATGGCCAACATGCAGCATATAACAGTGACGTACCATTCTCAATTTATAAAGTAGAAAATGATATCCGTTACTATAAAGAAGCAGAATAAAAAGCAACTGCCCCGTACCAATCTTTTGTTGATTGGTACGGGGCAGTTTTGTATTCAATCATGCGGATACGCTAAAATAATCAATTATCTTTTATTCTGATTACAAAAAGTACTATTCATTCTCACTAAGTTTTTGAGGACTAATCCCGTATCTGCCACAGAAGCACGCGATACGTTACTGTCGTTGTACTGATTTGTTCAGCTTTTTGGCTAAATAACTGTGAGATTTTTTTTTTCAGCTCAGCTGTCATCTCTGCTTCATAATATTCAGTTAACAGCTCTCGTGAAATCGTCTCTTTGATCTGATAAGTAAAATCTTTTTTCTTAACTGGAATTTCTTTACTCTGTAAAAATTTTTCTATTTGGTTACTAATGAAGGGTGTGGTGTTTGGATCTCTCACTGCTATACCTAATTCGTCATCTATAACTGTGAAAAGATCATCTTCTGATTGGATTACTCGTACCATGACACACCATTTTTTCGCTTTCTTCATCAGTTTTTCAACTTGTGTTGTTTGAGTAAAAGCTGGATTTGCCGCTGAAAAAATCACCTCGTACTGCTCTTTAGAATCCAAAAACTTAGCAAAAGTTTGTTTCTTGAACACCACATTTTCTGCTCCAGAACGTTTTGCCTTTTGTTGCGCGTATCGTAACATTGACGCTGAAAAATCAATTAACTCATACTTAGCAACCTGTTCAGCAAGTAATGGTAGATACCGACCTGATCCACCGGCAACATCTGCTAGTGATTCTGCGGGCAGTACAGATTCCTTGTATAAAAAGTCTACGATGTCCGCAACGATTGGCACTTGTGACTCTTCTTGAACTGCGTAGTATTCTTCTGCAAATTCGTCCCATGCTTCTTCATTCATTTCTTTCACCCTTAATTTCAAAAAAGAAGTATGCCAATCACTTAGCACACTTCTTTTTGTTTTTGTAGCTAACTACTCTATGACTAATCGCTTGTTTATTCTTTTTCTTTTCCATTTTGAACATGAACAATAATTAGTTTTGTGATTTCCATTAAAAGAATGGTTACAAAAGCAATCCCTAAACAAATCAAGATTTCTGATACGCCAAAAGCTGTTGGAATAGAAAAGACTTCTTTTAGTCCCGGGATCATTGTTAAGCTAAACAAAGCACTACATACAACTACTGCAATCAAGACAACTTTATTGGCAAAGAAGCCTGCTTGAATTGCTGTTTGCGTATTTGAACGTGCAGGGAATGTTTGTAACGTACGACACCAAATCAATGTTGTAAATGACATTGCTACACCAAATTCAGGTGAATGCTGCATCCCTAACCATTGTGCAAAGATAACCGCAATCCCAATCAAGATCCCACGATAAGTCACTGAAACCAATGTTCTACCTGTAAAGATCCCTGTATTTGGATCTCTCGGTGGGCGACTCATTGTTGCAGGTTCTGCTTTTTCTGTTCCTAAAGCAATTGCAGGTAAAGAGTCATTTACTAAGTTGATGAAGAGCAGCTGCAATGCTGTGAATGGATTTGACCAATCAGCAACCAATGCAAAGATGATTGCAATGATGGCACCTAAGTTTCCAGCAAATAGATAAGCAACAGCTTTTTTGATATTGTCAAACACATTACGTCCAACTTCTACTGCACTAACAATTGAAGCAAAGTTATCATCTGTTAAGACCATTGCCGCTGCATCTTTGGCAACATCCGTACCAGTTCCCATAGCAATCCCAATGTCTGCTTGTTTCAATGCAGGAGCATCGTTGACACCATCACCAGTCATTGCAGAAATATGCCCCTTCGCTTGCCAAGCGCGAACAATTCGAATTTTATTTTCAGGAGAAACACGTGCGTAAACGGTCACGTTTTCTAAGATATTCATCAACTCATCTTCTGATAAAGCATCTAGTTCTGTACCAGTTAATGCTTGGTTTCCTTCTTCAAAAATACCGATTTCTTTTGCAATTGCAACAGCTGTTGTTTTATGGTCCCCAGTAATCATCACTGTTTTGATTCCCGCGCTACGAGCTTCTTCAACAGCTTGTGTTACTTCTTCTCTTGGAGGATCAATCATTGCTAAGATTCCGACTAAAATCAGATCATTTTCATCATCAAAAGTTAAGTCTAAGTTATCGATTGGACGATAAGCGAAAGCCAACACACGTAAAGCACGATTAGAAAAGGCTTCGTTTTGATTTTGGAAATTGGTCATCAATTCATCTGTCATTGGTACAACTTCACCATTCAACAAGACTTTTTTACTACGGTTAAAGACGATGTCTGGTCCACCTTTAACCAACAAATATTTTTCATTGTCAAATGTATGTGCAGTTGACATCAATTTACGATCTGAATCAAATGGCAGTTCTGCTTCACGAGGAAAGTTTGAACGGATTTCTTGATAAGGTTGATTTAATTTTTCACTAAAATCAATAAAAGCAACCTCAGTTGGATCACCTAGTTTTGTTCCGTCTTCACTGATTGACGCATCGTTTGCTAACACAGAGATTTCAATCAAGCGACGTTCATCATCAGACCATTTTTCTGGATTGTCTGTAAAGTCTCCGGAATTGCCATTTGCTAAGTAATAATCAACAACCGTCATTTTATTTTGAGTCAAAGTACCTGTTTTATCGGTACAGATAATACTTGTCGAACCTAATGTTTCTACTGCCGGTAACTTACGAATAATCGCATGACGTTTGGCCATCTTATTTGTTCCTAAAGATAACACGATTGTAACGATTGACTGCAACGCTTCTGGAATCGCAGCAACAGCAACGGCAACAGCAAACATCACCGCATTAACAATATCAGCAGTTAAGTCACCTGTACCTTCACCAAGGAAAATACGTAATAACTGGATGCCTAAAATCAGCAATGACAAAGCAAGAATTGCTAAACTTAACTTCTTACTAAATTTATCTAATCCACGTTGTAATGGCGTTGCTTGCTCTGTTGTACTTTCCAACAAACCAGCAACTTGACCAATCTCAGTGTTATTTGCAGTTGAAGTAACTAAGAATTTACCACGACCATATGTCACAATGGTTCCACTAAAAACCATATTTACACGATCACCAACTGGAACAGTATTTGTAATTTCAACAACTTCTTTTTCAGCTGCAGTCGATTCACCTGTCAACATACCTTCATCTACTTGTAATGAGCCAGCTTCTAATAAACGACCGTCAGCTGGAACGTAATCTCCTGCTTCCAGTAATACTAAATCGCCAACTACTAATTCTTTTGCTGGTACTGTTTTCTCTTTGCCATCACGAATGACGCGAGCGTCGGGTGCTGAAAGATTTTTTAATGCTTCTAATGAACCTTCTGCTTTTTTCGCTTGGACCACACTGATAACCGAGTTAAGCATCAATACCGCAAAAATAACGAAGAACTCAACATATTCGCCCATGATCATTTGAATAAGCGCAACAATCAGTAACACAATTACCATCGCATCTTTGAATGTTTCTAAGAACAACTTCCAAGTCGGCTTTTTCGGTGCTTCTTTCAATTGATTTAGTCCGTCTTTTTCCAGTTTTTCTTTTGCAAGCGTCGTGCTCAAACCATTATTTGAGCTGTTTGTTTGCTGCATCAACGAATCAATTGGTTCTTGATAAATCACTCGTTGTGCTTGTTCTTTGTTTTCCAAATTTCATCCCCCATTTAATCTTTTTGCTCCTAGTATTATTTGACTGAAAAAAAAGAGACCCAAGACAAATCAACATTTGTCTTAGGTCTCACCATTTCATACAATACCAGAAAACCAATTGGTTAACTTACTGTTGATATTATCGCAACGATTTGTTGCCGGTTACTCCCCTAAGGAGATATTCAACTGTACTAATATCCTATCGTATTAAATGACAAAAAGCAACTATTTTATTCAGTTTATTCAACTAATTCACTAGGTTTTCGTTGATTGAAGGCAGTTCTCCCACATAGGTTTATTTTTCGACTCATGTTATACTAACTCTATTGAAATAAAGGAGGATAATTATTTGGTAGGATTTATTGTTTCAGCAATTTATTTAATTAATGCCGTTTTTGCATTGATAACTATTTTAATCAAGCCACGTGATGTCGCAGCAATTTGGGCTTGGCTACTTGTTCTGTTTGCATTACCTATTGTTGGATTTGTTCTGTATTTATTTTTTGGACGCGGTTTAACAGACAAGAAAAAATTCTATTTACGACAAAGCGACTTAAAGGAACTAGAGAATTTTCAAAATTTTCGTGATGATACCATCGAGCACTATGATTCTCAAACAAATGAAATCGAAAAACAAACCTTTGTTGACTTTTTCTCATCCTTGAATCAGATGCCTTTAACTCGAAAAAACGGACTTACATTACTCACTGATGGACAAGAAAAGCTAACCTCTTTACTAAAAGATATTGAAGAAGCCCAACATTCTATCCATATTGAGTATTATGCATTTGTAACTGATGAGATTGGCAATCAGATTTTGCGTTTACTAGAAAAAAAAGCAGCGCAAGGAGTTCAAGTTCGCCTACTTTATGATGCGTTTGGCTCACACGGTACAAAAGCAAAAGATTTTAACCAACTAATCGCTAATGGTGGAGAAGCTCAAACCTTTCTAACTTCTCAAGAAGCCCTGCTTCGTTTTCGTTTAAATTACCATGACCATCGAAAAATCGTCGTAATCGATGGAAAAATTGGGTATACTGGTGGCTTCAACATTGCCGATCAGTATGTCTACACAACCAAGAAATTTGGTTATTGGCGCGATACTCATATTCGAATTTTCGGTGCTGCTGCTTCACTGCTTCAACTTCGCTTTTTAATGGACTGGAACGTTTCCGTTTCAGAAGAAAAAAAAGTTGGCTATCATTTGGATTATTTCTTTAAGAAAGTTGACGAAAATAATGAACAACATGGTAACGCTGACATTCAATTAGTTTCAAGTGGCCCAAATAATGAACGCGAACAAATCAAGTTAGCTTTTATCAAACTGATTACTTCAGCCAAAAAACGAATTTGGATTCAAACACCTTATCTCGTTCTTGATGAGAGTGTGATTGCTGCATTAAAAATTGCTGCTGCTTCAGGTGTCCATGTTAAAATCATGATTCCAAATAAACCCGATCATCCATTCATTTACCGTGCTACACAATATTATGCACGACAATTGATTAAGGAAAACATTGAAATTCTAGTTTATGAAGCTGGTTTTTTACACGCAAAAACATTGATTATGGACGATGAAATCTGCATGGTTGGTTCCGCCAACCAAGACATCCGTAGCTATCGTTTAAACTTTGAAACCAGTGCAGTCATTTATGATCATAAATTTTTAGAGCAACTTTCGAACAAGTTTCTTGAAGATGAAGAAAACTGTTCTGCTATGACAACAGAGACAGTCAAAGAAATGTCGACTTGGCTGTTATTCAAACAACAAATTTCCCGACTACTATCACCAATTTTATAAAAACGACGAAATAAAAAAGCAATCCAGCAAATTGACGTATCTTATTGTGAAGCCACTGATTGGCTCACCTTCGTCACTTGTTGTTGATTGCTTTTTTTACTCTTTATTTATTTTACTACTAACACATTGCATGACGCATGGTTCACCACGTATGCAGTAGTCGAGCCTACCAAAACACGTTCCACTGCATTTAATCCCGTTGACCCCATAATAATCAAGTCGATTGGTTCCTTTGACTCATTGAAGTTAGCAATAAGTGTCTTAGGATAGCCGTAAAGGATATACGTTTCAATATCTGTCCACCCTTTTTCAATTGCTAAATTTCGATGAGCTTTCATTTGATTTTCTGCTACTTCATCGAGCTCTGCTTGTAAATTAGTTGTTACAAACGCAAAATCACCAAAATAATTCCCTGTTACTTCATTAACATATAAGATGTGCAAAGTTGCTTGGTTTCGTTTTGCAATCGCAATGGCTTCAAGAAATGCCTTTTCTGCTTTTTCTGAGCCATCAATTGCAACTAAAATATTTTGATATGTGTCCGTCATTGTAAACGCCTCCTTTTTCTTTAGTTTATCACTGTTTTTTTCTAGGGACAACCAATGTGGTCCTATTTAATCACCTAAATCAAAACGCAAAGTCATTTGTGTTGCTCCCTTTTCAACCATTTGACCTAGCAACGCAACCGTTCGATTGTAGCATTCTTCCGCAAGTTGTTGGTTGATTTCTTCTAAATAGTCGGTGCTAAAATCCTTTGTTGCTTGTGCATCAGCTAGCAACTGTTTATTTCTAAAAGAAGCCATACTTTCTTGTTCATAGTCAGCATAAATATCCGTAAAGCGGTCATAGTCATAATCCCCAATCAATGCTGCCATGCAGAATAACCAATACGGATGATTAAAATCAAAACTAGTCGACGTGTCAGAATAACGTGCAGGTGTTTGTTCAACATTGGTATAAAAAGGAACCAACACATTAAATGTATTAGGCCCAAATGCTAGCCATTGAATACCGGAGATTGATTTAGGAACATCATTTCGCAATTGTAAAATATGACATTGAATATTGCGATTGATGCCAATTGGACGGAAGCTTTTCTTTTGCTGATCTGTTCCCACGCCGTACGCATCAAATACAGTATCTTGATAATGTGAACTCAAAACAAATTTAATCTCTTCAACTGATATTTTTCGATTTGCATAGCAAATGAACGGCAAATCATCATCCATTGGATCTTGCACGATTTCTGGAGTGAAATATTTTTGGCCATACCAAGCACGTGGATTATTATAATGATGATCTTTGATTGTGGCACTCCCAAAAATGTGGCGCAAATTAAGTGCTTCCTCTGGATTAGGATTCAAGTGATTGTTTTCGATTAATTCAACTAAATCTTCAGAGCACATTGTATTTTCTGAATCCACCTCAAAAGTATCAATATTCATTCGGTTTGGTGCAATGACATACGCTTCATCAGGAATCTTGATTGCTGCCCAATGATGCCCGCCGATTGTTTCAAAGTACCAGATTTCGTCATTATCTGAAAACGCAAGGGCATTAGGCTCGTAAGTTCCATATTCTTCTAATAACTGACCTAGTCGTGTAACTCCTTCGCGGGCACTGGAGATATAAGGTAAGACAATCGTTAATAGATCTTCTTCACCAATTCCATTTTCTACATATGGATCAACACCTAAAATTCGTGAATTCGAAGTAATTGTTTCCGTTGCTGTCATCGCTACATTTGCTTGATTGATTCCTGCTTCACCCCAAATTCCGATTGAATCATCTGCATTTGGTGTGGCTGTGTATCGCAAAGGATTTTCAGGTAAGGGAATTGATACATGACTAATCTTAGACTCATAAATTTTAGGTTGAGATTCCGGTTGAACAACGATAAAACGTTTAGGTTCGATTGCTTTCTCACTGTCTTCATTTCGAGCAATCATTGTTGAACCATCGATGCTCGCCTTTTTACCAACTAAAATTGTTGTACATGAACTTTTTACTTTATTTCGCATGTTCTCCACTTCTTTCTCATTCGTTCTACTATTAGTCTACTGCGAATATTCCCAGAAGTGAAATGATACCCTACCAAAAAATTAAACTGGAGAAAAATTTTGACATTTCCTCCAGCCTTTCACATTCATAATTTACTTCATTGCTTGGTTAATCAATCAAATCCATGATCATCAGCTACTTGTTTAAACCAATGACCAGATTTCTTGATGGTACGCGCCCCTTCTTTATCTAAATCAACAGAAATGAAGCCGTAACGATTCTTATATGCATTTGTCCATGACCAATTATCCATGCACGTCCACATATGATAGCCGACACAATTTGCTCCTTCTTCAATTGCTTGATGAACATATTTCAAATGATCTTTAACAAATTTGATACGATAATCATCTTCAATTATACCAAACTCATTAACAAATCGTTCTTCTCCTTCGACGCCCATACCGTTTTCTGAAATGAAACATTTGATATTACCATAGTTTTCTCGCGTATTCGTTAAAATATCATAGATTCCCTTTTCGTAAATTTCCCAACCACGATAGGGATTCATTTTTCTACCTGGCATTTCATAATTATCAAAGAAGTCTTCTGGCATTGGTGATACTACATTGACCAACGGTGTTTCTTTTGCTTTGATCCGTCGTGGTTGATAATAATTGATTCCTAACAAATCAACAGTATTGTCTTTTATCAATGTTAGATCCCCTGGAACAATTTCGGGAAGCAAGTTTAATTCTTTAATAATTGTAACTAGATCTTCTGGAAATTCTCCTTTGACAGCCGGATCCAAAAAGGAACGATTAAAAAACGCATCCGCAATTTTTGCTGCTTTGACATCTTCTGGATTGCCATTATCCTTTGGATAGCTTGGTGTCAAGTTTAAAATAATCCCGATTTCTCCTGATTGATTCAGTTGATGATAAGCTTGAATTGCCTTAGCACTCGCAATATTTTCATGATAACCAACTTGAATTGCTTCCTTCAAATTAATATGGTTTGGAAAATGAAACTGATACAAATACCCTCCCTCAACAGGTACGATTGGTTCATTATGCGTAAACCAGATTTTAACAATATCTCCAAATAGCTCAAAACAGGTTTTAGCATAGTTCGCATATGCATCCACTGTTTCTCGATTGAGCCAACCACCTTTTTCTTGCAAAGCTAAGGGCATATCAAAATGATATAAGTTTACAAATGGTTCAATACCATTTTCTCGTAATCCCTGAAAATATTCTCGATAAAAAGTGACCGCAGTTTGATTAATCTCTCCTGTTCCCTTTGGAATTAATCGACTCCATTGAATAGATGTTCTAAATGAATTATGGCCTGTTTCTTTCATCAATTGGATGTCTTCTTTGTATTTTGTATAAACCTGTGATGTTTTATCTGGGCCAACCTCATTAAAAAATTTTTCTGGTTCCTTTGTATACCAATAATCCCAAATGTTTTCACCTTTGCCGTCTCCAGCAATGCGTCCTTCTGTTTGTGGGCCGCTTGCAGCAGATCCCCACCAAAAGTTATTTGGAAAGTTATATTTTTTCATTTTAAAGGTCCTCGCTTTTTAGTTGATAACGCTATCTTATCTGAGGAATAAATAAAAATCAACACTTTTTATATAAATGACTAGACATTTATATAAATCGATGCTATATTTTGTTTGTAATCGATTGCAAAAAACTCAGAGGTGAAAAATATGAATGGATTTATGGACAAACTTTCCGAAAAAATCATGCCCTTAGCCAATCTCTTAGGGCAAAATCGTTACTTGACCGTTTTACGTGATGCTTTCATGCTTTCTTTTCCATTAACAATGTTTGGTTCAATTGTTGTAGTTATCAATAATCTTCCATTTTTCAATGATGCGACCAAAGGAACTTTATCTACTCTCTTTGGAAATGGACAAAATGCAACAATGAGTATCATGTCAGTATTTGTTACTTTTGGTATTGGCTATTATTTATCTAAATCTTATGACGTTGAAGGTATTTTTGGTGGAGCTGTTTCTTTTGCTAGCTTTTTGATTCTTACTCCGTTTGTTATGACTACAGCTGGTGGCGAGGAAGTTTCCGGTGTACTTACACTTGATCGACTTGGCGCCAAAGGAATGTTTATTGGCATGATTGCTGCCTTCTTAGCAGCGGAAATCTATTGTCGTATTACAAAACGTGGCTGGCAAATCAAAATGCCTGATGGTGTGCCACCTGCAGTTACGAAATCTTTTGCTGCTTTGATTCCTGCTGTTGTAACATTAACAGTCTTTTTATTTATCAACGCACTTGTGACTGGTATGTTCAATACTAACTTACACGATGTTGTTTACGAAGTAATCCAAAAACCTTTAACAGGACTTGGTAGTAGCTTGCCAGCAACTTTACTCGCTTTATTTTTTGTTCAATTTTTATGGTTCTTCGGGCTTCATGGACAAATCATCGTCAACTCAGTAATGGATCCAATTTGGAATACTTTAATGTTAGATAACTTAGAAGCTTATCAAGCTGGTAAAGACCTTCCGCACATTATTACAAAACCTTTTATGGAAACATTTACTGTTGGACTTGGTGGATCTGGAATGACTTTGGCCGTAGTTTTGATTATGGCTTTCTTCTTAAAGAAAAAACAGTACCGTGACGTTGGCCGACTTGCCCTTGCACCTGGTATTTTTAATGTCAATGAACCAGCAATTTTTGGCTTACCAATTGTTTTGAATGCAACAATTTTAATACCTTGGGTGATTGCACCACTTGTTGTGACCACATTGAACTATTTAGTAATGGCAGCTGGAATCGTTCCTCCTCCAACCGGTGTTTCTGTGCCATGGACTGTCCCAATCGTCGCTAGTGGTATTCTTGCAACTAATTCATGGTTGGGTGGTCTTTTACAAGTGATTGATTTCATTATTGTTGGACTAATTTGGTATCCGTTCCTGAAAGTTTTAGATAAACAACCCGTGACTGATATTTAAAACAACAAAATTAAGACCAAAGCATTGGATAGTGTCTAATGGATTTGGTCTTTTTCTTTTCACTTCTTTCTTCTAGTAGTTGTCCGTTGTTCCAACTTTCGCTATACTCAAAGAGAGGTGAATGTCGTGCCAAAATATGAAGATATAGCGAACACATTAAGAGATCGTATTCGCTCAAAAAAATACCCACCAGATAGTTTTTTACCAAATCAAACTGACCTAGTCAAAGAATTTGATGCTAGTCGTATGACAATCAAAAAAGCAATCAATATTCTCGCAATGGAAGGTCTCGTCTATTCCCAGAGAGGTTCTGGAACAAAAGTTTTGAACCATCCTTTTTTCAAAAAAGATACTTCTCCAGCCAATGAATACGAGGGGCTTAGTCATCAGATGGCGCGACGTCAGCAGTCATTAGCTAGTCAAGTTATCCAGTTCGACGTTGAATTTCCAAATGAACAAATACAAGAACATTTAATGATTCAGCCTGAACAACCTGTCTACAATATTCAACGATTACGAATTTTAGAAAATGAACCATATATATTAGAGCATACCTATATGCCTATCCATCTGGTTCCTGGTTTAAAACAAGAGCATTTGCTATCTTCTATCTATGATTATTTACATCAGTCGTTAAATATTTTCTTTGCTGGTGCCTACCGAACAATTTCTGCAGATAAAAGCACAGAATTTGATCAAGAATACTTGAATTGTTCTGCAACCGACCCTATTTTAGAAGTTCAACAAATTGTTTACTTAAAAGATGGTCAACCAATTGAATATTCAACAAGTCGGAATCGTTTTGATGTACGTAGCTATTCGATCTTAGATGTTCAATCAAACTAAAAACGGACCCAAGCTGGGTACCGTTTTTTTTCTTTTGCTAAAAGGACAGAATAATTGCATTATCTGCAGATTCTTACTATACTAGTGAAAATCAAACTTACTTTTTGTAAGTGTTTCTTGGAGGAACAATTATGGACACACAAATTAGAGGCTTACATCATGTTACAGCTATGACTTCCAGCGCAACCAAAATTTATCGTTTTTTTACTGATGTTTTGGGCTTGCGTTTGGCAAAGAAAACAGTTAATCAAGATGATATCGAGACGTATCATTTATATTTTACCGATGAAAATGGCGCACCTGGAACAGACATGACTTTTTTTGATTTTCCTTATCAATCTAAAGGTTCTAAAGGAACAAATAGTATTTCTCGCGTTTCTTTCCGTGTTTCTGACGACTCTGCCTTAAATTTTTGGCATGAACGTTTATCAGAGTATCAAGTTGCTCATTCAGATATTAAGGAACGTTTTGGTAAAAAATATTTAGAATTCGAAGACTTTGATAATCAATCCTATCAATTGATTTCAGATCAACAAAATCATGGAGTTGCTGCTGGTGTGCCTTGGACAAAAAGCAATGTCCCTACTCAATTTGCACTTATCGGACTTGGACCAGTTTTTGTTCGAGTCAGCCGACTAGAAAATATTGAACAAATTCTCAAAACATTACTTGGATTTCATGAAACTGCTAAAGAAGGAAATTTCCATCAATTTGAAGTTGGCGAAGGAGGTAACGGCGCAACCATTATTGTTGAAGTTCGTAATGATTTACCTGATGCAATCGAAGGTTTTGGAAATATTCATCACCTTGCACTCCGAGTTGCTGATAAGCAAGCTTTGCGCTACTGGATTCAACAAATTCAGCAAATAGAATTGCCTGATTCTGGTTTTATTGATCGTTTTTATTTTCAATCTGAATATTTTTTAGCCTCTTCACATGTGCTTTTTGAATTGGCAACAGACGGTCCTGGTTTCTTTGAAGATGAAGAGAAAAACTATGCAGGGGAAAAGCTTTCTTTACCACCTGCTTTTGAAGAAAAACGTTTAGCCATCGAAGAGATCGTTAGACCTTTTGATACTAGTGATGCGAACATACAACGTTAACAAAAATAAGAACAACTCGAGGTGAGCAATATGAACTACATTTTTGAACAAGGAACAAAAAATGCAGCAAAATTTATTTTACTGCATGGTACAGGCGGAGATGAACATTCTTTACTCGAACTTGCGAGATTTATTGATCCAGATAGCTCAGTTTTATCGTTTCGCGGAAATATCCAAGAAAATGGAATGAACCGTTTCTTTAAGCGACATGGACTCAACCAATTCGATCTCAAAAATTTAGAAGAAGAAACAGATAACTTATTAAAGCAAATTAAAGAAATTAGTGTAGAAAAAAATATTCCGTTAGAAGACTGGATACTACTTGGTTACTCTAACGGAGCAAACATTGCTACGCACCTATTACTAGAAAGAGAACACGGACTATCTAAGGGAATCTTTTTTCATCCTATGTCACTGGGTGTAAAGAATCACTCGATTGACGGTAAAGATAAAACAGTCTGGCTTTCTTATGGCAATGGGGATCCAATCGTTTCAAAAGAATCTTTTGATGAACTAGCTAATGCTTTTGAAAGTAACGGTAGCCTCACTTATGTCTATTCTTCAAATCAAGGTCATGAGTTAACAATGGCAGAACTAGAATCAGCTAAAGCATGGGTAAATAACTTATAATGCAAAAAAGAGACTGGCAACACTAAAGATACAGTTGTTCTTAACGAATCCTTCAATTAAAAAAACCTAAAATCCGCGTTTTCAAAAACGAATTTTAGGCTTTTTTTAGGATAATTTTGTCCTAGATGTCTTTATTTCATTAAATATAATAAATAAATATTTTCTATAAAAAAACACCAACATATTTTTTATGTTGGTGTTTCATTGATACCGGCGGCCGGGGTCGAACCGGCACGACCTCGCGGTCACTGGATTTTGAGTCCAGCGCGTCTGCCAATTCCGCCACGCCGGCATATTAAAACTTATTTTAAAATGAACTGGGGTAGCTGGATTCGAACCAACGCATGAGGGAGTCAAAGTCCCTTGCCTTACCGCTTGGCTATACCCCAATAAAAAAGGGCGAATGATGGGAATCGAACCCACGAGTGCCGGAGCCACAATCCGGTGCGTTAACC
>WPCI01302213.1_pt1 | contig 37645 bp, 34 predicted proteins | sample 5399871 | NCBI WGS metagenome assembly WPCI01 (sample SAMN12869469, study PRJNA574797) | sludge metagenome | isolation source: wastewater treatment of pH7 | place: China:Beijing | collected 2019-05-20 | reverse complement strand
CGAAGACCTCGCCGCCTCGCTCACCGGTGCCACCTCGCCCGATCCGGTCACGACCGACGATCCGGCTACGGCCGCGGAGCCATCATCCCCACCTGAAAGGGATGTCCCCTTTTAGGCGGGGAGCAGCCTGGCTTCAAGCCTCTTGCAGGCCCAGCACTTTCCACAAGGCTGCCGGGCCGCGTCGGGACCACCGAAGTAATGGCCAGCGGTGATTTCCGCAAGGGAGTCGCGAAGCTTTTCGCGCGCCTTCTCCAGATCTTCCCGCTTCATGGTCCCGAGAACCGGGTTGGAGGAATCCTCCAGGAATACAAAAGCGGTCTCGACCGTATCGAGCCCTCGGGAATCGGCCAGCGCGAGAGCATAGAGATCCCGCTGGTCCACGTAGTCAGCCATCTTCCCCGAGGGAGTCCTGGCGTCCAGCCGGTTCGTCTTGTAGTCAAGCACCATCGGGGGCGTGCCTTCTGCGATGACATCCGCGAAACCCCGGATCGTGACCTGGCCGATGCGGACCAGCAGTGGCACCTCCAGATCCAGACTGGAGCCAGCCAGCCGGATTCCGAAATCCGACTGGACAAAACTGTGGATCATCCCGGTCGCCCGCTCGACGTTTTCATTCGAGCCAGCCCCACGGGAATCGAGCGCTCGTTGAATTGTCGCTTGATCGGGAACTTTCCAGCGCTTTCGGGCCATGGACTCGAGCAGGTCATGGACCCCTGACCCGAATTTTGTGGCGTCGTCGCGCACGATCGTGCTGGCATCGGCCGGATCCTCGCTCGGCTGGACACTCCGCTCCGGTTCAGGCAGCCCGAGGATCCGCTTGGCGTAAAAGGCGGTCGGGCAATCGGCGAATTCGTTCATCGCAGTGAAAGAGAGCGGCACATTCGGGAATGTGTTGAATTCCCCGCTGACCAGGGGTGGGGTGGAAGCGGTAGCCAGGTCTTCTGAAACTGCCGCATCGAAAGACTCGCTGAGCAGCTTTGCCAGCTCCTGGCTGGGGTTGTTGGGGATGACCCGGATCTGCCCGCCTCCGGGCAGATCGATTTCAACCGGCTCTTCCAGCTTCTGAATCTTCTTCGGCTCAAGAGCTTCACCATCGAATTCGAGTCCCTGGCATATTCGAGTGAGAATCGATCGCCCTCGCGCCTGGCTATTCAGGTTCGCCGGCATGACTCCGGAAACGATCAATTCCCGTTTGGCCCTGGTCAGGGCTACATGAAAGAGACGCAGTTCTTCTTCCTCGGTACTCAGGGAGGAAGCCTCCTTCAGGCCTTCCCAGCCGTCGAGTTGAATCTTGGTCCCGCTCGGGGAAGTCAGGCTGAAGGCAGTCGGGTTGGCATCGCCGTGGCCGATCCGGACAATCAGGCTGTGCTTGTCCGGGATCTTGCTCCCGCAGTCAGGGACACAGACCACGCCGAACTCAAGGCCCTTCGCAGCGTGGATCGTCATCAGCCTGATCACGTCGCTTTTCTCTTCAGAGGTGGCTGTTTCGGATTCCTTGTCGAGCTTGGCACTTAGCGCGGCCCAGTCAAGGAACCCTCGTAGATCCCTGCCTTCCGCTTCTTCGTATTCCCGGGCCAGGGTCGCGAACCGGCGGACTCCGGCCCAGGAGCCTCCGGTCGGGTCCTCGGCGATGCAGGCCAGGTCATAGCCGGTCATTTCGGCTGAGCGGAAAACCAGATTGTCCAGAGGCAACGTCGCGGCCAGGTTCCTGAGCTGTTGAAGCTTCCCGGCGAAGCCCGAGAGCTTCGTGAGCTCAGGCTCCAGATCCTTGTCTTCCTGCAGATGCCGGATTGATTCGAGCCTGCCTTCCCTGACCGGTTCCCCACCGAGTGCCCATTCAACTGCATACCAGAGCGGGACCCAGTTGCCGGGGCGACCGTCGGCGAGCAATATCAAGGAGTCGGCTCGGAGCCCACAGGATGGTGAGGCCAGCACGGTCATCAACGATTCGTCATCAAGCGGGTTGGCGATCACCGCAAGGAGCGCCCGCATGTCGAGTGCTTCCCGGCTTGTCCAGAACCCCGAACTCCTCGCGATGTATGGAGTCAGGCCGAACTGGCGAAGAGCCTTGGCGAAAAGGCCCATTTTCGACTTCTTCCGGAAGAGAATCGCGATTTCGCTTTGCGGGATGCCCTGGCCCACGACCATGTCCCGCAAGTGGCGGGCAAGCCGGAGTGCCTCGGCCTCAGCTTGGTGCATTTCTTTGCTGCCGAGGTCATCCGGTACCGGTCGGGCCATTTCTCCGAGGTCCAGAGGCTTCCAGCCTTTGTCGGAAGTCAAAAGCAGCGACACTGCCTGTTTCCCGTCGGCTTTCTGCGCCGCGATCAGATCCGGGAACTCCTCATGCGGACGGACCTGCTTGCGAAGCTTTCCGCCGATTTCGTTCACCGCTTCAATCACGGTGGGAGATGACCGGAAGTTGCGAGCCAACGCGTAGTTGGTGACTTGGGAGTCTGCGGACCGATCCCGAATCAGCTGCACATCGGCATGCCTGAAGCGGTAGATCGACTGCATCTCGTCACCTACCGTTACCAGAGTGGTGCGGGGCTGATCAGGCACCGAACACGGATCGTCCGGGCGGTTGACGAGCAGGTTGACCAGTTTCGACTGGAGTGGATTGGTGTCCTGAAACTCGTCGACCATGACCTCGCGGAAACGTGACAGGTAGGACCGGCGGATCTCTTCACGGTTCTCGAGCAGCTCCACTGTGAACAGTTGGAGATCTTCGTAGTCGAGGGTTGAACGGGAGGCCTTCTTCCGGGAGTACGACTCGTCGAAGGCCTCCAGCAGGTCGCTGAACAATTCCCTGTATAAATCCGCGAATTCGAATGAGGCCAGATCCCGCTGCACTTTCGGAAGCAGATCGACCAGCTCGGCAGCGGCACCGTCGGCCTGCGCGAAAGTGAACTCAAGGCCGCCAATGTCATCGAATCCCGGAAGCCGCCCTTCCGCCTCCAGCCGGACCAGTGTTTCGAGAGTCTCGGCCTGGCGGCTCTGCCATTTGTCCTTGGTGGGATGGACTTCCTTCCCGAGACAAAGCAGTCTGCTGACCTGAGACGATGGATACTCCTTCACTCGCTTGAAATCCTTCGGGAGCCGGGGCTGTCTCGAGCCTCGCGAGCGGAGTTCGTCATATGTGAAAAAGATCGCCTCTCGGAGCGAGTTCTCTTTCAGCACCCCGACAATTTCCTCCACCTTCGGGGCCTTGTCGGGATCTTTCCGAAGCGTTTCAAGTGCCTCCGAGAAGGCCGCGGCCCGCAGGGTCGCCGAATTGACTTCGTCGATGATCGTGAAGCCGGGATCAATTTCGGCCTCGACCGGCCACGCCTTGAGTATCCGCATACAGACTGCGTGGAAGGTGCCAACCCAGACATTGCTCATCGAAACCGCAGCGGGCGACTCTTTGAGATCCACGTCCTGCTCCGGCGCATTCCGATTCTCTGTCTGTTTACCCAGCATCTCCCGAATGCGGTCCCTGAGCTCACCCGCTGCCTTGTCGGTGTAGGTGATGGCGAGGATCTGCCGGGGTTCGAGACCGCGGTTTTTCACCAGTTCGCCGTAGCGGGCGACCATCGTGGTGGTCTTGCCGGTACCGGCGCCGGCGAGAACAAGGATCTCCTCTTCGGTACTTGAAATGACCTTCGCCTGGTCGGGATTCGGCGGAAAATCCCCCATCAGTACGTGCCTGACGCTTCGCTTGTGCCAATCGCGCGTTCCCGCACTATCGGCGAATCCAGGTGGTCAGGGCAACTCCCGGGTTCGTGTTCGAGACAACCCTCGGAGATCCCCTCTGCCGCACGGTTCGCAAACTCGACACCCTGCTCGATGAACGCTTCTATGCTTTCGACCCGGTCACCGCTGACGATCCCGCGTGAAGACAGGTCAACTTCGACCGGGTCGCCACTCTTGTCCTCGGCGTCGTGCTCGCATTCGAAAGCACCTCGTGACTTCTCGAAGGCAAGCCGGACTGGCTGGTAGATGCCCGCGACCGGCGTGATCACCCCAAGGCCCAGCTCCTCACCCAGATTCGCTATTGCCCTCATGTAGAGCTGAATCTGCAGCTTTCGCTTTGTGGCGACCTTGTCCTTGCCGTAATCCGAATTGACCGCGCCAGTCTTGTAATCGATGACCAGAGCTTTGCGGGCGGTGCCCTGGGGGGCATCCTGGCCACTCAGGTCAATCCGGTCCACCTTCCCCTTCAGGGACCAGCCTCCCATCGGGACGGCCTCGATAGTTGCATCCCGGGTGCCGAACTTCGCTTCCAGCAGCGCGGGGGTGAAGAATGCCTCCGTGAAGGACTGGCGCTTCAGGAAAAGCTCGATCTGTCGGGTCGCCATCCATCGGGCGGAGGAATGGGAGAGGGAGTTGGTATGGAGCCTGATCTGCCTTTCTGAGGCTTTTTCCTTCACGAGCTCAGGGACAAGGTCGATCCATCCGGACGGTATCGACCCGCCTTGAGGCATCTTGTGGTCCTCGATGCCGCCCTCGAACAATGCTTCCAGCACACGATGGACGAGGTTGCCGAAAGCGAAGTAATCCGGTTCTGGGCCGAAGTTCAACGGGTTGAGCTGTCTTTCTACGAACCACCTGTACTCACAGCGCGAGTACGCTTCGAGGTCGGTCGCGCCGTAGACGGGCTGGTTGGCCCAGCGTTCAAGGATGAAATCGGAAGTCAGGTTCCCGAAACCCCGGTTCGTTTCCCTGGCCCGCTGGCCGGCTTCGATCCGTTGATCGATTCTGGCCGCCACTTCGGGGTCGATTCCGGGTATTGCGGCTCCCGCGGCAGGGCGGCCCCGAAGGCTGCGCGCAAGTTCCGTTTCTGTTGGCGCCGCTGAAGGGTTGAAAACCGAGTCGCTTCCCAGGCGACCGCCGCGGCGCACAACCGGCCCGTCCTGATCGGCGACAAATAACTCTTCGGCAGCCTTGACCAGCGGCGAGGGATGCTCGGGCGATCCGGTCTCATCCGAGATGCGACAGGAGAGGCATAGTCCACGGGTTGGAACGGTCAGACAGGAATAGAAGAGATAGCGCTGCTGATCCTCGGGGTCGCGGCGGGCACTCAGGCCGAGGCTGTCGAGATCATCCCTGGAGAGGAAGGGGCCGACCCGATCGGTGTCGGTGAACGACGCCTCCTGCAGGCCGGCGTAGAAAAGATGTTTGAAGCGCTTGGCTCTGAGGCTGTAGGGACTGGCGATCCTGACTGTGCCCTGGTCGGGGACGGCCCAGACTTTGACCAGTCCCATTGCGATCGCGTCGGCAATCGACTGTGGTCGATTCTCCGGTGTTTCGATTCCCTGGATCTCACCGCAGGCGGCGGCGATCGCTTCCGCAGTTCTCACCTCGATCAGGGTTTCGCTGGTCGGCACCGGGTCGGGGTCGCTATCGAGTATTGCGGCCGCGATCCTGCGAGCAACGGCCGGGACAATCTCACAGGCATCTTCTCCCTGGACAAGCCGGTCCAGGCCTGGGGAGCGGATCTCAGTGACGTCTTCAGGCGAGATGCCGGCAGCCTGGGCCGCGGCCACGGCATCGGCCGAGGTCAATACTTCGTTGACCTTGCAATGGAGCTCGAGCAGGTCGATGACGGCCGGATCCGGGCCACCCGGAGCCCTGAGCAAGGCAATCAGATTTTCAGCGGTGCCGGACTTGCCAGCCGCTGCAAGCAACTGGAGAATGGCCTTTCCAACCACGGTAGCGTTGGCTGGCGTCTCGGCCTCCAGGGAAACCGGGATACCGAACTCGCGCAAGGCGTCCCGGATCAGGGTGCCGTTCTGTGCGGGAGCTTCAACTGCGATTGCGATGTCACCTGGCTCCAACGGTTCGGCTTCGCTGTCGCCCGCCAACAGGCGGGCGATTTCTCCACCGATCGCTTCGGCTTCATTCCGGGCGCCGGCTGACCTCAACGTAAGAAAAGCACCCCGATCCTCTTCGGCGTCAATCGTTCCCTGGCTGCCGGGGCGAAGGAACTCGCGCTGCATCTTCAAGAGGACGGGCGCATGAGGTAGAGACTCCGGCCTTTCGGTCTCGATTGATTTGATTTCGCTCACAGGCCCCAGGTTCTCCAACTCCAGGACCAGCCGGGCGGTCAATTTCATCGCGGGGTTGTTCAGCTCAAAAGCGACCGCTACCGTCACATCCGCCCCGCAAGTGAATGCCAGTCGGCGCACCATCTCCAGCTGTTGTCCGGTCATCTCGTCGAAGCCCGCGAACATCACTGGCCGATTCCCCCAGCCGGCGGTCACCGCTCTCAAGGCTGCTCTCGCAAGTCCGGCAGCATCGGTCTGATGCAACTTGTTCAAACCGTCGAGGTAGCTGCGATAGACCAGGGCGTACTTTCCGAGGTGGCGGAGCGCGGGCGTGTTTACACGCTCGCCAATCGTCTCTGGATCCCTGCCGTCGGCCTGGAATCCGTCCACCAGATCCAGAACCGCACGAACCAGTCCGGGTTTGTCGGGCAGCAGCTTCGCCAGCTCACTGGCTTCGGATCCGATCGCTGTGCGGATCAGGCTGAGCCGCGACAGTTCAGAAGCCAATTGCGGTCGGGGTTCGTCGGCGCTGCGCAGAACCTCACCGTAGAGATCCCGGAAATGCACGATCTGCCCGCCGAGCATGGCGCCTGTCTCTCGGGTAAGCCGTCTTTCCCATTCGAAAATGTCATCGACCCCCGGTACGACCAGTACCGGACGCAGATGCATCTGCCGGCGGTAGAGCCGTTCCAGCTCGTCGGTGCGGCCGGAGTTCGGAGGGCCTTTGATGATGGTCAGGGGCACGGGTCAACTCTATGGTCGGCGGCGGCGGCCGTTTTCTGACTTGTGGTGCTTCACGAGCAGGGTATTTTCCCGCTCCCAATCCGCAAACTGCGGGTTTCTGCAACATTTTTTGCGTCCTGTGCCATCTCTATCTTCACGAGTGACCGATCACCCGACCCGAGGACGGCACTGCATGTCACTTTGTTTTGTTGATCCGGCTGATGCGATTCACGTCATCTCTGAATCCGTTGGCCGTGAAGCTCGCCGCCAGATCCTCGGTGAAGCTCTCCGAGCCTGGGTGGATGAAATCCCCGAAGAGGAGCTGGAGGCGCAGTATGCGCGGGCTCTTGCGGAACTCGACCAGGATGATCTTTCGCTGCTCGCTGCCTGGCACGGCTCGATGGATCTCGGCCAGCCGGTCCCAAACCGGGATTTCCTGATGGGCGCCTTTGGCTCGCTTGGGGAACACCGTCGCGAAGCGCTCAAGCTTGCGGCAGGCTTTCGCGGTGAGGAAGTTCTCGAAGAAGGACTCACCGAGGAGCTTGCGCTGGAAACTGTGGTCGGCTGGCTCTCCCCGGAGCGGTTGCTCGACCTCGCCAACGAAGCCGTCGAGCTGTACGTCTGGGATCGGATCGGCTCCGACAATTAGTCGGCCCGGGCTGGGCTCCGGACCGGATCCGGTCTTCGTGCCGGGACCGACGTGGCCCGAATCCGAAGCAAGGAGAAGAACATGCAAGTCGCCTACCTGCTCTACGACCGCTTCACTGCTCTGGACATAACCGGACCGCATGAGGTCTTCAACTCGGTCCCCGGGGTCGAATCCGTCTTTGTGGGTGAAGTAGCCGGACCGTACCGCAACGAATCCGACACGCTTTCGATCCTCGCGGACAAGTCTCTCGACGAGGTGCCGAACCCGGACATCCTCGTGGTGCCGGGTGGATTCGGAACTCGTTCCCTGCTCGACCATGAACCTTTGCTGTCCTGGATCCGCGCGGTGGACAGGACGACGGCCTGGACCACCTCGGTCTGCACCGGTTCGTTGCTGCTCGCAGCCGCCGGCTTGCTCGAAGGCCGGCCGGCAACCACTCACTGGCTGGCCCGGGAAACCCTGGCCGGTCTGGGAGCCCGCCCGGTCGCTGACCGGGTGGTTTTTGACGGAAAATACGTGACCGGTGCGGGGGTTTCCGCCGGAATTGACATGGCTTTGAGCCTCGTAACCGAGATCTACGGTCCGGAACTCGCCCAGGCGGTTCAGCTCGGTATCGAGTACGACCCGCAACCTCCACACGACGCTGGTGCTCCCGAAAAAGCTCCGGCCGAAATCGTCGAAGCGGTCAGTGCTGTCTTCGAATCACGGGAAGCCTCCTGAAAGAGCTTGCCGACGGTCTTTGTCCTGCAACCTGGAACTTCGCGGAGATCCCGCATTCCGGAACTCTGCGGAGAATTACTGGAAAAGCGCCCGTCGAATCCAATAGGTTGGCCGGACAGAGTCCAAGCCATCGCCGGAGGGAAAATGTTTCCGCCCAGAAGTTCTCGCCCCGCTTGTGTCAGAGACGTCGCACATGGCTGATTCACACAATCTGCTGAGGGCCCGGCAGTTCTTTAATCCGGAACGCTCCGAAGAAGGCTGGAGCGAAATATCGCTCAGGCCCCGGGACTGGGAGCAGGGATATCGCGATCGCTGGCAGCACGACCGTGTAGTCCGGTCGACGCATGGCGTCAACTGCACCGGTTCCTGCTCCTGGAAGATCCATGTCAAAGACGGGCTGGTCACCTGGGAGACCCAACAGACCGACTACCCCTCAAACGGTCCCGAAACACCGGACTATGAACCACGTGGCTGTCCTCGTGGAGCTTCCTTCTCCTGGTACGTGTATTCGCCGCTCAGGCCCAAGTTTCCGTATGTTCGCGGGGAGCTTCTGTCGATGTACCGGGAGGCTCGGCACCGGCTGGGCGACCCGGTCGACGCCTGGGCTTCGATAGTCGAAGATCCCGCCAAAGCCAAGGCATACAAGTCACGGCGTGGCAAAGGCGGGTTCCTCCGGTCCAGCTGGGACGAGGTGACCGAGCTGGTCGCTGCCGCGCATGTCTACACGGTCAAGCAGTACGGACCAGATCGGGTGATCGGCTTCAGTCCGATTCCGGCGATGTCGCAGGTTTCCTATGCCGCCGGGAGTCGCTTTCTCTCCCTGATCGGCGGTGTGCCGCTCAGCTTCTACGACTGGTATGCCGATCTGCCGCCGGCATCACCCCAAGTCTGGGGAGACCAGACTGACGTACCCGAATCGGCCGACTGGTGGGATGCGTCCTACCTGATCATGTGGGGTTCGAACATTCCCCAGACCCGCACTCCGGACGCTCACTTCATGACTGAAGCCCGGTACCGGGGCCAGAAGACGATCGTCGTCTCGCCTGACTACGCCGGAAACACCAAGTTCGCCGACCAGTGGCTGCCCGCCACCGCCGGCAGCGACGGTGCCTTGGCCATGGCAATGGGACACGTGATCCTGAAGGAGTTCTTCATCGATCGCGAAGCCGAATACTTCGGCCAGTACGCCCGCCAGTTCACCGACATGCCTTTCCTGGTCGATCTCGAAGACCACGGCGACGGCACCGTTCGCGGCGGCGCGATGCTGCGGGCTTCGGATCTCGGCGAAACCGGCGAGAACGCCGAGTGGAAGACAGTTCTGATCGATTCAAAAACCGGCGAGCCCGTGGTGCCGAACGGCTCGATCGGGGACCGTTGGGGTGAGGAAGGCGAGGGCAAGTGGAATCTTGATCTCGAAGGGATCGAACCGGCTCTTTCCCTGCTTGGCAGTCACGACGAGCTGGTTGAGGTCACATTGCCCCGCTTCGACGGGGGCGAGACAGAAGGTGGCACCACCATGGTCCGTGGCGTCCCGGCGCGTCGGGTCGGCGGCAAACTTGTCACCACCGTCTTCGATCTGACCCTTGCCCAGTACGGCATTCGGCGCGATGGGCTGCCCGGCACCTGGCCGACCGGCTACGACGATCCGGCCGAGCCGTACACCCCGGCCTGGCAACAGGAGCACACCGGCGTGTCGGCGGCTGTCTGCGAACAGGTTGCCCGGGAATTCGCCGCCAATGCGGAAAAGACCCGCGGTCGCTCGATGATCGTTATGGGGGCCGGGATCAACCACTGGTTCCACGCCGACCAGACCTACCGGTCGATCCTTTCAATGCTGCTCTTCTGTGGCTGCCAGGGGGTAAACGGCGGCGGCTGGGCCCACTACGTCGGCCAGGAAAAGGTGCGCCCGATCACTGGCTGGCAGACGCTGGCTTTCGCGCTCGACTGGAACCGTCCGCCCCGGCACCAGGCGGGGACCCCGTTCTGGTACGTGGCGACCGATCAGTGGCGTTACGAAACCCGTCGCCCGGATGAGTTCGTCTCTCCGGCCAGTGGCGGCGAGTTCGAGCACACCCACATCGTCGACGCAAACGCCAAGGCTGTCCGGCTGGGCTGGACTCCGTCGGCACCGGCACTCGATCGAAACCCGCTCGACCTCGCGGACGAGGCGAAAGCGGCAGGCAAGACTTCAGCCGAATACGTGGTCGATGAACTGAAGGAAGGCCGTCTCGGTTTTGCCTGCGAGGATCCCGACAACCCGGTGAACTTCCCCCGGGTGCTGAACCTGTGGCGAGCCAATCTGCTCGGGTCGTCAAGCAAGGGGCATGAATACTTTCTCAAGCATCTGCTCGGCACCGAAAGCGCTGTCCGGACACCCGAATGTGAACCCGAACGCCGCCCGAAGGATGTCAAATGGCGCGACGAGGCACCGGAAGGAAAACTCGACCTCTTCACGACAATCGACTTCCGGATGAATGGCTCCTGCCTCTATTCGGATGTTGTCCTGCCAGCCGCAACCTGGTACGAGAAGCACGACATCTCGTCAACCGACCTTCATCCCTTCGTCCACCCGTTCAACGCAGCGATTCCGCCACCGTGGGAAGCGAAGACCGACTGGAAGATCTTCAACCTGATCGCTGACAGGTTCTCGGAACTTGCGGAGGATCATCTCGGGACCAGGACCGACATTGTCACTGCGCCACTTCTTCACGATACGCCGGAGGAGTTGGCCCAGCCAGGTGGTGTGGTTCGCGACTGGCGGCTGGGCGAATGTGATCCGATCCCCGGCGAGACAATGCCGAAGCTGATTGAGGTCGAGCGGGATTTCACGGCGGTCGGCCAAAAAATGAACGCGCTCGGCCCGCTGGTTGAAAAGCTCGGTATCGGTGCCAAAGGAGTCAGTTGGAAGCCGGAAATCGAAGTTGATGAATTGCGCCGGAGAAACGGTGAGGTCCGGGAAGGTCCCGGGGCGGGACGGCCGGCCATTGTCACGGATATCGATGCGGCAGAAGTAATTCTCTCCCTTTCGGGAACGACCAATGGACGGATCGCCCTCGAATCGTTCCGGAATCTGGGTCAAAGGACCGGCAAAGACCTTGAAGTCATTGCCGAGGAGCATGTCGACCAGAGAATCAACTTCGCTGATTTGAACGTCCAGCCCCGCAAGGTCCATGCCTCGGCCGAATGGTCGGGCTCGGAATCCCGCGAGCGGCGCTACTCACCGTTCACGACGAACATCGAGCACCTGATCCCGTTCCGGACGCTCACCGGGCGCCAGAGCTTCTATGTCGACCATGCCTGGATGCTGGACATGGGCGAAGGCCTGCCGGCGTATCGACCTCCGGTCAGCTCTGCCCAGGTAGCCCCAAGGGGTGGCTCCGATGCCGATGATCAGATTGAAGTCACGTTGCGATTCCTGACTCCCCATTCAAAATGGTCAATCCATTCCGAGTTCCAGGACAACCTGCACATGCTGACGCTATTCCGGGGTGGTCCGGTTATGTGGATCTCCGAAAAGGACGCTGAGCGGGCCGACGTTCAAGACAACGACTGGCTTGAGGTCTACAACTCCCACGGCGCGGTTTCCTGCAGGGCGGCTGTTTCGAGGCGCGTGCCCGCCGGTATCGCGCTCTTCTACCATTCGCAGGACCGGCATGTGAATGTGCCTATCTCGGAAGTGACCGGGCAGCGTGGCGGCACCGATAACTCGCTCACCCGGATTTCGATGAAGCCAACCCACATGATCGGCGGCTACGCGCAGCTTTCCTACGGGTTCAACTACTACGGCCCCTGCGGCACTCAGCGAGACCAGCTGATCATGATCCGCAAGCGGCAGGAGGAGGTTCGTTACCAGTGAAGATCCGGGCCCAGATGGGCATGGTCATGAATCTCGACAAGTGCATCGGCTGTCACACCTGTTCGGTCACCTGCAAGAACGTTTGGACGAACCGGCGCGGGACCGAGTATGTCTGGTTCAACAACGTTGAAACCAAACCCGGTCGGGGCTTCCCGGTTGATTACGAAGACCAGTCAAAGTGGAACGGCGGCTGGAAGCTCGATCGGCGCGGGAGACTCAAGCTGAAGGCAGGCGGGCCACTCCACAAGCTGGCGAACATTTTCTCCAATCCGGATCTGCCAGAGCTTGATGACTATTACGACCCGTGGACTTACGACTACGACAAGCTGATCTCGTCACCGTCCAGTGACCATCAGCCGGTGGCGCGGCCGAAATCCCAGGTGACCGGCCAGGATCTCGACATCACATGGGGTCCCAACTGGGAGGATGACCTGGCTGGATCGGTGGAGAACGCCGCCTTCGACCCCAATTTCAAGCAGATCCAGGAAGAAGTGAAGCAGGGTTTCGAAGAGACGTTCATGGTCTACCTGCCGCGGATCTGCGAGCACTGCATCAATCCTTCCTGCGTCGCATCCTGCCCATCCGGAGCGATGTACAAACGGGAAGAAGACGGGATCGTCCTGGTTGACCAGGACGCCTGTCGTTCATGGCGCTTTTGTGTGTCCGGCTGCCCTTACAAGAAGGTTTATTTCAACTGGCACACAGGTAAAGCCGAAAAGTGCAACTTCTGCTTTCCCCGGATCGAGGCTGGAATGCCGACCATCTGCTCGGAAACTTGTGTCGGCCGGCTCCGTCATCTCGGGGTGGTGCTGATTGACACCGACCGGGTTGAAGCGGCCGCCTCGGTCAAGGACGAACAGGACCTGCTCGACGCCCAGCTCGATCTGATGCTCGATCCGGATGATCCCGAAGTGCGCGAGCAGGCACGCCGGGACGGGATTCCGGACGACTGGCTCGATGCCGCTTCAAATTCACCGGTTTACGCGATGGCGAAGAAATGGAAAATCGCCCTGCCTCTACACCCCGAATACCGGACGTTGCCGATGGTTTGGTACGTGCCGCCGCTCTCACCGATGGAATCGGTCGGCAAAGCCCTGATCCGCGACGGTGACGACGATGATGCCGAGAACATCTTCGCTGCGATCGACGAGATGCGGATCCCGATGGAGTACCTGGCCTCGATCCTCGCGGCCGGTGATGTGGCGCCGGTCCGGGCTTCGCTGGAACGACTGGTTGCGATGCGCCGCTACATGCGGGATATCAACCTGGGCAACGAAGTCCGGCCGGAGATCGCATCCGAAGCCGGGATGGAGCCTCATGAACTCGAAGCCATGTACCGGATGGTCGCGATCGCCGACTACGACGACCGGTACGTGATCCCCAAACGCCACGGTGAGGTTTCCGGTGACGCTTTTGTCGAGCAGGGTTCCTGCGGGATCGACTTTGCCAACGGTGCCCCGGTCCCCGGCGTGGGGGATATGACCGGGGTCAATGCGCCGGACCCGTTCGCTGCCGGCGTCTTCGGCGCTGCCCGCGACGGTCACGCACCCGAAAACGGTGCACTCGCTGTCGAGGAGCCCGATCCGGACTTCGACGTGCGTGACCTGCTGAGTCGCCACGGAGGCGAATCCGATGTGGAAGGCAAGCGAGGCGAGAATGCCTGAGCAGATACATCCGCTGAAACTGGTTTCCCTGCTGCTCCAATACCCGCAGCCCGAAGTTGTCGAAGAAATCGGCAACCTTGACCTGGACGAGGTCGGTCCGGTCTCCAGCAACCAGCGCGAGGCCCTGACTGTCTTTCTGGAGTGGTACCGGGCCCAGACCCTCGATGACCTGCGCCAGTCCTATGTGGATAACTTCGATTTCGATCGGCGTCGCAGTCTTCACCTGACGTATCAGCTCCATGGTGACAGCCGCCAACGGGGCCTGGCTCTGCTCAAGATCAAGAGTTCCTATCGGGAAGCGGGCCTCGACCCGGATGAAAATGAGCTGCCCGACTTTTTGCCGCTGATGCTGGAGTTCTCGGTACTTGCGCCCGGGCAGTCCGGTGGTGAGCTGCTTGATCGCCACCGTGAATCAATCGAGCTGATCCGGGCTGGCCTGATCCGGGCTGAAAGCCCCTGGGCAGGACTTTTCGATGTCGTTCGGGATGGGATGCCCGGTCTTTCAAGACGTCAGATCAACAGGATCAAACGCCTGGCCGAGGAAGGGCCACCGAGTGAGGAGGTTGGAATGGAGCCGTTCGCCCCGCCGGAAGTCATGCCAGCCCAGCCGGGCGAGGTTCCTCTGCCGATGGTCGGAGACCGTCGATGAGCCTGCTCGCGACAAGCATTCCGGCCACCGCTGCCTACGTCGTCCTTCCTTACGCCGCGCTGGCGATCGGGATCACCGGACTGATCTGGCGTCGGCGAACTGATCAGTTCGGTTGGACTGCCCGTTCAACCGAACTGCTCGAAGGCAAGATCCTCCGCTTCGCCAGCGTGATCTTCCATGTCGGCGTTCTGATGGCGATCGGGGGGCATGTTCTGGGCATTCTGATCCCCCAGTCTTGGACCGAAGCGGTCGGAATTTCCGACGAGGCCTACCACATTCTGGCCGTATTCGGCGGTGTTTCAGCCGGAATCGCGGTGTTGATCGGCTTCATCGCGCTGATGTACCGGCGGTTCAGCAATCCGCGGGTCAGGGTCACCACAACCGACATGGATCTGGTCATTTTCGCGCTACTTGCAGTCGGGATCGTTACCGGACTCGCAGCAACGTTCATCAACATTCCCGACACCGTCCACTACCGCGAGTCGGTGGCCCCCTATTTCCGGCAGATCTTCATCTTCCAGCCCGATCCGTCGCTGATGACCGACGACGGTGTGGCGACGATATTCCAGGTCCATGTGATCGCGGTCTGGTTCCTTTACGCAGCCTGGCCGTTCAGCCGCCTGGTCCATGCTTTCACGGTCCCCGTCAGCTACCCGTTCCGCAGCCCGATCATCTATCGCCCACGCAACCCGCGGGCGGCGGGTGCCAAGGCGAAGCGGTACGGCGGCGGCAAGCCTGACTATCAACCCAGCATTCCTGCGACTAACCCCGGAGACACCGATGGAAACTGAACTCAGCCGCGGTTCTGGACGTAACCTGGTCTTTGCCACAATCGCCTTTGCGGCCTGTTTCTCCGCTTGGGGGATGCTCGCTCCGATCGCTCCGGATATCCAGAAGGAACTGGATCTGAGCAACATCCAGACCTCGATCATGATCTCGATCCCGGTGGTGCTGGGTTCGCTACTCAGGATCCCCCTCGGTCTCCTGACCGACCGGGTCGGTGGTCGCGCGGTGTTCACCGGGATGTTGTTCTACTCGGCAGGGGCTGCGGTGCTGGTCGGGTTTGCTTCTTCCTATGCTGCCCTGCTCGGAGCAGGCTTCCTGCTTGGCGCGGCGGGTGCCTCGTTCGCGGTCGGCGTACCCTTTGTCGCCCAGTGGTACCCGCCCGGGAAGCAGGGATTTGCGCTCGGGGTCTACGGGATGGGCAACATCGGGACAGCTGTTGCTGCCTTCTCCGTTCCGGCGATTCGTGATTCGGCCGGGCAGGAAGTTGCCGGGCTTGTCTTCGGCGCGGTGATTGCCGCCTACGCGATGATCTGGATGTCCCTGGCCCGGCAGGCGCCGGTCGAGAAGGGGCCACCGACCCAGTACCGCGAGGTGCTTGGTGCCGGATGGAAGCTCTGGCGCCTCTCCCTCTTTTACTTCGTGACCTTTGGCGGTTTCGTCGCGATGGCGCTCTACCTGCCGAAGCTGCTGGTTGACTGGTACGACCTCTCATTGACCGACGCTGGCCTCAGGGCCGCCGGGTTTACCTTGCTGGCCACTGCGATCCGTCCGATCGGGGGCATGCTCTCCGACCGGATCGGCGGCAACCGGGTTCTGGCGATCGCCTTTCTCGGGGTGGGCGTCGACGCAATCGGGCTTTCCTGGCAGGCGTCGGTCCCGACCATGTGGCTGACCACTCTCTTCTGCCTGACCATGGCCCTCTTTCTCGGGCTCGGCAATGGTGCCGTCTTCAAGCTGGTGCCGCTGACCTTCCCCAAAGCGACCGGTGCCGCGACCGGTATCGTCGGTGCGGCCGGCGGGCTTGGCGGGTTCTTTCCGCCACTTTTCCTTGGAGTGGTCAAGGATGCAACCGGAGATTTCGTACTTGCTTTCGTTCTCCTGGTCGCCTTCGCCTGGTTGTGTGCCGGTCTTGCCTTCGAGGGCCGGGCACCTGTCTCGGATACCGCTTCGCCGGACTAAAGGCCATCTCTTTGAGATGGTGTCGCTCGCAAGCTCTCGGTTGCCGGCAAACAGCCGGCTTGAGCTCCGGCAGCGCTGAGTAGCTCCGGGGTGCTTCTAGCGGGCGAGGAGCGCGTGGACGTCGGCTCGTGTCTGCGCGGTCTCACGAAAGTGAACACCGTGGAAGCCGAGTTCGCGGGCAGCTTCGACGTTTATCTCCATGTCATCGATGAAGATGCATTGCCCGGGTTCGAGCTGGACCCTCTCCAGGGTCAGCTGGTAGATCCGGGGGTCAGGCTTTCGGCAGTTCACGAAAGCCGAATCGACGACGGTTTCGAAAAGCTCGCCGATTGGCATCATCGAACGCCAGGTCGACTCCCATTCCTTCACGTTGTTGGTCAGCAGGGCGGTACGGGTGCCGTCACGGCGGACCTCCCGGATTAGATCGATCATTCCCGGGTTTGGATCAAGCGCTTCGAAAAGCAGCATGCCGAAAGATTCGAGTTCCGGCTTGTGACCGAGAATCGGTTCGAGGCTCTCCGCGAGCTGTCGCTGAAACTCAAGTTCCGTGATCCGGCCGCATTCCAGTTCGAACAGCGGATTCGGCTGACCTTGTTCCATCAGGGACTTCATTGCCTCGCCGATGGATTTGGGCGGGATCCCGACTCGATCCTGGACGGAAGCGAAAGCCTCAAATAGTGGTGTGGTCAGCACCCCGCCGAAATCGGAGATGACCATTTCGATGCGGCTCATGCGGGAGGTCCTGCCGGACGTGTGGTCTCGTAGCGGCCGAGCCCGAGATGACCGTCGAGCGACCAGCGAAACAGGGCCGTGTTCACGGTGGCACCTTCGATTCTCGCTGTGCAGCCGGAAACCACGGAGCCGGCGCCATGCAGCGCCGCGATCTCATCGGTGGCCGGCCACATTTCAATCGTCGCGCGGCGCTGGCGGCCCGCCGAATCGTATTCGGTAGATAGCAGGACATCACCGAAAGCGACGTATCCGCCCGGATGGGTGATCGCGGCGACCGCCTCCTCGTCACCATGGTTGACAGCACTTCCAGGGGCGGCCGCGGTGAGGCAGATCAGCCCTCCGTCAGCCAGGATCACGGTCAGGTCGCGGGTCAGGCGGCCGGTGAGGTCGGTGTCTTCGTCCCTGCGGTGGAGAACGCCCCGGCACTCAAGGTTGATCTCCTCGCCGTGGTGGGTCAGACGGCCCCTGGTTTCGATCAGACTTGCTTCCCTTCGGCCGATCAGGTCCCCGTCCAGCCTGATCGGCTCGCCGGTAGATGTGATCGAAACCGCGAGGTCTCCGTGTTCGGTCTCGAGCTCGAGTGGCGCGCCGTCCACCAGCGGGTCCAGTCCGCCAACCGGGATCGGGGCCGCAGCAACGACATCTTCTCCGAGCATGATGGCGCCGTTTCCGCCGCTGGTCAGGCTGACGAACAGCCCGCTCTCGGGGTCAAGGATTTCAATCGAGCTTGTCTTCACCGTTCTCCGGGCCGGAGGGTAGCTGGGGGAACGGTTCGCCGTCGTCCCGCTCCGTCACATCCACGGCGTCACCGTCGAGGTCATACGAACTCCGTGATGAAGACCTGTAGTAGTTGTAGCTGCGGTTGCCCCAGGAAGCGGTGGTCGCCGCAACCTTGAACTTTGAAGCGAAGAGCGTGATTGCCGCGAGTTTGACCAGCCACCGGGTCGGGGGGAAGAGCAGGAAGAGTCCTAGTACCGAGGTGATGAAGCCGGGAATGATCAACAGGATCGCGCCGGTAGTGATCATCACCCCGTCGAAGGCTTCCCTGGCTGGCGGCCGGCGTTCGTCAATCGCGCCCCGGAACCGGCGCCAATGTGCCCGCCCGCGGTGCTGCAGGATCAGGATGCCGGAAACCGCCGAGGCGAAAAGCAGAAAGAGCATCCAGAAAAAGCCGATCCAGTTGGCTACCTGAACCATGACGAACAGTTCCGCGATCGGCCAGATGATCAGCAGGGCAAGAATGATTACGAACATGGTCGGATACAGGTTACGCACACGGGCCTCGCAGCTACTGGATTGAGCTGGTTCGGGTTTCTGGCAGGAACGCGGGAAACCCGACCCCGTTAGGATGCATTCATGGCTGATGATCAGGCGACCATGCCCACCGAAGAAGAAGTGTTTGAGGCCCTGGAAGAAGTAATTGACCCGGAACTGGGTCTCGACTTCGTTTCACTCGGGCTTGTCTACGACGTTGAGCTGGAAACTCCCGATGTATATGTGACCTTCACCCTGACAACACCGGCTTGTCCGATCGGTCCCCAGGTTTCCGAGCAGATGAAGGAATTCGTCGGCAACCTCGAGGGCGTCCGGGACGTGCACCCGAAAATGATCTTCGATCCACCCTGGTCGCCGGAAATGATGACCGACGACGCCAAGTTCGCGCTCGGCTTCTAGCTTTTCGAAGTTGACTTCCTGGCAGCGCGCTTCGTCCCGGCACCGTTCTTTGAAGCCGGCTTTTTCGGAGCGATCGAATTCTCGATTTCCTCGGCGGCTTCGGCGAGTTCAGCCAGAGACTCGTTGAGACCGCGGCGAACCTGGCCGATATCGGGCATAGCGTCGAAATCGCCGATCAGGCCGACATTGATCTTTCCTGCGTAGCTCATGACGCCGACCGCCAGACCGTGATTCTTGGCCAGGAACGCAACCGGGTATGGCTTTGAAAGCTTGCGCCCCAGCACGTAAAGAGGTATCTGCGGACCGGGTACGTTCGTCACCAGGAGGTTGAACAGCCGGGTTGAGAACGTGAGCCGGGCCGCCTGGGCGAGCAGGGTGGGAGGAGCGAAATCGTTGAGGCGGGCGATCACTTCAGCGCCAAGCGCCTGTTTGGATTGTTTGAGGCCGTCCATCGAAGCGCTGACGATCTCCAGGCGAGCGACCGGGTCCGGCTCATATACGGGCAGCGGAGCCCGCATCGTTGCGAGTTTGTTTCCGAGCTGGCCGCGCTCGTCATCGGAACGGACCGAGACCGGCACCATCGCCCGCAATTCGAGCCCGTCGGTGTCGATCCCGCGCTTGATCAGCCACTTGCGGATTGACCCCGCCGAGATGGCCAGCACCACGTCATTGACAGTGGTTCCGAATGCATCCTTGATCCGTCGGAACTCGTCCAGACTGGCACTGGTCCAGGTGACCCGCCGATGCGGGCCGATCGGCACGTTCAGAGGTACATCGGGGGCGGCATCGGCCAGGGCGCGCGCGACTTCGGCCAGTCCTTCGGCGCTTTCACCGACCCGGCCGGCGAGGCTCGAAGGCTTTCGAAACGCGGAGACCGCTTTCTCGCCGAGGCGGACCGGCTCGGTTGCCAGCTCCCTGGCACCGCGTTCGAGTAGCTCGAAGTTTGACGGCAGCGGCTTTGGCTTCCACTCCTGCTCGGGAACAATCGCCTCGGCGTCAGGGGTGACATCGAAGATTACCGTCCCGATGTCAACTCCGGAGATTCCGTCGATCATCGCGTGATGGCTCTTGATGATGATCGCGAACCGGTCGCCGTCGAGTTCCTCGACCAGGAACATCTCCCACAACGGCTTCGAACGATCAAGGGCCTGGGAGAAGAGACGTGAAGCAAGGATCTTCAGTTCCCGTTCGCCACCGGGTTTGGGCAGGGCAGTGTGTCGCAGGTGGTAGTTCAGGTTGAAGTCGGGATCATCGGCCCAGAGCGGCCGGCCGGTGCCGTAAGGCGGGTAGACCAGCTTCTGCCGGTAGCGCGGCACGAAATCAAGGCGGGAACCAATGTGTGCCTTGAATTCATCATAGGTCGGCGGATCCCCGTCAAAGATCATCACCGCACCGATGTGCATGTGCGAGTTTTCGCTCTCGTTGGTCAGAAACTGTGCGTCGATCGCTGTGAGGCGATCAAGTTCGTGGCTGGCGGGTTCCATAGCTCCCCATCGTGGACTAGAAAGAAACTCTACTCGGGTACCCTTCACTAATGCCTGACACAGCGACAACCGGGATCGAGAGAGTCATTCTCGCGGCACCTCGCGGCTACTGCGCCGGCGTGGACCGGGCCGTTCAGACGGTCGAGCGAGCACTCGACAATCACGGCGCCCCGATCTACGTCCGCAAGGAAATAGTCCACAACAAGCATGTGGTGGAAGAGCTCGCGGCCCGGGGAGCGATTTTCGTCGACGAGGAAACCGAGGTCCCTGAAGGGGAGATCGTGGTTTTCAGCGCGCATGGGGTGTCACCTGCCGTTCACGAGCGGGCCGCCCAGCGTGAACTCCGCACGATCGACGCGACCTGTCCCCTGGTGACCAAGGTTCACGTCGAGGCACGCAAGTTCGCCGCGGAGGGATACAAGATCATCATGGTTGGCCACGAAGGCCATGAAGAGGTCGAGGGCACGATGGGGGAGGCCCCGGATTCGATCGTGCTGGTGCAGACCGTTGAAGAGGTCGATGACCTGGTGATCGAGGATCCGGACCACGTTGCCCTGATCACCCAGACCACACTCTCCGTCGATGAGACCGCCGAGATAATCGCCCGCCTTCGTGAGCGTTTCCCAGGAATCGTCACCGCCAAGGGCGAGGACATCTGTTACGCCACAACCAACAGGCAGATCGCGGTCAAGCAACTGGCCCGCCAGTGCGACCTTGTCCTGGTGATCGGTTCAACCAATTCCTCGAACTCCAACCGCCTGGTCGAGGTCGCCCGTGAGCACGGTTCGGCTTCACACCTGATCGACAACCACAATCAGGTCAGGGAGGAGTGGCTGGAGGGCGTTAAGACGGTTGGAATCACTTCCGGGGCCAGTGCCCCCGAGGAACTTGTCGAGGATCTGGTCCAGCTCTTCCGCGACCGCGGGGTGACCGATGTCTCCGAACTCCGCACGGTCGACGAGTCGGTCCGCTTCATGCTGCCCAAGGAGATCCGCAAGGGTCTCCCGATGGTCCCGGCCCAGAGCTGAGTCGGGAATCCAGGAAGCTCAGGCGATAGCCGGGGCGAAACTGACCGACCAGATAGCGGGGGAGCCTTCAAGTTCGATCCCGATCCGGTGGGCTCCGTGGCGGTCGTGCTCGGCCAGCGGGTACAGGCCCGGGCCGTCGATTTCGACCTCGGCGTGGGGCTCGCCGTCGAGAGCGACCCGCAGGCGGCCTGAACCCTCGGCGGTGGCGTAGGCGCCGCCACCTTCGTACTCGACATCGAACGCCTGGCCGTCTTCGATCGTCCAGGGTCGCCCTTCGAAGGGAACCAGTTCCTGTCCCGGCGGGATGACTTCGATCCCGGCGGCGTCGGTGGGCCGGACCGGATCCATGACCGGTGGCATCTCCGGCAGCTTCTCGAAGGCGGCCTTCAAGGCCTCCTGGATCGCCTCCTCGGTCCCGGCGTAATCACCCTCGCCGAAGTGAAACCACCGCAGGATGCCGCCCCTTCCCCAGAGAAAGAGGCTAGGCCAGCCCTCGCAGCCATAGCCGGCCCAGAGCAACTGGCGGTCGTCGATCAACACCGGGAAATCGATCCCCGATCGGGCAAGTCCCTGCTCGGCGGCGTCCAGGTCGGCCCCGAAGGGGAAGCGCGGTGCCTGGACCCCGAGAACCTTCAGCCCGAGCGGTTCGTAACGCTCGTGCCACTCCTTGAGGTAGGGCAACGTACGGACGCTGTTGAGCTGGCTGTAATCGAGAAAATGGACCAGGACCGGGCCCTTCGCGGTCAGGACCGGCATCTTGCCTGGATCCTTGCCGACCCAAGTCGCCTTGCCCGGCAGTTCGGGTGCCGCTATGTCATCTCGAAGCGGGTGGATGGGGTGATCGTATGGGTATGATCTGGCTCCAGTCAGCCCCCTACGAGGAGAGACACTCGTGAACACCAAAGTTTGGGATCGTATCGAGCAGGCCCGGGCCGAGAACAACGTCCTGGAACACCCCTTTTACCAGCGCTGGTCCGCCGGAGAGCTGACCCGCGAAGAACTCGCCGAATACTCCGGCCAGTACCGCTACGCGACCGAAGCGATCGCAAAGCTGAGTGCCGACATTGCCGCCCAGGCGCCTGAGTCCGAGCGTTCCGGCCTCGAAGCCCACGCCGCCGAGGAGCATGATCACGTCACGATGTGGGACGGATTCGTCGGGGCAGTCGGAGGCACTGTTGGTGCCGAGCCGAACCCGGAGACCATCCAGTGTGTCGAATCCTGGACCAAAGCCGACGGTTTCGGTCGCCAGCTTGCCCGCATGTTCGCGATCGAGTCCGGACAGCCGGCAATCTCGAAGACCAAGACCGAAGGTCTCTGCGAGCACTATGAGATCAACGACGGCCCGGGCAATCTCTATTTCACGGTTCACGAGGAAATGGATGTCCATCACGCCGCGGAAGGCCGGAAGCTGATCGAGCGGTACATGAACGACTTCAGCGAGGATGAGCTTGTCGAAGCGGCAGAGGAGGCCTTCAAGGCCAACTGGCTGCTCCTCGACGGCCTCGAGAAGGCAAGGGTCTGAGTCTTCCTCTCGCACATGCCCTCTCTGCGGGGCAGGATCTCCCCATACCGGCGTGGCTTTTCGCATGGGGAGCTTCAATTGTTCTCGTAGTTTCGTTTTTTGCGCTTTCAGCGGGCTGGCGCCGGGCCCGTTACGAAAGCGACATGTGGCACCCGGTCGCGCCCCGCCTTGGCAGGGTGATCACCAGCGCCCCGGTCCGGATCATTTGCGGGGCATTCGGACTGTTTTTGCTCGGAGTCGCGGTCTATTCCGGTTTTGAAGGCACCGAGGCACCTGATCGCAACGCTACCCTGACCCTGCTTTTTGTGACCGCATGGCTCGGGTTTCCGTTGCTGGGTGTACTGGTCGGCAATGTCTTCCCTGCTTTCAACCCGTGGAATGCGGTCACGGCTCCGGCCGGATGGGCCTGGCGCAAGGTCTCGGGGGGTGCTCCGCCACACCTCGCATACCCGGAGCGGCTGGGACGCTGGCCGGCGGTGGTTGGGCTGTTTCTGTTCGTCTGGCTGGAACTGGTCTACGGCGAGGGAAGTGGCGTGGCGGTCGGGGTTTCTCCGGAAGCGGTAGCGCAGGCCGCCGTCTTCTATTCGATCTACACCCTGGTAATGACCGGGATCTTCGGCCGGGAAGCCTGGTTCAGGAATGGCGAGATTTTTTCGGTCTATTTCGGCATGTTCGGGTCTATCGGCAAGTTCGAGGTCCGCGGTCGTGAACTGGGCCTGAGGAGGTTTCTCGCTGGAACGGTCACCTGGACGGCCGGCATCGCAGGTTCTGTCGCGCTGATCATCACTTCCATTGGGACGACCACCTTTGATGGCGCTTCGGAAGGAGTGTTCAAAGACGGAATCGGCTGGCAAATCGACCGTTTCGCGGATCTCGGTTTCAGCCCGACTGTTGCGGCCCGCAGCTCGGGGACGATCTTCATGCTCCTCTGTGTTGGCATTGTCGCCCTTGTCTATCTGGCGGGAATCAGGGGGATGAGCACGGTGCCCGGCGCGCCCGACCGGAAAACCCTGTGGCGCTCTTTCGCCCACGTGCTGATCCCGATCGCTTTCGCATACCTGCTCGCGCATTACTTCAGCCTCTTTTTCTTCCAGGAGCAGGCCCAGTTCACCTACCTGCTGTCCGATCCACTCGGCACGGGTGATACCGACCTTTTTGGTACGGCCAGTTACGGGGTGAACTACAACGCGATCTCGAATGAGGTGGTCTGGTACGTCCAGGTGGCAGCACTGGTCTTCGGCCATGTTGCCGGGCTGGTCCTGGCCCACGACCGGGCAGTTTCGATCTGGAAGGACTTTCGTGCAGCTGCCAGATCCCAATACTGGATGCTTGCGGTCATGGTTGCGTTCACCTGCTTCGGACTGTTCCTGCTTTCAGTCTCGAATGCTTAGACCGCGGGGACGCCCGGCTGGCTCTGGCAGACGATCAGGGGAAATTACGGATTGAATCGGGCCGGAATTAGTCTAGGCTAATTTGACCATTGTCACTGTGAATAATCCGATGGGATGTTCACGACAGAGAGGTCTGAATGGAAGCAACACCCACGGCTGGTTGTCCGGCACACACCGTTCCCGTCGAAACCGTCGTCATCGATGAGGCGGCCCAGGCATTCTCCGAGCGGATTCCGGCGGACCCTGAGGCAAAAACCGGCATCCTGCTTGTGAACCACGGTTCACGGTCACCCGCCTGGCGCCGGCTCCTGCTCGACGTTCATAGCGACGTGAGCGAAGAACTGCTGGCGATTCCGGGAGTCGGGGCGGTCAGAACTGCATTCATGGAGTACACGGAACCTTCGATTGCCACCCAGCTGCGGGCCTTCGATGAGGCCGGGTACGAGTCGGTGATCGTGATCCCGCTCCTCTTGACAATCAGCGACCACAGCTTTGATGACATCCCCGCGATCTGCGGACGGTCTGACGATCCCGGGAAGATCGCCGAACTTGAAGCGGAGAAAATCGAGATATATCCGGCCCGGGCCGACCTCGACTTCGCCCCGCTGATCGATTTTTCTGGCCTGGTTCAGGGGAATGTGGCGCGCCGCGTCCGTGCGATCACCGGCCGGCGCCCCGAGGACGGCAGCGACCAGCGCTATGGCCTGGTTCTGGTCGGCTACGGCAGCGCCGAGTTCAACGATGACTGGAACCGCTTCTTCTCCCAGATCCGCAATTCGGTCGGACCCGAGCTGGGAATCGCCAACACCGCCCATGCCTGGTGCGGACACCTGGTCAGCTACAGCCGCGAGCCGACCATCGAGGCAATCGAGTCGCTTCTTGAAGTGGTCGACCGGGTGATCGTGATTCCAGTCTTCGTCGCCTACGACCCGATGTTCCAGGACAAGATCATGGGGCGGGCTGCGGAACGATGCTCATCGCCGGAACGGGTTCTCTACCGGCCCGATTCGATCCTGCCCGAGCCTGAAGTCGGCCGTTGGGTGGTTGAGATCGCCGGGAAGATGGCGGGCAGCCAGACGGCCCGGCCAGCGTCCTGAACCACGGCCCGGACATGCGCGGTCCGGTCAGGGAACGATCCCGAGCAGTACCCGGGCGGCCGCTGCCGCGGTCTTTTCGGGATGGGCCTTCCCGTGAAGCTGGGTCTGCTGGTTCACGCCTGCGGCAAGAGATTCAAGCGCGGCCACAGTGTCTTTTGGGGCGAGTGGGGGAGCGAGCTCGCCTGCTTCTATCGCGTGGTCGAGGTCGGCGAGGAGCACGGAAGTCCAGCGACCCCAGGTCCCGGCGATCGCTTCGCGAACCGGACCGGGCCGCCCGTCGAATTCGGTTGAAATGGCGGTCATCAGGCAGCCACCCCGGAATGGACTCGCCGCCGAATAGGCGTACCAGGTGTCGAGACAGCCGAGCAGACGTTCACGGCCCGGCTTGAGGTCCGCGTTCGGCTCCCAGACCTTCTCGCCGAAGTCCCTCGCACCGTACTCGACCACTTCGATCTGAAGGTCCTGCTTGCTGTTGAAATGGCCGGCCACTCCGGCCTTGCTCATCCCCAGGCTGCTGGCGAGCGAACCTATCGAGATTCCTTCAAGGCCGATCTCGGATGCCCCCTCGGCCGCCTCCCTCACGATCGCCTCATGAGTGGATGCTGCTTCGACGCGTGAACGGCGGGGACTCACAGGCTGACTATAGATCGAGAGTCTCGCCCTCGGCCATGAAGGCCAGCTCCAGGTCTTCGGCTTCGGCGACGGAAGCCGCAAGACGGGAGGGGATCGCGTCCGTCTGCTCGTAAACGGGTGGCTGGTGGATGCCGTCATAGTGGATCGGAACCAGACGGCGGGCACCGAGGACATGGGCGGCTGCCACGGCCTGCTCGGGGCTGAGCGATGCCTCGATTCTGCTCGCGGGCTGGCGGTGCGGGAAGGAAGCCAGGGCACCGTTTACGGGAAGGAAGGCGGCGTCAAAGGGGCCAAAGCGCATTGCGATCAGCCACCAGGAGCCGTGAAAGAGCGTGTCGCCCGCGTGGATGATCCGTTTGCCGTCGGCCTCGATCACCCAGGAAACCTGTGGGTCGCCGAACCCATCCACCGCGGGGACCGCGGTCGCGGCGAAGGGACCCGCTTCAACCGCACCCCATTCCTCAATCAACACCTGATTGATCCCGGCATCCTTCAGCTCGGTCTCGGCCGCCATGACTCCTCCGGTTTCGAGTGGCTCCCCTTCCATCACCCGGGGGCGGTGGAGTGGTGCCCCATCAGCGAGTGCCCCGTGAATCGCGGAGGCATCGGTGTGGTCTGTATGGAGGTGGGTCACGAAAGCGCCGACTGCTTGGCCAGCGGCCGAAGGCTCGAGCAGGGGCGTCCGGGGAGGGCCGATGTAGGGCTCGATTGATTTCCAGCCGAGGACGTGGTCGATCACAACAACCGATCCTCGCGATTCGACTTCGATGCCGGCCCAGCCAAGCCTTCGCACTTTCATTGAGTCCCTTTCAGTCGTGGCCTGATCTAGATGGCCACTTATAGCATACGATCGTTCGTATGAGTTGAGCGGTTCAGGAGTTTCCCGTACCAGCGGGCGGACCGGGCTGCGTATGCTCCGTCCATGAGAATGGAGACCATCCCGGCAGAGATCTCCGTCACCCTGTTGACGGTCTCTGACCGGTCGCATAGGGGTGACCGAGACGATGCCTCTGGACCCGCCGCGGAGGAAGCTCTGGCAGGAGCTGGATTCAATGTGACCGGTATTGCGGTCATTCCCGACGGACGAAGCAGCGTCGAAGGAGCGATCCGGGAAGCGGTCCAGAACGGAACGGACGTGATCCTCACGCTCGGTGGCACCGGGGTCGGCCCCCGGGACGAAACGCCGGAAGGCACTCAGCCGCTACTCCAGCTCGAACTCCCGGGAATCGCTGAAGGTCTGCGTTCGGCGGGCAGCAGGAAACTCCCGACAGCTGTGCTTTCCCGCGGCCTCGCCGGGGTGAGCAAAACTTCTCCCGCAGGCCAGCGCTCGATCGTCGTCAACCTTCCGGGCTCCACAGGCGGCGCCCGGGAGGGAGTTGAGTACCTGGCGCCGATCCTGCCTCACTTGATTGACCAGCTGCGGGGCGGTGACCATTGATGGCTGGCGAGGAAACCCTTTCCACAGAGGCCGGCCAGGTCACTTTCGCCAGGATCACCGGCCAGGACCTGAGCCTTGACTCTCACCTCGCCGCCGTATCCGGCTCCGGGTACGGGGCGGTCGTCACTTTCGTCGGCCAGATCCGCGACCACGACCCCGCAGCGGCGGGAACGGTCGAGAGAATTGAATATTCAAGCCACCCTGATGCGGAGACGATTCTCCAGCGGGTTGCTGCGGAAGCCGTAAGGCCGGGCACCTGTCTGGCGGTCAGCCACCGGACGGGCGCAGTCGAGGTCAGTCAGCCGGCACTGGTCGCATGTGTGGCATCCGCCCATCGCGCCCTCGCCTACGAGGTCAGCCGGGACTTGATCGAGAGGATCAAGCGGGAAGTTCCGATCTGGAAGCGCCAGGTTGAATCGGATGGAAGCCACAACTGGCAGGGTCTCGGATGACCGGCTCGCAGACCGCCGCAAACCCGGCCGGTCTCGTTGACGGGTTTGGTCGCGTTCACCGGGACCTGCGTATCTCGCTGACCGACAAGTGCTCGCTTCGCTGCACCTACTGCATGCCAGAGGCTGGAGTGCCGTGGCTCGCGAAGCAATCGCTGCTCACACCGGACGAAATCGAAAGGCTGGTCAGAGTCGCCGCTGGAGAAGGTGTGGAGACGGTCCGGCTCACCGGCGGGGAACCGCTGATCAGTCCCAACCTGATCGAGATAGTCCGCCGGGTTGCCGCGATCGAAGGCCCCTCGGGGCCGATCGGGGTGGCAATGACAACCAACGGAATCCGGCTGCCGGAATTCATTCCCGGTCTCGAGGAAGCCGGGCTGAACCGACTGAACATCAGCATCGACACCCTCGACCCCGACCGCTTTCGTGAGCTCACCCGGCGGGACCGGCTAATTGACGTCTTGGCCGGCATCGAAGCTGCCCGCCGTTCGACTCTGCGCCCCCTGAAACTGAATGCGGTCGTGATGCGAGGTGTCAACGATGACGAAATAGTTGACCTGGTCGAGTTCGCGATCGAGCACGACGCCGAGATGAGATTCATTGAGCACATGCCGCTTGATATCGGTCACACCTGGGACCGGGGCGAAATGGTTCCGCGGGAGGAGATCCTGGCCGCGTTGCGGAAGCGCTTCCGGCTTGAGCCTCTGCCCGACCGCGGCGGCGCTCCGGCGGAGTTGTTTGAAATTGACGGAGGTCCGGCGAAGGTCGGTGTTATCGCTTCGGTTTCCGCCCCGTTCTGCGGCAGCTGCGACCGGCTGAGGCTGACTGCCGACGGTCAGCTTCGCAACTGCCTTTTCGCCCGTGAGGAACTTGACTTGAGGACCGCCCTGCGTGGCGGGGCATCGGACGAGGCGATCCGGGACATCTTCCGCGCGTCGGTTTCCTCGAAACGCGCAGGTCACGGGATTGACGATCCCGGTTTCGTCCAGCCGGAGCGCGGCATGAACGCAATCGGGGGCTGAGGCTCAACCCCCGGCAAAGGGGGGCAGGACATCCACTCTTGCTTGATCTGCAAGCGGGAAGTCAAGCGACGGGCAATGCTCGCCGTCAACGAAAAAGGAGCATTGGTCGAGGATCTCCCGAAACCGCGGATCCCTTCCGTCGGCCAGCTTCTCGATCAGTCCGGCAAGATCGACCGGGTCTTCAACCACGGTCCCGTCCGAGCCGAATGACTCGGCGGCCCCGGCGAAAAGCCGGACTGAAACCCGGATCACGAACCGGTCTGCTGGCCGGCGAGTTCCGTCAGCTTCGCGTGGAAATCTGCGAATGCCGTCTCGAACTGATCCCGTGGCAGGCGGCCCAGGGCCAGTCCCAGTACGAAGGTGGTCAGGGGCGCCGCGGGTCTCGCTACATCATGGGCGACATCCCGGGTCAGGTCCAGAACAGCACCGATGTCGACGTCCTCGTCGACGCCCATCAACTCGGAAATTTTTGCCATCCAGTCATCGAGGGCTTCCGGTGGCAGGTGACGGGGCGTTTCCTGGCTCATTTGGTTTCGCTTTCTTTCGTGATCGCTTCGAGTTCTTCCGGGGTATCGATGTCTCTCGACAATCCGTCCGGGTCCTGCACTTCACGCAGCTTCAGGCCACCGAACAAGGTTCGCATGGAAGCCCCTTCCGGGTTGTCGATCCGTTCCAGTGCCGACGTGACCGAAGCAGTTCGGTAAATCCCCGCCAGCCACTGGACCCTGCCTTCGTGAAGCGTGAGCAGACCGTCGTATCCAGGGTCGAGTCGGTGCAGGGATTCGGCCAGCAGATGGCAGAGCAGCTTCGCGTGGGGGAGGTCACAGGCAAGCAGCATGAACCAGTCCGTGTTCACCTCCGGGAGGACAGCGGCAAGGCCGGCTGCCGGGCCGCTGAAGGGCGGCTCCTCGCGAATGGTTTTCGCGGAACCGGAGCCGAGGTCACCGGCGATCACGACCTGCCGGCATCCGGCGGCAAGCGCGCCTGAGACCACAATGTCAATCAGTCGTTCTCCGCCGATCAGGATCTCTCCCTTCTCCCGGCCGCCGAGGCGTGAACCGCGCCCGCCGGCGAGAACGACCGCGGTGGTCGGTGCCGGGATCAGACCGGCCTCCGCCAGGTACCGGACTTGCCGCCAGTCTTTTCGACCAGCCGGACCGACTCGATTTCAACGCCTTTGTCGATGCCCTTGAACATGTCAACCAAGGTCAGCCCGGCGACCGACACCGCAGTCAGCGCTTCCATCTCAACCCCGGTCCGGTCAGCGGTTCTGACGGTGGCTGTGATGCTCACTCCTTCGGGGCCCGGTTCAAGGTCGACTACGGCCCCGTGAACCCCGATCACATGAGCCAAAGGAAGCAGCTCGGCACACTTCTTGGCCCCCTGGATCCCGGCGATTCTCGCCACCGCGAGCGCGTCACCCTTCGGCACGCTCTCGTCGCGCAATGCCTCGAGTACCCCCGGCGGGCAGCGGACGAAGCCGGAAGCGGTGGCCGACCGCCCCGTGGGCTGTTTCTCGGTCACGTCAACCATGCGGGCCTGACCGGAAGCGTCGAGATGGGTGAAGGTCACGGAGTGCTCCTTTGCTGATGGTTGAACTGTTCGGGATCGCGCAGGCGTACGGTCCGGACCTGGTCACCTGCTCGAACCCGCTCGACATCCGCGTCGACCAGGGCGTAACCGTCGGCATCCGCCAGGCTGGCAATCAGGTGAGATCCCGAGCCGCCCTCCGCCGCGGGCATCACATGCCGCTCGTCACCGTCGTGGATTCGCACGGGGATCACCTGCATGCGGCCCTGCGGCGTGTTCCAGTCTTCGCTGGCGCGGGCCGGAACCGCCTCCGGGGTGAGAGCCGTGAATCCTTGCATCTTGCGTAGTGATGGACGGACAAAGATCTGAAAGGAAGCCCAGGCACTGACCGGGTTGCCGGGCAACCCGAACACCAGGGGGCCCTCGACCCCCAGCCGGCCGAATGCCTGTGGCTTCCCGGGCTGCATCGACACACGGTTGAAGCGGACCTCGTTCCCGCCTTCAAAGAGAGCCTTGACCGGATCGTGAGCACCAACGCTGACTCCTCCGGTCATGACGATCACATCCGCCTCACCACGGACCCTCTCGATTGTCTTCGCCAGTTCACCGGAAGCATCGCCGGCGTGGTCTGCCGTAACCGTTGCCCCGGCGTCAGCGGCCAGAAAGGAAACGAGAAGGGAATTGGAATCGGGGATCTGGCCCCGTGAGAGCTCCGCACCGGGCGCTACAAGCTCGTCGCCGGTGCTGATTACGACCACCTTCGGCCGCCGGTAAACCGTCACCTCGGCCTGTCCGGCCGAGGCGATGGCAGCCAGGGATTCCGGAGTGAGGCCGGATCCGGTTGCAGCGACGAGTTCACCGGGCTGCCGGTCTTCACCAGCGTGGCGGATATGGCGTCCGCGGGTCAACGGGGAGCGAACTTCCACCGCTCCGGAACCACGGTCGGTCAACTCCAGGGGAATTACGGTGTCGGCTGCGGTCGGTACCGGGGCACCGGTCATGATCCGGGCCGACTGGCCCGGGCCAAGATCAGGGTTCGCCCCCGATCCCGCGGCGATATCGGCCACAACCTCGAGTGTCACTGGTGAAACGTCATCCGCCTCGGCAACATCTTCGAAGCGAACCGCGTAACCATCCATCGCGGAGTTGGTCCACGGCGGCACGGCAACCGCGGCGACAACCGGCTCGGCCAGGCACCTTCCTCTGGCCTCGGCAAGCGCCAGGACCTCGCTTTCAAGCTCTCCGGTCGAGTCGAGGATCCGCTCCAGATGTTCACTCACGGTGATCACGTCACAGATGCTAGAAGGTGTGAGGCGGACACTATGATCCGTCCATGGGAAGGGTCATTTCGAAGGCACCGGTATTCGGCGGCGCAAGCTGCCGGCGAGGTGCTTGCGTGGCGGGCGAGAACGCCTGCAAGGTCCATGATGTGAACCTGGCGGCCGGCGCCGGGCCCCGGGAAGCGGTCAGGTGAGTCCCCGGGCGCTTGACCGGGATTTCAGCGATGCTGACCTGAAGGTTGGTCCGCCGAAGGAGGCGGCTGCCGGGTTGCCTTCGATTGCTCACGCGATGCTGCCTGCTTTCCGCAACTTCGGGCCCCGCAAGTTGGTCAGGGCTTCATTCACGATGAACCACAAGCGCGGTTTCGACTGCCCGAGCTGCGCCTGGATCAGCGAGGACAAGCCACCGGCGATCGACTTCTGTGAGAACGGGATGAAGTCCCTCAACTCAGAGATCACACCGGTTCTGATCCCCGATCGGTTCTGGTCTGAGAACTCGCTGAGCGAGATGCTCGACAAGTCGGAGTTCTGGCTTGGAAGGCAAGGCCGAATCACCAAACCCGTCTACCGGGCGGCCGGGTCAGACCACTATGAAGTGATCAGCTGGGACCGGGCACTGGGGCTTGTCGCCGATCGGTTGCGTTCACTTGGCTCACCGGACGATGCGGTCTTCTACACCAGCGGACGGATCATGAACGAACCCGCGTTCCTGTATCAGCTGCTTGCCCGGGAATACGGCACCAACAACCTGCCGGATTGCTCGAACATGTGTCACGAGGCAACCGGCCGGGGCATGGGCTGGTCGATCGGGGTCGGTAAGTCCACCGTCAGCTACTCGGATTTCGAGCAGGCCGACCTGATCCTGGTCATGGGTCAGAACCCTGGCACCAATCACCCGCGGATGCTGAACGCCCTGGAAGGCGCCAAGCAGCACGGTGCCAGCGTCGTCGGCATCAACCCGCTGCCCGAGGCGGCCCTGCTTCGTTACCGTAACCCGCAGAGGCCGAAGGGGCTGGTCGGCAGGGGGACAGTGATCTCCGACCAGTTCGTTCACATCCGGGTCGGCGGGGACCAGCACCTGATCAGGGCCATCGCCAAGCGGGTCCTGCTGGCCGAGGAAGCTGCACCAGGTGAGGTGATCGACCGGGCGTTCATCGACAAGTACTGCGAAGGTTTCGATCAGTACCGCGAGGCGGCACTGGCGCTTGATGACGAAGAGGTCCTCGCGGCGACTGGTCTCGACGCAGGTGAAATAGAGGAACTGGCTGAGCGCTACATCCGTTCTCAGGCAACGATAATCACCTGGGCGCTCGGCCTGACCCAGCAGCAGACCGCGGTCTCAACGATCACCGAGATCATGAATCTGCTCATGCTGAAGGGAAACATCGGCCGACCGGGAGCCGGCGCTTCGCCGATCCGCGGCCACAGCAATGTGCAGGGTGACCGCACCATGGGTATCTGGGAGCAGATGGGCGACTGGTTTCTCGATGGCCTGAAGGAGGAGTTCGGTTTCGAACCACCTCGCCAGCATGGTCTAGACACGGTCAAAGCGATTGACGCCATGGAGCGTGGCGAGGTCGGTTTCTTCATGAGCATGGCCGGAAACTTCGTTGCCGCAGTTTCCGACTCGACCCGGGCCGAGCAGGGCATGGCCCGGACCGGGATGACCGTTCATGTTTCCACCAAGCTGAACCGCTCGCATGTGACTTGCGGCAGGGAATCACTGATTCTCCCGGTGCTCGGCCGCTCCGAACGGGATGTCCAGGCCAGCGGTGACCAGGTGGTGACGGCCGAGGATTCGGTCTGCCGGATAACGGCCAGCAAGGGAAACATGGAGCCGGTAGCGGCGGATCTGCTTTCGGATGTGTCGGTGGTGGCCCGTCTTGCCCGGCTGGTGATGCCCGGCTCCGAGATCGACTGGGAGGGTTTCGAAGCTGATTACGACCTGATCAGGGATTCGATCAGCCGGGTGATTCCCGGATTCGATGGCTTCAATCGAAAACTCGATGAGGAGGGGACTTTCGTGTTGCCTCACGGGCCGCGGGACAGCCGAACCTTCCCGACCCCTTCCGGCCGGGCACGATTCGCGTCGGCTGAGGTGCCGGTGCTGAAGGTGCCTCCCGGCCGTCTGATCCTCAACACGGTCCGGGCACATGATCAACACAACACGGCAATCCTTGGCCTGAGCGATCGCTATCGGGGAATTCGCAAGGGGCGATTCGTGGTCTTCGTCAGTCCGGAAGATCTGGACGATCTCGCCCTTCGAGACGGCCAGACCGTAGACATTTTCAGCGAGCGTCCCGGGGAGGAGGACCGGGTCTTGCGCGGGTACAGGGCGGTGGCCTACCCGACGAAGCGGGGTTGCGCCGCGATGTATTTCCCCGAGGCCAACGAGCTTGTGCATCGCAGCGCGGTCGCGGAAATCTGCAACACCCCTGCTTACAAGGATGTCACCATCCGGATCGAGCCCGGTCTGAACCGGGTATCCGGTGGCCGCCCTTCGTCAACCTAGCTTGAAGCGATCCGAATCACCTTTGCCCTGGTGAGGCGGTCCGAAGATTCCCGAATCCCTGCGCTGATAGTTTGGCCTCATGTCCGAAACAGAGTTCAGGGTTGCTGACGCGGCCGCACTGCTGGGTGTTAGCGACGACACGATCAGGCGCTGGGCGGCCGATGGCCGTCTGTCGCTCCACGAGGACAAAGCCGGCATTCAGGTCGTTGATGGCCGGGAACTCGCACAAGTAGCGTCCGGTGCCAGGGTCGAACCCCAGGGCGGGGCTACCTTCTCGGTTCGCAACCGGATGAGAGGCATCGTCACCGCAGTCAAGTCCGACCAGGTCATGGCCCAGGTTGAAATTCAGGCCGGGCCGTTTCGGCTGGTGTCTCTGATTAGCAGCGAAGCGGTGGATGAGCTCGGGATAGAAGTCGGAACGGCTGTTTACGCTACGGCCAAAGCAACGAATGTGGGGGTGGAAATTGCCTTCTAGCCCGAACGTGGCACCCCGCTTTCCCTGATTTTCCGGTTTGCCGCCCCGCACGGCGGGTTTCCGAATTGTGCGGTTATCCGCCCTCGAAGCGGGTATTGGGTTGTTACGGTGATCCGGTGACCGAATTCGCGATTCAAACAAAGGGCCTGGTCAAGGTCTTCGGTGAAAACCGGGCGGTAGACGGGGTTGATCTGAACATTGCCCCGGGGATGGTCTTCGGGCTACTCGGCCCGAACGGTGCCGGCAAGACCACCACGATCCGCATGCTGGCAACACTCCTTCATCCGGATGGCGGCAGCGCAACGGTGCTGGGGCACGATGTGGTCAGGGAGGCCGACCGGGTCCGCAGCCGGGTAAGCATGACCGGCCAGTACGCATCGGTTGATGAAGACCTGACCGGCACCGAAAATCTTGTGATGCTGGCCCGCCTGCTCGGCTTCGACAAAGCCGGATCGAAAGTCCGCGCGGCCGAGCTGCTTGAAGCTTTCGGCCTTGCCGATGCCGCCGACCGTCAGATCAAGAACTACTCGGGAGGGATGCGCCGGAGGATCGACATCGCCGCCAGCATCGTGGTCACGCCCGACCTGATCTTCCTTGACGAACCGACCACCGGTCTTGACCCCCGCAGCCGAAACCAGGTGTGGAATGTGGTCCGCGCTCTGGTCGCCGATGGAACCTCCGTCCTTTTGACCACCCAGTACCTCGATGAGGCCGACCAGCTGGCCGACCGGATCGCGGTTATCGACCACGGCAAGGTGATCGCGGAAGGCACAAGCTCCGAGCTCAAGGCTTCGGTCGGTGCCGGGGCGCTCCACGTGAGGGTCGCCGACCCTGAACAGACAGGCAAGGCCGAACAGATGCTGGCGATTTCACTCGGAGTCGAAGTGACCCGTGAATCGGATGGAATCTCACTTTCGGCCAGAGCCGACGATCCGACCCGGGTCGCCACGGCGTTGACTGAACTGAACGGGGCCGGGGTGGAAGTGACCGAATTCTCTCTCGGCCAGCCCAGCCTCGACGAGGTCTTCCTCGCTCTCACCGGCCACCCGGCCGAGGAGGATTCTGAAAATGTTGATGAACGCGGACGGAAGGAGGCGGTTCGATGACCGTGAGCTCAGCCATGGACGGAACCGCTGAACCGGGCGCCGGTGTCCTCGATGACGAGAAGCTCCGTTCGGTTCTCGGCGGTCGAAACCGGCCCGATCGTCCGGGACCGGTTTCGGCCTCGCTTACTTTCGGCTGGCGGGCAATGCTGAAGATCAAGCATGTGCCGGAGCAGCTCTTTGACGTGACCATGTTCCCGATCATGTTCACCCTGCTCTTCACCTACCTGTTCGGCGGCGCACTCGAGGGTTCTCCGACCGAGTACATCCAGGTTCTGGCCCCGGGCATCCTCGTTCAGACGGTTGTCTTCATAACGATGTACGCGGGGATGGGTTTGAACAACGACATCAAGAAGGGTGTCTTCGATCGTTTCCGTTCCCTGCCGATTTGGCGTCCGGCACCGATGGTCGGTCTGCTGCTCGGTGATGCAGTGCGTTTCATTCTCGCTGCCACGGTGGTGTTGATCCTCAGCCTGATAATCGGGTTCCGGCCGGCCGGCGGGGTGCTCGGTGTGGTCGCCGGCATCGGCCTGACGATCGTGTTCGCTTTCAGTGTCTCCTGGATCTGGACCCTGCTGGGCCTGGTCATGCGGACCCCGGAAGCGGTCCTCAATCTCGCGATGACGGTGCTGTTCCCGTTGATGTTCGCCTCGAACATCTTTGTCAACCCGGACACCATGCCGAATTGGCTTCAGACGGTTGTAAATCTCAATCCGGTTACCCACCTGACCAGCGCGGTCCGGGGTTTGATGGGCACTGGTGCCGAGACCTCCGACCTGATCTGGGTTTTCGCATCCTCGGCAATCCTGATTGCGATTTTCGCTCCCCTGACCATGCGTCGCTACTCGCGCCTCTGACCAGCGTGGTCACCGCCGCATCTATGCGGTGAGCTGTCTGAAAATGTCCCGCAATCGCTCTGGTTCCGTGACCTGATCAGCTGCTTTGAGCTCGTCTGCCTTGTGAGTCGTTGTCAACGCGATCACATGGGCGCCCGCCGCGAGTCCGGCCTGAATGCCGGCCGGGGCATCTTCTATTACCACGCATTCTCCGGGATGAACACCCAGTTTCCCGGCCGCAAGGAGGTAGGGATCAGGGGCCGGCTTGCCGAGCCTGACGTCCTGGCCCGTGACCAGAACCGTGGGCCGCTCAAGCCCGAGCACCCGGAGGTTGCTGAGAGCCGTGGCCCTCCGGGCGGATGTAGCCACGGCCAGTCGCGCCGAATCCAGTGAACGAAAGAGATCACAGGTGGGCCGGATCGCATGCTCGGTCGTTGCCTTCTCCGCGATCAGACGTTCCAGCCGGTCGGCTTCGCCTTCCGGGTCTTCGTCGAAGCCAAAGTGTTGAACTACCTCGATGGTCCGGCGTCCGTGGACGATTTCAAGCACTTCGTCCCGGCGGTATCCGTTCTCCCTCGCCCACTCGCCGTAAGCCATCTCGACCGCGACCGAGGAATCAATCAGCACCCCGTCCATGTCGAACAGGACCGTGGTTATGTGATCGGGGAGCACCTGCGGCATTGCCGCTTTCCTGGAATCCCTAGAGGATTTCTGCGAGCCGGCGCTCCAGACGCTCCGCGATCTCTTCACGGACGCTGCCTTCGCCGAGCCGTTCGACCAGCGACTGCAGGAACCCTTCGACCACAAGGCTGCGCGAGGTTTCCTCGCTCAGGCCGCGTGACTCAAGATAAAAGAGCTGGTCCTTGTCGACCTGGGCGATCGCCGCCGCGTGAGTGCAGGCAACGTCGTCGGCGAGGATCTCAAGTCCCGGGATCGCATCCGCGTGAGCATCGGTGGAGAGCAGCATGTTGCGGCATTCCTGGAAGGCGTCGGTCTGCTGGGCACCTTCATCCACTTTGATCATGCCGCGCCAGACAGCCGTGGAGCTGTCTGCCAGGACTCCGCGGAAGGCGAGGTCGGAAGTGGTGTGTTCGGCCGCGTGTTCCTGGAGTGTGTCGTAATCGATGTGCTGGGAGTTGCCGCCCGCATAGCCACCGGTGACTTTCGCGTCTGAGCCGGTGCCGGCC
>WPCI01044476.1_pt1 | contig 37830 bp, 31 predicted proteins | sample 5399871 | NCBI WGS metagenome assembly WPCI01 (sample SAMN12869469, study PRJNA574797) | sludge metagenome | isolation source: wastewater treatment of pH7 | place: China:Beijing | collected 2019-05-20 | reverse complement strand
TTAGTCGAAAATGATTACGAAGTCAAAACGGGACAAGCAGAAAAGGAACTAAGCTTTCAATTGTTCATTTTAAAAAGTACGGAAAGAATCAAAAACTAGATAGCAGTTAAACCGCAGATAATGAATTTTTTTCATTATCTGCTTTTTTTTGATTAAACGTACAAGTTAGGAAGTTTCGATTCGACAGGATGTACGTATTTTTTATATGAAAAAACAATGAGAATGACAGTGGTGACGCGTAGCTAAAATAATTTTTTACTAGTAATGGCTGTTGAAATTATTTTTAATGGTACCGTTAACAAACTTTATATAACAAAGATGATAAAATCAAACAAATCTTCATCTGCCGATAAAAATAAAGATTTTTTTTCTTAGCTATGTTTAATAATCACTGATTATAAGGTATGATAATAGCAAGGTGGCAACTACCTAAAGTGGATTTTTGAATAGAAAATGTTGCTAAGTCCGAAAGCTTTTAGACTGATAGGTAATGATTAAATGGTTCTTTATTTGTCTACGATAAAAGTCAGCTAATACTGACTTTATATAAGCACTACTAAGAAACTTATTCAAGAGAGGATGACAGAAATGACATTAGCAAAAATCGTTTATGCCAGCAACACAGGGAACACTGAAGGGATCTCAGAAATTTTAGAGGATGCATTTACAGCGTTAGACATTGAAGTTGAACGCGTCGAAGCAGATGATGCCGAGGCTGATTTTTATGAAGATGCAGATATTTGTGTTCTTGCTACTTATACTGATGGAGACGGTGAACTGCCTTTTGATTTAGAAGATTTGCATGAAGAATTACCTGATGAAGATTTATCAGGCAAAGTCTATGGTGTAGTCGGCAGTGGAGACAGCGAATTATATCCAGATTATTTCTGTCAGGCAGCGATTACCTTTGATGACGCTTTTGCCAAGACGGGTGCCAAAAAGGCCGCAGATACAGTGAAGATTGAAAACGAAGCAGATGATGATGATGAAGAAATCTTGAAAACATTTGTGAAAAGTTTAGTAGAAGCAGCGGAGTAAGGATCAGACGGGAAGAATGGAGTGAGAATTTGTTTAAAGTATTAGAACGCAAGGAGCTCGCACCGACAGAATATGAAATTTTAGTCGATGCACCGCGAATTGCCAGTAAAGCTCAACCCGGTCAGTTTGTGATCTTGCGAATCGACGAACAAGGAGAACGGATTCCTCTAACAATCGTCGACACAGACAAAGAAGCGGGCTGGGTTCGCTTAATCTTTCAAGTGATTGGTAAATCGACTGCTCAGCTGGCAACTGTCATGGCTGGTGAAGCTTTGTCAGATATTGTTGGTCCGCTTGGGAAAGCTACCGATATCGAAAATTATGGAACGGTTCTCTTAGTCGGCGGGGGCGTGGGAATCGCAGCGCTATTTCCAATTGTCAAAGGTTTGAAAGAAGCCGGGAATCGTGTGATCACCGTTTTAGGGGCTAAAACTGCGGATTTGTTAATTTTGCAGGAAGAATGTGGGAAATATTCCGATGAGCTAATTTTAATGACAGATGATGGGTCAATAGGGCAAAAAGGTGTCGTTACACAGGCAATGGAAGAAGTCTTTCAGCGAGAAAACATTGCGATGGCTTGGGCGATTGGTCCAAGTATCATGATGAAATTCTGTACGATTACCGCCCAAAAATATAATGTGCCCATTTATGTGTCCTTGAATCCGATTATGATTGATGGCACCGGAATGTGTGGTGGTTGCCGCGTAACGGTAGCAGATTCAATCAAATTTGCTTGTGTCGATGGACCAGAATTTTTGGGTGAAGAAGTCGATTGGGATGAATTTGTTAATCGGATGCAACAGTATCGACCGGAAGAATTATTGGCCAACGAGAGATATGAAAAGCAGGTGAGCGCAAATGGCTAAACGCAGTTATACGAAAACACCGATGAAAGAACAAGCACCTGAGATTCGTAACAAGAATTTTGATGAGGTGGCTTTAGGGTATACGTTAGAAGAAGGACGGCTTGAGGCCAGCCGCTGCTTGCAATGTAAAAACGCTCCTTGTATTACAGGTTGTCCGGTAATGATCGACATTCCAGGTTTTATCAAGGCGATTGAAGAAGAAAATATGTCATTAGCGTATGAGATTCTAGGGCGCTATACAAATTTACCAGCGATTTGCGGCCGTGTCTGTCCACAAGAAAAACAATGTGAGATGGTCTGTCGTTTGGGACGTTCGAAGAAATTTGAACCGGTAGCGATCGGCAAACTGGAACGTCTAGTTGCTGATTGGGCTTTGCAACAGCCACTTGAATACAAAGAAAACAAGGGTGATAAGGGCCGAGTGGCAGTAATTGGCTCGGGGCCTTCAGGACTGACTACTGCTGGCGATCTAGCGAAATTAGGTTATGATGTGACGATCTATGAAGCATTGCACTCTCCTGGTGGGGTACTGACTTATGGTATTCCTGAGTTTCGTCTGCCAAAACGAGTCGTTAAACAAGAGATTGAAGGGATTGTGGCTCAAGGGGTCAAGATCGAAACAAATGTAGTGGTCGGTAAAACAATTACAATGGACGAAATCTTGAATGATTTTGATGCCTGCTACCTCTCTGTTGGTGCGGGCGCACCAAGATTCCAAGGAATCAAAGGAACTTCTTTAAACGGAGTTTATTCATCCAGTGAATACTTGACGCGGGTCAATCTGATGCACGGCTATCAATTCCCCGAATATGACACTCCTGTCCAAAAATCGAAGAACGTAGTCGTGATTGGTGGCGGGAATGTGGCGATGGATGCGGCTCGTTCAGCGAAGCGCTTAGGGGCTGAAAAAGTCTCAATCGTTTATCGCCGTTCATTGGAAGAGCTACCAGCTCGTGAGGAAGAATACCATCATTCCGTGGAAGAGGGGATTGAGTACTATTGGTTGACTAATCCAGTTGAGTATATCGATGATGGATCAGGCCGTCTATCCGCGGTCAAATGTGTGCAAATGGAGTTAGGCGAACCGGATGAGTCAGGTCGGCGCCGACCAATCGTCATTCCAGGCAGTGAGTTTATTATCGAAGCAGATACTGCGATTGAAGCAATTGGACAAGGAGCCAATAAAGTCTTATTAGATACTTTCCCTGAATTAGCTTTGAACAAATGGGGCTATATTGATGCGGATGAAGAAACCTGTGTGACATCCATTCCGGGTGTTTTTGCCGGTGGTGATATTGTAACTGGTGCAGCGACTGTTATCTTAGCCATGGGAGCAGGAAAAGTTGCCGCACATGAAATTGATCAATACATTCAAAAGACGAAGCAGGAGCAGTTGGTTTAAGTGAGGTGCAAATGATGAAAACTATGAAAACAATGGATGGAAATACCGCAGCAGCGCATATATCCTACGCGTTCACAGAAGTTGCCGGCATCTATCCAATCACCCCCAGTTCAACCATGGCAGAAGTGGTTGACGAGTGGGCGGAACAAGGCCGAAAAAATATTTTTGACGAGCAAGTCAAAGTAGTGGAGATGCAATCAGAAGCAGGGGCTGCTGGAACCGTTCATGGTTCATTGAAGACCGGGGTGTTAACAACCACCTACACAGCTTCACAAGGTCTATTGCTAATGATACCTAATATGTTCAAAATTGCGGGTGAATTGCTACCCACCGTTTTTCACGTAGCTGCGCGGGCGGTATCTACGAATGCATTAAGTATCTTTGGTGATCACAGTGATGTCATGGCTGCCCGTCAAACCGGTTTTTGTATGTTGGCTGAGGGCGGCGTACAAGAGGTCATGGATCTGTCAGCAGTTGCCCACTTAGCCAGTATCGAAGGCAAACTACCTTTCATGAATTTCTTTGATGGCTTTAGAACCAGTCATGAGCTACAAAAGATCGAAGTGATTGATTATGAAGATTTAAAGGCGATGATGAATTGGGAAGCATTGGCTGAATTTAGGGAACGAGGAATGAATCCTAATCGGCCGAATGTTTCTGGGACAGCCCAGAATCCAGATATTCATTTCCAACAAAGAGAAACGGTCAATCGTTATTATGACGAAATGCCAGCCATCGTCCAAAAATACATGAATAAAATTAATGAGCTTCGGGGAACCAACTATGATTTAACCAATTATTACGGTGATCCAGAGGCAACTGAGGTTATTATTGCGATGGGTTCGGCATCCCCAACGATTCAGCAAACCGTTGATTATTTAAACCAGCAGGGGCGTAAGGTAGGTTTTATTGATATGCACCTATACCGCCCTTTCCCAGCTGAAAACTTGCTGGAAAAATTACCGACAACCGTTGAAAAAGTCGCTGTCTTGGACCGGACTAAAGAACCTGGATCAGACGGTGAACCATTATTACTAGATGTTCAAAGCGTGCTTTATCGTCATACCAACCGTCCAATCGTGATCGGCGGCCGTTACGGAATCGCTTCTAAAGATGTGACGCCAGATCAAATCGTGGCTGTTTTTGATCATTTATTATTACCAGTTGCTGATATGAAGCAGCGCTTTACTGTTGGGATCAATGACGATGTGACAAATCTTTCCTTACCAATGGGCAAAGTCTTAGATTTGACGCCTAAAACAACCTTCCAAGCAAAATTCTGGGGGTTGGGTTCAGATGGAACAGTTGGAGCAAATAAGCAAGCAATCAAGATAATCGGAAATAATACTGATTATTATGCTCAAGCTTACTTTTCTTACGATTCAAAAAAATCGGGTGGGCTAACGAATTCCCACCTACGTTTTGGGAAAGAAGCGATTCTTTCGACTTATAATGTAGAGGCAGCTGATTTTGTTGGTTGTCACAACAGCTCTTATATTCATCAATATGATCTATTGAAGGGCTTGAAAGATGGCGGAACCTTCTTATTGAACACCGTTTGGGATGAAGCGAAAGTTAAGCAGTTATTGCCAAATCGCCTGAAACGCTATTTAGCAGAACACCATATTAATTTTTATATTATTAATGCAATGGAGATTGCTCAAAAAACTGGTTTAGGTGGGCGGATCAATCAAGTCATGTCAACGGCTTTTTTCGAGTTGACTGATATCATGGACCACGAGACTTATTTACCGCTGCTAAAAGCTGAAGTTGATGCTGCTTACGGGAAAAAATCTCGGGCGATCGTTGAAAGAAATTGGCAGGCGATCGATGCTACTGTTGCTGAGCTACAAAAAATTGAAGTACCAGCAGAATGGGCAACACTTGAAGTCAAAACTGCAACGATGGAAAATGAGCGCAATAAACCAGCGTATGTTCGTAATATTTTGGAACCAATCAATCGCCAAAAAGGCAACCAGCTTTCAGTTAATGATTTGATTGAAAACGGTATGCTTGGAGGTGTAATGCCTTCTGGAACCGCAGCTTATGAGAAGCGCGGAATTGCTTTAGAGGTGCCTGAGTGGATCCCAGAAGCGTGTACGATGTGTAATGAGTGTGCCTTTGTTTGTCCGCATGCAGCTATTCGGCCATTTCTTGCGGATGAAGCAGAGCTTGAGGAAGCACCAGCCGGGTTTATCACTCGAGATATGCGGGGCAAGGACGGACTCAAGTATCGAATTCAGGTTTCACTGGAAGACTGCACTGGCTGCGGCTTGTGTGTCGAAGCTTGTCCAGCTAAAGAAAAAGCATTGGGGATGAGGTCTTATGAAGAACAAAAGGATCAAGCGATTAACTGGGCTTTTGCGATGACTTTGAAACAAAAAGCTAATCCAGCGAAGAAATTCTCAGTAAAGGGCTCACAATTTGAACAACCATTGTTAGAATTCTCAGGTGCTTGTGCCGGCTGTGGTGAAACACCTTACGTGAAACTCTTAACCCAGCTTTTTGGGGATCGTATGATGATTGCTAATACAACGGGCTGTTCTTCAATCTGGGGCGGTTCTTCTCCAGCCACGCCGTACACCCTCAATCAAGATGGGCGGGGTCCAGCTTGGAGTAACTCACTCTTTGAAGACAATGCTGAATATGGCTTGGGTATGCACACTGCCAACCAAATGAAACGGGAACGTGTTGCGAAAAAAATCATTTCTGTGCTAGAAGAAGGAATTGGCTCGGAGGACACTAAAGCCCAATTACAAGACTGGTTGAACCACATGACCGAAGGAGAAGGCAGTCAACAACGCGCCGCTAAACTAGCAGCGACGCTAGCTACGGAAACAGCTGATGAATTCCAAGCCCTCTTAGCCGATCGGGAAATGTTTGCTAAACCGAGTCAATGGATTATCGGTGGTGATGGCTGGGCCTACGATATCGGCTTTAGCGGGATCGACCATGTTCTGGCTTCTGGTGAAGATGTCAACATTTTAGTGATGGACAATGAACTCTATGCCAACACTGGCGGACAGATGTCTAAAGCGACACCAACTGCGGCGATTGCCAAATTTGCGGCTGGTGGAAAGAAGACGAAGAAAAAGGATCTAGGTATGATTGCCATGACTTATCGGGATGTTTATGTAGCGCAAATTTCGATTGAAGCCAATCCTGCTCAAGCCTTGAAAGCTATTCAAGAAGCGGAAGCTTACCCGGGACCATCTTTAGTAATTGGCTATACACCTTGTATCAATCACGGTATTCGTGGTGGTATGAGTCAATCTATCGAGGAAGCGAAAGAAGCAGTTGAATCAGGCTACTGGCAACTGTATCGCTTTGATCCACAGCGGGCTGAAAAAGGCAAAGATCCAATGCGAATCGATTTCAAAAAAGCGGACTTTAGTAAAATGAATCAGTTCCTTGAAGGGCAAACACGTTTTTCTGCTTTGCATAACATTAAGGACGATGATGCGCTAGTAGAGGAAATGTTGAATCAAACCGTTGAGGACATGGAAGAACGTTCAAACAGTTACGTTGAACTAATGAATGCAAAAAAATAATTGATAAAAGTTTAGCCCCCTGAAAAAGTAATTTCAGGGGGCTAGGCTAAAATAAAAAAACCGATCAATTGATCGGTTTTTATTATTTCGCTAATTTTTTAGCAAGACGTGCTTTATCACGATTTGCTTTGTTTTTGTGAATCAAACCTTTTGTTTCAGCCATATCGATTGCTTTAGCAGCTTCTTTATAAAGGTCGTTCATATTTTCAGCGCCAGCGGCAGCAGCTTCTTCGAATTTCTTAACAGTAGTACGCATTGCGCTCATTTGTGATGAGTTTTTAGCGTTAGCAGCTTCGCTAGTGCGGACACGTTTGATTGCAGATTCAATGTTTGGCATGGATTTCACCTCCGAATTCAGTCTTATACGGTTATGACCGTACAATTCAACATTACTTATTATACATAAAGGAGCTTTTCAATGCAATAAAATCGTGACAAGTTTTTTTCCTTAACAGAAAATAAAGGAAAAACACAGAGTTTACTTTGTTAAAAAGCAGCACTATTTTTTAGTGAACGGCTTTGTAAAGGGGACAAGCGGTGCAATTTGTCTCTTTCAACTCAAACTCTTTTAAGGGTAAAAGCATTCGTAAGCCGTTTAAAATGACTAAAATGGTACTTCCTTCATGACCGACAACCCCAAGAGGTAAGGTTAGAAATTGTAAAAAATTACTAGCAATCAATAAAAGAATCACAGCCAATGAGAAGACGATATTTTGACGAATAATCCGTTTCATTTTTTTAGCTAGGCGATGACTGTACATTAATTTGGTCAGATCATTTTTCATTAGTACCATATCAGAGACTTCCATGGCTACATCAGTCCCTTCCCCCATAGCAACCCCGATACTGGCAGTAGCTAGAGCAGGAGCATCATTGATGCCATCACCAACCATCGCGTTGACTGAATACATTTCTTGCTGAGCCTTTATTAAGTTAGTCTTGTCTGCCGGCAAGCATTCACCATGAAAATCATCTAAGTCGAGCTGTTGTGCGACATATCGAGCGGCACCTGAATTATCACCAGTCAGCATCACAGTAGCGATTTCCTGCTGTTGAAAATAGCCGATGACTTCTTTTGTATGGGCTTTTGGTAAGTCCATTAAGGCTAATAAAGCAGTGATCTCATTATTTCGACTGAGAACCACAACGGTTTTTCCTTCTTCGCGCCATTGATCAATCAACGGGTGTTGTTGATTTTTCCTGGGTTTTCCTAAATGCCAGGTCTGGTTGTGATAGTTTGCTTCTAAGCCAAAACCAGCTTTTTCTTCCACTTGCAGTGGTAAATTTTCTTCTTCTTTAAAAAAATTTGTGATTGCTACTGCCAGTGGATGAGTCGAGTGGCGTTCCATGGAATAAAATAGTTGAGGAACCACAGGATCATCAGAAAGCGGCTTATAATTCGTTACACGAGGTTTTCCTTGTGTTAATGTACCCGTCTTATCAAAAGAGATTGCTTGCAGATCAGCTAGCTTCTCTAATGTTTTTCCGGACTTAAACAGAATTCCTTTTTTTGCACCGTTGGAAATAGCAGCCAAGGTTGCGGGAGTGGCTGAGGCAACTAAAGCACAAGGAGAAGCAACAACTAATAAAACCATGCCGCGATAAAAACTCTCAGTAAAACTCCAGTTCAATAAAAAATGAGTGAAAATAATCATTAAAGGCACCGCTAGCAAAACTATTTTTACATAAATATTCTCAATTTTTTCAATAAAAGTCGCCGTCGCACTTTTTTCATTTTGGGCATTTTCAACTAATCGTAAAATTTGTGCAAATAGAGTATCCGTACTAACTTTGGTTACCTCTAAAGTAAAAGGCTGACCTAAATTGATCGTCCCACCGAATACGTCATCATTAATCTTTTTTTCAACAGGGATGGCCTCGCCGGAAATAGCAGATTCATCAATAGAGGAAGTCCCTAACATCCGACCATCGATCGGTATAGCATTACCTTTAGGCACAAATACCAAATCACCTAATTCTAATTCTTCAACGGGGACAGTTACATGTTGGTCAGCACTAATTTTTATTGCCTCGTTGGGAGCGACATTCATCAATGCCGTAATTTCTTTCGTGCTTTTATTCGTAGCATATTCTTCCAAAGCCCCGCTTAGACAAAAGATAAAGGTCAGCATCGCACCTTCGAACCAGTTACCGATTAAACAAGCACCAATGGCAGCTAAAGCCATCAGTAAATCCACATTTAATGTCCGCTCGTGGATTAATTCGCTAATTCCTTCATACGTTTGTTTCCAGCCACCACTAATGATTGCGATTAGGAAGAAGAGCGGGAAAAACGGTTGGGAGAGAGCCATTGAAATTCTTCCGACAATTAAAAATACTAAACAGAAAAGGGTAGAGAGAAAAGCTTCACGTTCTTTTTTACTCATCACTTTTCCTCCTTTCTTAATTTACCTAAATTAGACTAAAATAAAGGAGCTGTGGATTTGAACACTCACTAAATAGTAGTCCTTTCATTATCATAGTATCACAGTTGTTAATGTAATTGATAATAAAATAAGTTAATTGAGAATGAAAGTGGTTATCAACTGGAATTGAGAATGACTATCAATATTATATAGATTGATAGAAGGAGGTTTTTTGTGGAAAAAGTAGTGGCTGAGGGTCTCGCGGTTACTTTATAATTATTATCAACAATAAAAAAGACCTGCATAAATGCAGATCTTACATGGCTATTAGCCAATAGCCAATCAAAATGATCCCTAAGACAATTCGATACCAACCAAAAACAGTGAAATCGTTACGTTTGATGTAATCTAGTAAGAATTTAATGGCGATAATCGATACGACAAAGGCCGTAACCATTCCGACTAAAAGAACAACAATTTCAGAAGCACCAAAAGTATTTCCATGCATTAAAAATTTAACAATTTTCAATCCGCTAGCGCCAAACATTACGGGGATTCCTAGAAAGAAAGAAAATTCAGTTGCGACATAGCGGGAACTTCCAATCAAAATGGCACCTAAGATCGTTGCACCGGAGCGAGAAGTTCCAGGAATTAATGAAAGCAGTTGGAAGCCACCGACGATTAAAGCAGCTTGATAAGTAAAATCATTTAAATTAGTACATTTTGGTGTTTTATGTTTATTTTGTTTTTCCACCACGATGAAGGCGATCCCGTAAACAATCAACATAATCGCAACAGGTAAAAACTTGTGGAAATGAGCGTCTAGAAAATCGTCAGCTGGAATACCGATGATGGCTGCCGGCAAACAGGCGATGATGACTTTTGACCAAAGCGTCCAAGTCTCCTTTTTTTCTATATTGTTTTTACTAGGGGCGAAGGGGTTCAATTTATTGAAAAATAAAACCACCACGGCTAAAATCGCTCCTAGCTGAATCACAACATTAAACATTTCAATAAAAGCAGGGCTCATGTTCAATTTGATAAATTCATCAGCTAAAATCAAATGCCCAGTAGAAGAAATCGGTAGCCACTCTGTAATCCCTTCGACAATTCCGAGAATAATAGCTTTAAAAATATTCGCAATAAGCATATTGTACGTCCTTTCAAATTAATAACATAAAATAGTATACCGTTTCCTAAATGAAAAGACCATTGAAAAATAAGTAAGCTTTTTTTAAGAAAAAAACCGCCGAAAGTTATCGACGGTTACAAATTTATGCGTTTGTTTGATCAGAAATTGTCTTTCCTCGTTCCATGTAACTAATATCATTGATTGCCCGGATTGAGAATTCACCGTTTTCATAACGAAGCCGATTGATACTGCCATTTAGCAAGTTGGCGCGCACCGGTTGTTTGGGATCGATTAAGCTCAATAAGAAGGCTATCGTTAAACCATGAGAGACGATTAGGACATTTCCACCGCCTTGTTTTTCACGATTTTGCGCGATATCTTCAAATCCATTCCACACACGATCACGTAATTGAGTATATGGTTCTGCCCAATTAGCAGTATCTGCCCCCTCTACTGCATTGGCAATTTCTTCAAAGGTAACGTCAGTGGAAAACAAATCGTCTTCCGTATTAAAATTCAAGACACGTGGTAAGACGCCCCACATTTCTGCGTCATAAGCGCCTTCTAGTGAGCCAAAACACCACTCGCGAATACGTGGGTCGACATGATAAGGAATTTCTTTGCCTTCAGGATGTTCGCCTAAAAGGATGCGCATCGTTTCGATGGCTCGACCAGAATCACTTGAGTAAGCCTCTTCAAACTTTGTATCCTGTAATCCCAGGCCAACGTAATGAATCCCATCGCGGCCACTTTTGGTTAGTGGTGTATCACACCAGCCTTGCACACGAGCCAAGGTATTGAACATCGTTTTCCCATGGCGCACAATATAAAGATTTGTTTCTGTCATAATTAAAACCTCCAAAAAGTAGATTAATTAAAGAACGGATTTGTATCGATCTCGTGACCAATCGTCGTTGCCTCGCCATGACCGGGATATACCGGCAATTCCCGTGGCAAAGTAAAAAGATATGTTTTGATGCTGTAAAGTAATTGTTGTAGGTCACCAGTGTAAAGATCTGTCCGGCCGATGCTGCCTTTAAATAAGGCATCACCATCGACAACGAAATCATCAAAGATAAAGCTAACACTGCCGATGGAATGACCTGGAGTAGGAACTACTTGGAAAGTCATATCAGCAATTGTATACTCTTTCATCTCGAATTCAAATTCTGCTGGTTGAACGATCAGATCAGGCATGTCATCATGACGTCCTAACCCCGAGAGATTTAAGATGGGATCGCCTAACCAGCTTTGTTCTAATGCACTGACATAAACAGGCACACCGTATTTATGTCGTAATTGTTCTACTGCACCGATATGGTCGTAATGGGTATGGGTCAAAAGAATCGCCCGTGGCGTCTTTCCAATCCGTGATATCTCTTTGATGAGTCGATCGCCTTCTGATCCTGGATCAACGATTAGTAAATAGTGTTCATTATGAATCAAATAGCAATTTTCTTGCGCGATTCCAGTAACAAAGCCTTCGATTTGAATCATTATTTTCCTCCTGAAGTAACAAAAAGTAGGTAGCCTTAAGCTGATTAATTCGCAAAATGTTTTTCGCTTAAAAAAATCGGTTGTAACACTTCCTCATTATACCTTAAAAGTAAAAAAATTGCGGCTTTCTTAAATGTTTTCACTGAAGCTACTACGCATTTTTGCTGAAATTTTCGTTAATAGATATTAAAGAAAGGAAAGGTTTGGCGACAAACCAATAATGAGAATTTGTGCGTCGAAAAAAAGGATGTAAGTAAGGAGGAAGTAAACATGACTGATTGGCTAAAAATGATTGAACAAGAACCACGCTTACTTTTCGTTTTAGCGTTGATCTCGGTTGCAATGCTCTTGGATCTACTGACGGGGGTGATTGCGGCGAAGCTGACCAAACAGATTTCATCAAAGATCGGGATTAATGGAATTTTACGAAAAATTGCTAGCATTTTATTACTGCTTTTCTTTTTGCCGGTCTCAAGCTTGATACCATTACAAGCAGGAAGTATTTTGTTGTATGCTTTTTATGTCTCATTTCTAGTGATGGAACTTCATTCAATCTTTGAAAACTACGAAAAGATGGGGATCGCAACGGAAGTTTTCCGTAATTTCATTCAACGACTGCTGGAAAAAGAGGAGGATGAATAGACTTGACGAGTTGGGGAAAATCTTCTATGGTGAAACAGCAAAATAAGTTAGAATGTATGAGCATGAAACAAAGAATGAGGTGATCCATTGGTGGTTAAAAAAGTCGCAATTCGCGAGCTAGTTGAATTTATTCTACGACGCGGAAGCATTGATGAAGGAAAGAATAGTAATCATACACCTCAAGAAGGCGCTCGGATTCATCGCCAACTGCAAAAAGAAGCCGGTCCGAACTATCAAAAAGAAGTCTGGTTGAAAAAATCCCTGGAAATTGCTGACACAGCTATTCAGATCGAAGGTCGAGCGGATGGGATTTACTTGGAAGACGAGCGCGTATATATTGATGAAATCAAAACTTCCGAAACCCCCTTTGAAGAATTAGAAGCAGGGATTATTGATCTCTATTTTTATCAAGCCATGGTTTACGCTTATATCTATAGCGAACAAGAGAGCTTAGCAGAGATCAGCACCCGTCTGACTTATTTTCAAACAATTGAAGAAAAGATTACGCGCCAAGTTCGAAGTTTCACCTTTGAAGAGTTGACCACTTTTTTCAAGGATCTAATTGAACGCTATGAGGCTTGGCTGATTTTTCAAACTCAATGGCGAAACACCCGGAATGAGTCTCTCAAAGCTCTCGCTTTTCCTTTTGATACCTATCGTGCGGGTCAAAGAGAGTTAGCGGCAGCAGTCTATAAAACGATCCATGCCCAACAGAAATTATTTGTTGAAGCTCCCACCGGCACAGGGAAGACGATGTCAACCCTCTTTCCGGCGTTTAAGGCGATGGGAGAGGAACTGGGGGAACGGATTTTTTATTTGACGGCTAAAACAATTACGCGGCAAGTGGCGGAAGAAACCGTGACTAAAATCACAAAAAAAGAGGTACGAATCAAAAGTGTGACGTTGACAGCGAAAGATAAAATCTGTTTTCTAACAGAACGTAACTGTACACCAGAACATTGCCCGTTTGCTAAAGGCTATTACGATCGAGTCAACGAGGGCGTATGGGACATGCTAAATAATGCGGATCAGTACACGCGGCCAGTGATTGAAGAATATGCTAAGAAACACGAACTTTGTCCTTTTGAGTTATCCTTAGATGTCAGCCGCTTTTGTGATTTGGTAGTAGGCGATTACAATTATTTATTTGATCCGACAGTCTATTTACGACGTTTCTTTGAGGAAGAGAATAAAACCAATTTGGTTTTGGTTGACGAGGCCCATAACTTGGTCAATCGTTCAAAGGAAATGTACTCAGCCAGCATTGCTAGAGAAAACCTTGCTCAGATTGAGAAAGACTTAGATAAGTCCTTTAAAAAATTAACTAAAGCATTCCGGCGTACGGATAATGAATTTGAATTGATTCAGCAGGCATTGGATGGAAAAGCTTACCATCACCAAGCAGCAGCCCCAGAAAATTTGATCAACAGTCTTTTCAAATTACAAGAACAAATCAAAGAATGGTTAGCTGAAAATCCAGATCATCCATTGCAGCAAAAAATGCTGCCGGTTTATTTTGAGATTTTGCGTTTTACCCGGATGAGTGAGTTTTATGATGATCATTATCAAACAACGGTGGAGCATAAACGCTATGATTTGATTGTTAAGGAATACTGTATTGACCCTTCGTGGTTTTTGGAACAAACGATGGAAAAGGTTGGTAGCAGTATTTTATTTTCTGCTAGTTTCTCTCCCTTAGAATACTATCAGGAAGTTTTAGGTGGGGGTGAGGAAAGTCTGACCTATCGTTTGTCAAGTCCTTTTCCCAATGAAAATCGCTTAGTGATGGTGGACGCGAGTATTCAAACGACCTACCAGCAAAGGACGCAAAGTATTCCTAAAATTGCGGCTTCAATTGAAGGATTAGTGAAAACTAAAACGGGGAACTATTTAGTATTCTTTCCCTCTTTTCAGTATTTGGATCAAGTCGCTGATTATTTCCATGATGTATATCCAGAATATGAAATCCAAATCCAAGGTTCAAAATTAAATGAACAGGAAAGAGAAGAATTTTTAGCGGCCTTTGTTCCGCAGCCAGAAAAAACGTTAATTGGTTTTTGTGTACTGGGAGGGATTTTCTCGGAAGGAATTGATTTAGTTGGTGAGCGTTTAATCGGTACCGTTGTTGTAGGGGTGGGGTTGCCGCAAGTCAATCACGAACAAGAACTGATTAAAGACTATTATGATGAGAAACAAAAGCAGGGATTCAGCTATGCTTATCAATTACCAGGAATGAATAAGGTCATTCAAGCGGCAGGTCGAGTGATCCGGACGATGGAGGATCAGGGAATTATCCTATTGCTCGATCAGCGTTATTTGAATCCCCATTATCAAAATTTATTACCTGTCAACTGGGCGGATCGACAAGTTCTTTTTGGGCCAAACGCGGTCTCTCAAGCGGCTCAAGCTTTTTGGCAGCTTCATGAGGCGATGGACTAGAGTGGAACAACTCACTTGTGTAAAAATAAAAATATCGCATATAAGATATTTGTAGATTAATCCACTATTACTTTCAATAATCAAGCCTGATTTAGTTAGGTCCGTTATAAAAAGCAGCCGACAAAAAAATGTCGGCTGCTTTTTTAACGATAATTTGTAAATTGTACATCAATCGGTAACTCTAAGTCTTTTACTAGCGTAATAACTTTTTGCAAGTCGTCACGGTTCTTACCAGTAACGCGGAGCTGATCTTCTTGAATCTGTGCTTTGACTTTTAGTTTGCTGTTTTTGATCGCAGTCGTGATTTTTTTTGCACTTTCTTTATCGATTCCGTTGACTAACTCGGCTGCTTGTCGGGCATTGCCGCCTAGCGCATGTTCAGAGTCAGAAAATTGGATATTCTTTAAGGGGACGCCGCGTTTGATCAATTTACTAAACAATACATCCTTAACTTGTTCGACTTTATAATCATCTTCAGCCTTGATGACTAATTGATTTCCTTCTAGTTTGATTTCGAAAAGACTGCCCTTAAAATCAAAACGATTTTTAAGTTCCTTCAAAGCGATTTGAATCCCATTCTTGACTTCTTCTTTATTTAACTCTGAAACAATATCAAAGCTTGCATCTTTTGCCATCGATATCCTCCTTATGGTTCGATTTAATGAACAAAATAAAAGGTCAAACTGATAAAAAGAACAATATTTTAAACCTTTTCTTCTAGTTTATCAAAAAATGCTAAGAAAGCTATAATTATTCTCCAATAAGTGATTGAAAACGATTGATTAATAATCAATGAACCTGTTACTCTATTATAGGTTTGAATTAAAGGGGGAGTAGTAGATGCGGAAGGTTATCAATTATACATCAAAGGATTTAGCCAAAAAAATATTAGTTATTCTATTTACAGGTTTGACAGGTGCAGTTGGATTGAATTATTTTTTGATCCCAGCTAATGTCTTTTCTGCGGGGATGACGGGGATTGCCCAAATCGCTGAGCATTTATTGTCAAACGCGGGGCTGTCAATTGATACTGGGATTTTGATCTTCCTGCTTAATGTCCCCGTGTTTATTTTAGGTTTTATTAAATTAGGACACTCAGCAATGATTTTAAGTTTTGCTAATGTAATCTCGATGTCCGTTTTCACGACAGTCGTTCCTGTCGGTCAAGTGACGGATAATGTATTGATGAATGCGATTACCGGTGGTGTCTTATTAGGTATCGGGGCTGGTTTATCACTAAAACTTGGTTTTACCACTGGCGGTTTAGATATTGTTTCTCTACTATTATCGAAAACAACCGGTCGTACGGTTGGAAATTATATGATGCTTTTAAATGGTGTGATCGTTGTAGTTGCCGGCTTCTTCTTCAATTGGGAAAGTGCCTTGTACACGATCATCACGATCTTTACGATGAGCACCGTGGTCGATTATGTCCACACGAGCCACCAAAAGATGACTGCGTTTATCAGCACTGGCAAAAGTACCGAGATGTGTGCCGCTTTAAGTAATGAATTGCTTCGCGGTTTAACAGTTATTCCTGCGCGCGGCGGTTTTAGTGCGAGTGAGCGAGAAGTTATTATGATCGTGTTAACCCGTTACGAATTATATACCTTGAAGCAAGTAGTCGCAGATGTTGATCCTAATTCATTCACGAATATTGTCGCCACAGATTCCGTTGTTGGCAGCTTTTTAACACAGGATGAACAAAATTTATTAAAAAAGTCGCAAACAAGTAAATAACAATTGTTAAATGAGAATGAACGACCCGTTATTCTCATTTACAAAACCTGATAGATGGAGTAAAATACTCTTGAAACTCGAAAGGGAGTGGAACAAGTGGAAGAAAAAGCACCAAAATGGACCGATGCAGAAGTAGCAGAGATTAAAGAAACTATTTTGACCGCTTTAGAGTCAGTCATTGACCCTGAACTGGGAATTGATATTGTAAATCTTGGTTTGATTTATGAAGTAGATTTTGAGCAAACTGGAAATACGGTAATCAAAATGACTCTGACAACGATGGGTTGTCCGTTGGCTGATATTCTAACTGATAACATCCAATCAGCCTTAGCTGAGATTCCTGAAGTAACGAATGTTGAAGTAAAACTAGTCTGGTATCCAGCCTGGACAACGGATAAAATGAGTCGTTATGCGCGGATTGCTCTAGGAATTCGTTAATTTAATCAGAACTCGTATCTCCCCTCGAAAAGGGGAGATTTTTTTGAGTTTCAAAAGGAGGAAAAAGATGGATGAATATACATTAAGTGATTATCAAGCGGCTCAAAAATCTCTGGGATCAACTTTGCATAAGATTGAACAGGCACTATTTTCGCTTGAAGAAAAACAAAAAGCGGGTCGAAATTTAAAAGCGCAAATTACTTTGTCAAAGGAGAGAGTCAAAGCTTTAAAACTGTCCCTTAAATTAATCGAACGAGAAATTCAACGATTATCATGAAAAAGAGGTTGCGACAAAAGTAATCAGCTTCAAGAAATAAGAAGGGGATTTCGGCTTATTTCCGAAGAAGCTACTTTTAGAATACGGTTTATTGGGAAAAAGGCGGTGTGACAAAAAGTGTCACACCGCCTCTTTTTTACTATTTATAGTGTTTTAAAAAGTTCCAACATTATTTTTGTTCGCGCTTGAGTAGGCTCATTTAAAGGTGCTAATTCTTCAGCGATTTTCTCTGCTGAGGCATCTTTCAGTACAAGTAAGCGATAGAGTAAGCGGAGATCTTGCCGCCGAACTTTAGGGAAATGTTGAACTAAAACCTGGTTAAAATCAGCGTTCATTTGATTTAAACCTAGCAGCGGGTCTTTTTGGATCGTGTAACTGGTCAAATAGCGATCAAAATCTTGGAGTGCAGCGGTGGTATTTTCAGGCACAAAACCGTTGGCCCAGGCCGCAGTCATTAAAACAAAACTATCGGCTTCTGACAACTCTTGTTGAAAGGCAGTGATTGTCGCCTGTAAAACCTTTGTTTGCAAATCGGCAAAAATAGTCGGTTCGTTTTGCTTGATTCGAATGAAATAATTGGTGAAGCCATCACTGTTCAGTAAATTTAAGTCAATCGCTTTGAACCAATTATAATGATGGGAATGTAAATAAGAGTAGCTTTTACCATTTTTTGTTAATTGAATTTGTTTTAAATGATCTTTTGTCTCCATGACTAATAGCATCCTTTTTCAGTATTTTTGATTATTATACTACTTTTTCAAACAAGCCAATCCTTTTGTCTCATTTTTTGATTAAGTTATAATGAGAACAGGTCATATTTTTGAAAGGACAGTTTATGAATGAATTAATTCACACCTTCAATGAACGGAAGGCTGATTTGCTAACGGCAATCCTTGAACACTTAGTCATTTCTTTAAGTGCTTTATTGATTGCAGTCGTGATTGCGATTCCCTTGGCGATTCTTCTAAGTCAACGAAAAAAATTAGCAGAAGTTGTTTTACAAATCACCAGTATTTTACAGACGATTCCCTCTCTTGCTTTGCTGGGGCTCTTGATTCCCTTTGTTGGGATCGGCACTGTGCCGGCCTTGATTGCATTAGTCGTTTATGCTTTATTACCGATTTTTCAAAATACTTATATCGGTCTCTCAGAGATTGATCCTTCAATTGAGGAGGCGGCGGATGCATTCGGGATGTCAAGGATCCGAAAATTAGTACGGGTCGAGCTGCCAATGGCCATGCCAGTGATTATCTCTGGGGTCCGAACAGCGGCAGTCTTAATTATCGGAACGGCAACGCTGGCCGCTTTAATCGGTGCTGGCGGATTAGGGACCTTTATCTTGTTGGGGATCGACCGCAATGATCCTAGTTTGACCCTGATTGGTGCGATCAGCTCAGCGCTGCTGGCGATCATTTTTAGTACGTTGATCCGTTTCCTGCAAAATCGCAGTGGGAAAACCACATTAATTGTTTTAGGTGTGATCGGGTTAAGTATTGGCGGTATCTTCTTTGTTCAAAATAATCCGATGGAGCAGGAGACTGTGACCATCGCGGGGAAATTAGGCTCTGAACCCGATATTTTGATCAATATGTATCAAGCAGTCATTAAAGAAGAAGACCCATCCATCAAGGTAGAATTGAAACCGAATTTCGGTAAAACAAGTTTTTTATTTAGTGCGATAAAGAGTGATCAAATTGATATTTATCCTGAATTTACCGGAACAGTCTTAGAAAGTTTGGTTAAAGTTCCTGAAAACACCCCCGATGATTTATCCGCTAAAAAAACCTATCAAGAGGCGAATAAATTATTAAGTGCTCAATTTGAAATGCGTTTATTAAAACCGCTGGCTTATGAAAATACTTATGCATTAGCTATGAAGAAAAGCGAAGCTGAAAAACGGGGAATCACTAAAATTTCTCAGCTGCAAGGCCAACAAGCTCAATTAAAAGCCGGTTTCACCTTAGAATTTATCGATCGGCAGGACGGTTATCGTGGAATTCAAGAAAAATACGGCGTGAATTTGAGCTCGGTTCAAAGTATGGAACCGGCACTGCGTTATCAAGCAATCAATAATGGCGACGTTGATGTGATCGATGCTTACTCAACCGATAGTGAGATTAAACAGTATGATTTAGTGACTTTAGCAGATGATCAACATCTTTTCCCGCCGTATCAAGGTGCTCCCTTAATGAAGAAGGAATTTGCGGATAACCATCCAAAAGTTGTTAAAGCTTTGAATCGTTTGACTGGAAAAATCACAGAAGATCAAATGATTGAGATGAACTATCTGGTGAACGTCAAGAAACAACAGCCGAAAAAAGTGGCCCATGACTTCTTGGTGAAAGAAAAAATCATTAAGGAGGGAAAATAGATGGAACCCATTATTGAATTTAAAGATGTCAGTAAAGAATTTGAAGGAAACCTCGTCTTAAAGGATCTCAACTTTTCAGTACAAAAAGGCGAAATATTTGTTCTTGTCGGTCCTTCCGGCAGTGGTAAGACGACTTCTTTAAAAATGATCAACGGACTGATTGAACCGACGGATGGTAATCTTTACTTTAAAGAAAAAAGAATCAAAGATTACAATATTCAGAAATTACGTTGGCAAATCGGCTATGTTTTACAACAGATTGCCTTATTTCCAACGATGAGTGTCAAGGAAAATATTGAAGTCATCCCCGATATGTTGGGTTGGGACAAAGAACGCCGCGGTCAACGAGTCGATGAATTATTGCGGGAAGTCGATATGGAACCCAAGCAGTTTAGAGATCGAATGCCTAGTGAATTGTCTGGTGGTCAGCAGCAACGGATCGGGATTATTCGTGCTCTCGCCTCAGAGCCGGATATTGTTTTGATGGATGAGCCATTTAGTGCGTTGGATCCCATTTCACGTACTAGCTTGCAAGATCTTGTTTTAAAACTGCATCAAAAGTTAGGTAATACGATAATCTTTGTGACTCATAATATGAAAGAAGCCATGAAGTTAGGCAGCCGGATCGCCGTGATGCACGAAGGCAAGTTGATTCAATGCGATACGCCAGAAGAGATCCAAAAACATCCGGCCAATCAATTTGTTGAAGAATTCTTCGATGAAACGACTGACGAAGTCTATACCCAGACCTTAGAGGTGTTATACAACGGGGGCTATTATCAAAAAAATTGCCCCGCTGAGACGCTCCACAGTTTGGCGGTCGATGCTCGTTTAAGTGAAGTTTTTGATCTACTGGCTGAGCAAGAAGCTTTTGAACTCAAAAAAGGTGATAAGACGCTTGGTTGGATCAGCCGTGGAGACGTCTTTCGTTATTTAAGTCAGGAGGAGTAAGAGTGATAAACTATGACGCAATCGTAATCGGTAGTGGGCCAGCAGGCAATTCCGCTGCCTATGGTCTGAAAGCTCAAGGCAAAAAAGTTGCGGTGATCGAATCCGATTTATGGGGAGGAACTTGTCCCAACCGTGGGTGCGATCCAAAAAAACTGCTGATGAGTGGCGTGGAGGCACAGAAACGAATTGAAACACTAGTGGGAAAAGGCTTTGAAAAAACACCTAAGATCATTTGGGAAGATCTGATGGCTTTTAAACGCAACTACACTGATTTTGTTCCTCAAAAGACAAAAGCTGGGCTAGATGGGGCAGAGATAGACCGTTATCAAGGACAAGCAAGTTTTATTGATGCTCATCAAATAATTGTGGATGATCAAATACTAACTGCAGAGCAATTTTTGATTGCGACTGGTCAGCGTCCAGCGGTGTTGCAAATCGACGGACAAGACTTATTGCAAAGTAGCACAGACTTTCTCGCGCTAGAACATCTACCTAAAAAAATTACTTTTATCGGAGCCGGCTATATTGCCTTTGAATTGGCCGTGATTGCTAACGCCGCTGGTTCAGAGGTTCATATTATTCATCATAATGATCGGCCATTAAAAGAATTTGATCAGGGATTAGTAGAGGCTTTAGTTCAACATCTGGAAGAATCAGGCATCCAATTTCATTTTAATATAGAGACCAAAGGGATTGAGTTAATGCATCCCGAGTACCGTATTATTGGAAAAGATTTTGAATTAGTCACGGACTTGGTGATTGGTGCTACGGGACGAGTGCCGAATGTTGAAGGATTGAATCTGGAGAAAGCCGGTGTGGCTTACGATAAAAAAGGGATTCAAGTCAATGAACAGCTCCAAACGACTCAAAGCAATATCTTTGCGTGTGGCGACGTCATAGCTAAAAGTCAACCAAAGCTTACCCCAGTGGCTAGTTTTGAAGCAGACTATGTCGTTCAAGCCATGCAAACGCCAGGAGAAGAAATCATTTACCCCTTGATTCCGACGATCGTTTTCGGCGATCAACGTCTCGCCCGAATCGGCTTAAGTGAACGAGCTATTGCGAATCAGGCTGAGAAATATCATTCAAAGACGCTTGATTTGTCTGGCTGGTACACTTATCGCCGAATCAACGACCAAGGGGCCAAAATTAAATTCGTTTATGATGAAGAAGAACGAATTGTAGCAATCACTTGTTTGAGCCAGATAGCAGAGGAGGTCATCAACTATCTCTTGCTTATCTTGACTAAAAAAATGTCTCACGAAGAAGTCGAAAAATATATTTTTGCTTATCCGAGTCCAGCCAGTGATCTTTCATATTTTGTTTAAAACAGAGGGCAACCTCTGTTTTTTTTATAGCGAATATGCTAAAGTTTACGAAAATACGTTCCCGTGGTGAGATTATGAAAACAACATTGACACAAGAAATAGAAAAGGCCTTGTATTATTATTGCCTTGAACTGGGGGCGATCGTCGTTGAAGAAGTGACGATGCCTGATGAACAAGGAATCGTTGATACGCTGGCTTGCTTTTTTAAACCAACGAGCCGAGAGTGGCGCTGCTATGAATTAAAAGTCACAAAAGCCGACTTTTACTCAAAGGCGAAGCTTTCCTTTATTGGCCAGTACAATTATTATGTATTGACTGAAGAATTATATGAAAAAGTCCAAAATGAGATTCCTAAAGAAATCGGGGTCCTTATTTATCGACCTTATACAGAAGCGGTCACGGAACTTCCGGCTAAAGGCACCTTTTTTATCGCAAAGAAACCGCTGAAAAGAGAATTGCAAGTTTCTGAGGACGCTTTGCTTCAACGATTCATGGCCTCCTTGTTCCGAGAAGTCCAAAAAGCAAAAAGGATGTCATATGGCACTAGCTTTTTTCCAACTGATCAACTGTATAAAGAACTACGCCGCCGCTTAGCTGAAACGGACAGTTTACAGGAAGAAAACTATTATCAACGCTTCATTACAGATGTCCAGTCTGCTAGAATTGAAAGTTTGGAAGAAGAACTACGAGCCTTGGAGCAAGATTATGAATTTCTACGTCAGCAAAGACAGGTACGTCGTCGCCCGACGGAACCATTGGAGTGATTCGATGTATTATCCATATATACGAGGGAAACAATTTGATTTATTAGCAATAAATAGTTTGATTAAAGAGCAGCGCTGGTCGAAAAAAATCCGACCGATCATTGAACCGGTCCGTGATTCTGCCACCCTAAAAAAAACAATTGAGCTCTTTGATAAGAATACTATGATTTGCTATTTAATCACTAATCCACAAGTCGGCAGTGCGAAATTATTTGAAGAAAAACGGTTCACCTGGTCTCTGGAGTTGGAATCTAGTGTAAAAAAAGCCGAGATCGTCACTAAAGACAATTCTTTTCAAGGAGAGCTTTATGTTTTTAACGCACAATCGCCGAGAAAAAAAGAATTATTGGCTATCAAGGACCACAATTTAGCCGTAATCCCCGATCAAGGTCGATTTAGAATTTTAGCAGTGCCAAATAAAATTTTACTCAGAGAAGCTTTTCAACCACAAAAACAGGTTGCAGATTATGCAGAAAAAGCGGATGATTTTTATAGTGATGAACACCTTTATTTATCAGAGGAAATCACAGGATTTAGTGATTATACGATTGAGGGCAGTCGCTATTTTGACAAAGGCGGACCAAGTAAAGCGATAACGATTCATATCACTTATTTTGATGCCTATCTTAACTTGCGAGTGAAGCATTTTGTGTCCGATAGTAATGAAACAGCCAAAAATCAAGGTGAGAAATTCTTTGAAGCCTTGCAGAAATTAAGTGAATGGTATTCTCGCAATCAAGATCAATTACTATTGACTTTAGGCTTACACGAGTTATTACAATATCAAGAAACTAGAAAATTCCCTGGTTTAGGAACCATTAAAAAGTGGTCGTTAGCCCATCACTTAGAATTAATTGGAGCTTTTTTAGAGCGCGGGGATCATTGGCGGAGAGGATGGAGAAACATTGGGTAGCCCAGATAAAACAGGAAATCCAAAGCAAGAATTTGCTTTGTGCAGAAGTACCGAAGCAGACGTAGCCCCAATAGGAATAATCATTAACGAGGCAAAAGAATATTTAAAAGAACAAGGTTCGCCTCAATGGCAAAATGGACATGAGCCGCATAAGGCTGTTATTCAGACAGATATTCGAAAAAAAGCCAGCTATGTGCTGACTTTAAAAGATGAAATTGTCGGTACCGTTGCGTTAATCACTGAAAAGGATCCTGTTTACGAAGCAATCGAAGGAAAGTGGCAAGGAAGAGATCCAGATCCTTATGTTGCGTTACACCACGTTGCAATTAGTCAAAGCTATCGCGGCATCGGATTGGGCAAAATACTTTTAAAAAAAGCTATCAAGCAAGCACAGGATTTAGGTTACGGAGATATTCGAATTGATACTTATCCAGCCAATCAACCAATGCTCAAACTGATCGAAGAACTGGGGTTTACTTATCGCGGAATGGTTTATTTCCCTTTTGAACACGGTGAACGGAAAGCCTTTCAGTTAATTCAACGCGTGCCGTAACTGTTCTAACATCGCTTCCAATGATTGTTCCCCATCGATTTCAATCAGATTTGGAAATTTTTTTAAACGCGCCAGATTCTTTTGGTCTTCAGCAAAAATAGCTAACCGCCGTTCCAACTCTTCCACTGAGGAGCGTTTTTCAAGTCGTTTGATTAGTGTTTCTTTGGAAATATTGATCCAGATCGGGACCATCTGGTCACCAAAAATACGTTGGAGATTGATGAAGCCAGTCGTAGTGATTGGATCGTAACAGTCATCAACTAATAGTGCGGCTTCCAGAGTCGCTTTGGCGATACCATAAAAATTTTGGTCATAAACATCATATTCAGCAAATTGATCGGCTGTGATCATTTGTTTGAACTTTTTTTTCGATATGAAATAGTAATCACGACCATCAACTTCTCCTTTACGGGGAGTACGGGTGGTATAGGAGATTACTTTTTGCTGAGGAGCAAAGGCTTTTTCAGCCAAGCTAGTTTTTCCAGAACCGCTTGGTCCAATAAATAGATAGCAATGATTCATATTTTTTACACATCCTTTTTTACAGTATAAAGAAAGAGGAGAAAAGAAGCTAGGGAGGATCTCGTCATGAAAAGAAATACACGTAATAATCAACAATTGAGTAAACTGCCGATCCTTATTATCGGCGTTATTATTTTAGTAATCGCCGGATTTTTCGGTATTCGTTCCTATCAAGCAAACCAGCTTAAACAGCAAGGAGCAGCAACGGTTGAAGCCTTTGTAAAAAGTTTACAAAAAGGTAAGTATACTGCTACAACAAAACATTTATCCGCTAGTTCACTTAAATCCAGCGGTTTTTCAAAAGAACAGGTTGCAGAAAAGTATCAATCAGTTTTCACAGGAATCGGCGCTTCCAACATCAAAATGAAAGAGCTGAAGATCGAGCAAAAAGATGGCAAAAATCATTTTTCCTATCAGTTGTCATTGAATACCGGTTTTGGTCAGCTTAAAAATCAAAAATATACAGGAACGCTTTCTGCTGATGGTAAAGCAATCAATTGGGCACCTAATTTGATTTTTCCTGGTATGACCGGTAAAGATAAAGTGGCATACTCAATCGATCCGGCGACTCGTGGCGAGCTTTTAGATCGCAACGGACAAGGCTTAGCAACAAACGGCACCCTTCAGCAACTAGGCGTGGTCCCTAAAAATCTTGGAACAGGCACAGAGAGAACAGACAAAGTTGCGGCAATTGCTAACAGCTTAGGCCTTACAGCAAAAGATGTGGAGAATGCTTTAGGACAAGCTTGGGTCCAAGATGATTTTTTTGTTCCCTTAAAAACGACAGCAGAAGCACCGACAGAGATTCCAGACGGCTTAGAAGTGAAGGCAGTCACTGGTCGGACGTATCCTTTAAAAGAAGCAGCAGCCCAGTTAATTGGCTATGTTGGTAAAGTGACTGCTGAAGATCTGAAGAAAAATGCAGATTTGGCCAGCGATAGTTTGATTGGCCGCAGTGGCTTAGAAATGGCTTTAGACAAGCAGTTGCGGGGAAAAGATGGCGGATCGTTAGTAATCACTGACAGTCAAGGAACTGGGAAAAAAATCTTACAGCAAGTCACGAAAAAAGATGGTAAAACTATCAAACTGACCATCGACAGTCGGGCGCAGCAGATTGCCTATAATGGCTTGAAAGATCATGCCGGCTCTAGTGTGGTGATGGCACCAAAGACTGGAGATTTACTAGTAGCCGCTAGCTCGCCAAGTTTTGATCCGAATAAAATGACCAACGGCATCAGCCAAGCTGACTATGATGTCTACAGTAATGATGAAAATCAACCTTTCATGAGTCGCTTTGCGACCGGCTACGCACCAGGCTCCACCTTTAAAACCGTGACGGCGGCGATTGGCTTAGATGCAGGTACACTAGATCCTGACGAAGCATTAACCATCAATGGGTTGAAGTGGCAAAAGGATAGTTCATGGGGTTCTTATCAAGTTACGCGGGTAGCCGATGTCAGTCCGGTCAATTTGAAAACAGCATTAGTTTACTCTGACAATATTTATATGGCGCAAGAAACTTTAAAAATGGGCGAAAAAACTTTTAGGGCTGGTCTGAACAAATTTATTTTCGGGAAAACATTAGATTTGCCGATTGCCATGGACCAAGCTCAGATTTCAAACAAAGGCAGCTTTGACTCAGAAATTTTATTAGCGGATACTGGTTACGGACAAGGCCAATTGCTGTTGAACCCAATCCAACAAATCACGACTTATTCGGTTTTTCCTAATAAAGGGACTTTAGTCTATCCTAAATTATTAGCTGACCAAGCGACTAAAGATAAAAAAACGGTCATTAAAGCCAGCTCCGCTGAACGAATCACCAGTGATATGCAGGCGGTTGTTACGGATGAAAACGGCACAGCTCATAATTTGGCAGCCTTAAATATTCCGTTAGCCGCTAAGACCGGCACGGCGGAAATCAAACAAAAACAAGATGAAAAAGGACAAGAAAACAGTTTCTTGTATGCCTTTGATGTCGAGAAACAGAATTACTCTGTTGTTGAATTTTTAGAAAATAAGCCGGAAGGAACTTCTGCTACGGATCTTTCTAAAGATTTGTTGAGTTATTTGCAACAAACCTATCAATAAAATACTTGTCTGAATAGCAGATGCTTGGTAAGATATCCAAGAAGGACGGTGTCTTATGAACAAACGACAACGAAAAAAACGAGTGTACAAACAATATATTCGAGCAATCTTTGAAGGCTACGAACAAATGTTGGAGGATCCTAGCATCAAAGAATTGCAGTTTAGCTATTTAAAGGAAACGACTTATTTAGAACGCGATGCGCAAGATAAGATTCATTTCACGACGAAAGAACAATAGCAGCCAAAAAACTTCTCAGCAGATCTTGCTGAGAAGTTTTTTTAATGGAGGAGCTGAAGCATAAAAGGAGGGGACTAGCTTCCGTCTTAAGTCTGAAAAAATAATTAAGAGATTCTTAGTTTCGTAAATAATTTTTTAAAGAGAAGGGCTTTCATGCAGCAAATACGGCTAAATCAGCTAAAATGAAGGTATCAAGAAGTAGGAGGGAACTTATGAAACTTCATAAATATATTTTGTTAGCAGGACTAGGACTATCATTAGGGGCCGGTTTAGTCAGCCAAACAAAGGCCTATGCTGATTCCAATGACGAAGCAATCAATGAACGCTGGGGGAAACCGACCTTTGTCGCTGGCGCCGGTTTGAATCAGCAACAATTAGATGAAACGATGAATGAATTAGGCATCAATCAAGATAGCGTCAAAATGGAACAAGCGACAGGTGCTGATTTAGTGAAATATCTAGGTTACGGCAGTGGAGACGATAGCGTTATGTTGAGTTCAGTCGTTGTGAACCGGGAAGATCAAGGAAAGGGGATCAATGTCAAAATTCTGACGCCACAAAATATTACCCAAATCACAGCAGATCAATACAAAAATCCATTAGTAACAGCGGGGATCACTGATGCAACTGTCAAAGTTGCGAGTGTTGTAAAAGTAACCGGCGAAAGTGCTCTAACCGGGGTTTATAAAGCCTTTGAATCAAATGGTGAAACAGTCGATCCCGAACGGGCACAATTGGCTCAAACGGAATTAGATACGACATCTGATATTTCACAATCCGTCGTTAATAAAGCTAACGAACAAAGTCAGAACCAAAATTTATCTGACAGCGAAAAAGAAAAAGCGGACGAAGCCTATAAGGCTCAATTAAACCAAACTTTAGTTGACATCAAAAAAGACTTGGCGGATTTAAAAGAGCGACAAGGTGAGTTGGCAACTAAAGAAGATGTCGAAAAAATCGTCAATGATGCCTTAGAAAAAAATAATTTATCCCAATATGTTACAAAAGATGACATTAATAAATTAGTCTCTTTGGCCCAGCAGTACCAAACAACGGATGGTGTCTTGGACAAAGAATCGATTCAACAACTAGATAAAATCAGTGATGATTTTAAAGGAACAGTCAATAAAGTATCTGATCAATTAGGTAAATTTGGAGATTCCCTTAAAGGCACCTTAGAAGATAACCAAGGATTCTTTGCCAATCTATGGCAGCAAGTCAAAGATTTCTTTAGTAATTTAACTAAATAATGAAAAAGATTGTGTCAATTTTTGCAGATAGACACAATCTTTTTTGCTTTCAGTGGTAGTTTAGACTTATCATTAGGCGCTTGCTAGGTTAAAATAGAAGAGTGAGTTGTCAATTTTAGTGGGAAATTGTTGGTAATATCCGTTCTGAAATTGGAACAAAACAACATTTATGGGTATATTTATTATATAATTATTTAAAAAAAATAAAGGAGGGTCTTAAATGGAGACTCCAGAGAAACAGGAAGAAATTCAAACTGAAGCGTCATTAGATTCAGTAAAGGAATCTGCTTCCGATGTGTTAGGTGGGTTGATGGGTCAGCTGAAGCGTTTGGAAGAAGCGATGAAGGCTGAACACATGGGAGATGTGTATCAGATCTACTGGAATGAGCTGCCCGCTTCGATCCAACAATCTAGCAATGCTAACCATGAAATCGATAATTTTTTGACGAGCAAACTAGATACGGAGATTCAAAAGACGTTCCCATTCATGATTATGTGTGAAGTGGTTTCACCGGTTTTGCTAAATTTTCAATTGGGAAGCTACTATCGTGAACGCACGGTTATCCAAGTCGATGCGACTCAACCGACGATTAAAATACTACCTGAAATTCGTGAACAATGGGAAAAGGCACTAAAGGGCGGTTATAAAGAACAATTATCAGCCTTGCAGGACCAACAGGATAACTTTGATGCGAAGACGATTGCCGCTCAATCAGAATTGCGTGAAATTGACGGACAAATGAAGCATCAAGAAAAACTTAAAGCGAATCTAGAAGAAACGAAAACCTTTATGAATCGTAAAAAGATCGAGGAAGAAATTGTGGGAATCGATCAAAAGATCCAAGAATTGAAGCAGCAACGCAGCCAATGGACTCCTTTTATCGGCGATCAATTATCAGGCGAATCACAAAAGATTGAATTAGCAAATAAAATTGCCAGCCTTTCATTAGAACAAGCGATTGCTTTAAAAGAATTACGTTTGATCAATAAACGGTTCGGTGGACTCGAAGAGATGGATGCCGCATTGGACCAATTCATCAAAGATTTTTTGAATAAGGAGGGAGAATAAATGACCGAAGAAAAGAATAAACTTAATCAGATTTATGATTCTTTAGTGGATGCTGAAGATCCGAGTTTGAATATTCGCGAAAAAGAGATTCTTCATCCGGAAGAGACCACTGAAGAAGCTGACAAACCATTACAAGCGGTTCCAAAAACAAAAACGGTTAGTGATTCTTTGCTAAATTATTACGATAACCGTGAAGAAAATTATCAAGATTTGTTACAATTAATCGAAGACGCAGAAAAAGAATTGGCTGATTTGAAATTCAGAAAAATATTAATGGAGTCAGATTTCCAATCATTATTAGACTACTTCAAGAAAATTTTTATTTCAGAAGAAATGACGGCCTCAGCCATTGCAAGAGGTGCTTTGTTGGAGTACTTCACGTTTGAATTGATCAAACCGTTACAAAGTCATGGATTACAACTTTCAACCAATGAATTTTCAACTTGGGAAAGTAAAAACTTCAATTTGTCTTATCGGTTAGCGAGCACCAACGAAATCAAATTCAGTTTCATGATGCCAACATCCGACGGGAAATTCCGCAATGAAAAAATCAAGTTGATGGAAGTTTTCCCAGAAACAATGAAAGTTACGATTTTAAATGATGCTGTACTGACGTTGTTAAAAGACTGCTACCAAAAGCATATCTATACTAGTGGTCAAAACTCGATGTTTAGTCGTGAGATGAATGATGTTATTGCGCATATGAAAGAACTAGGTTTCGAGTTTGATGAAAACTTACTAGACAATAGTCAGCCGTTAGATTTGGCGATCAATCTTGAGCGGAAAACACCGGTAGACGTGATGGATGCGATTTTTATCACCACCATGAACCACGAGAACTATGATTTCAAAAAGATCGGTCCAGATCATTATGTCGTTGCCTTAGATAGCAAGCAAACCGTAACTATCAAACAAAATCCTGAAGATAAGACAAGCAATTTGAAACTTAATACGGCTCAAAAGAACCGTTCATTGATTGAGTTTTTCGGCAGCTATCCATTCTTAGTGCCCTTGACGATTACAGATAATGAATAATGAAACAACAAGTGTTGCGCCAAAATATTTTGTCGCAGTATTTTTTTATCCAAAAGCCTGTTCAATTCTAAAGCCCTCCAGTTAACGTTTAAATTTTTCGTTTTAGTTTTTAATTACAGCAAAGTCTGAGATAAGAAAGCATTTCTCTTTGGAAAAAATTAATTTTTAGGAGCTTTTTTCATAGTAAATTACGTTCACTCGTGAAAGTCCGTAAATCCTATGATATACTTTGAAAGTTGATATGAAAGAGTATCATTTACCATGTTTGAAAGAGGGTAGAGATTGTGTGTGGAATAGTAGGTTTTATTGACCGTTCAAATACGACGCAAAAAGAACAAATCGTTAAAAATATGATGGATACAATCGTTCACCGCGGTCCAAATAGCGCGGGACAATTTATCGATGAAGGGGCTGCTTTAGGCTTCCGTCGTCTAAGTATCATTGACCTTGAAGGCGGAACGCAGCCGATTAAAAATGAAGACGGTACAAAAATCATTACTTTTAACGGAGAAATTTATAATTATCAAAGTATCCGTGAAGATTTAATCGCTAAAGGCCATATTTTTACAACTCATGCTGATACTGAGGTACTGTTGCATGGCTATGAAGAATACGGTATTGATTTATTACAAAAAATTCGTGGGATGTTCGCTTTTGTGATCTGGGATACCAAAAAGCAAGAATTATTTGGTGCTCGTGATCACTTTGGGATCAAGCCTTTGTATTACACAATCATGAATGGGACCTTTATGTATGGTTCAGAAATCAAGAGCTTTTTACAACATCCCAACTTTGTTAAAGAACTGAACTGCGAAGCGCTGAAACCATATATGACGTTCCAATATTCAGCGCTAGATGAAACTTTCTTTAAAAACGTTTATCGCATCAAAGAAGGTCATTACTTTACTTATAAAGATGGAAAATTAGATATCCAACAATACTGGGATGTCAAAGAACAAGAAACCAATATGACTTTGGAAGAAACCGTTGATTTGATTGATGATACAGTAGTTAAATCTGTTGAAGCCCACCGGATCGCTGATGTTGAGGTTGGTTCTTTCTTGTCATCGGGTGTCGATTCGAGTTACGTAACAGCTGTTTTACGTCCGGAACATTCTTATTCGATCGGTTTTGGCGATAAATCTTACAATGAATCAATCGAAGCAAAAAAATTGGCAGATCTGATTGATCTTAACAATACGTCTCGAGTCGTTACAGGGGACGAAGCTTTCGAATACTTCCCATTGATTCAATATCATTTAGATGAACCAGATTCTAATCCTTCATGTGTTCCATTATATTTCTTAACGGAACTTGCCAGCCGGGATGTCCGGGTAGCCTTGAGTGGAGAAGGGGCTGACGAATTATTTGCCGGCTACCAAGCCTATGGTATGAACACGAAGTCAAAAGTGGTCAAGGTCGTGGCTGAAGGTTTGAAGAAACTACCAAAAGGGATGCGTTACTCAATTGCCAAAGGTTTGAAAGGTAAAACTTTTAAAGGCGCATTGCATTTATATACTTCATTGGCACCAGCTGAAGAATTCTTTATCGGTCAAGCCAAAGTCTTTGAGGAAGATGAAGCCGTATCTTACTTGCAACCGGAATTCCAACAAAGTCCAACGATCAAAGACATTGTTGACGTTCATTACGAAAAAGTTCAGGATATGTCTGAGATCAAAAAAATGCAATACTTAGATATGCACCAATGGATGCCGAAAGATATCTTATTGAAAGCTGACAAATTGGCAATGGCCAATTCATTAGAAGTCCGTGTCCCATTATTAGACAAAGAATTAATGAAAGTTTCTGAGATTGTCCCTACCAAATATTTAATCAATGCTGAAAATACAAAATACGCATTCCGTCAAGCGGCTGCCCGTCATTTACCAGAAGAATGGTACAACCGTGAAAAATTAGGCTTCCCAGTCCCAATTAAAGACTGGTTGCGTGAAGAAAAGTATTATCAAATTGTCCGTGATGTCTTTACTCAAGAGTTCGTTAAAGAATTCTTTGATCAAGACAAAATTGTAAAATTATTAGATGATAATTTTGCGGGAACCGTCGATGGTCGTCGTAAGATCTGGACGATTTATACCTTCTTGACTTGGTACCAAGTGTATTTCATCAATGATGGCGTAAAGCCAGTCCCAGCGACTACTGCTTAATTTTTAGTCAGAATTGACAAATAATTGTCAGCACGTTAGACTATTACTAAGGAAACTTAACAAATTTAATGAGGTGTCTTGGTGAGTGTAGTTATTTAATTTGGAGCAATTTAATAGCGAAAAAATTCTGTGCAAGCAGGCTTATTTCGTATGCCAAATTAGATACCTGTCAAAGCTGACTCTGATCGATATTAGTCTAAGCTGTGAAGAGGAATCTTCACAGCTTTTTTGTCGATTCTGTTGTATATTAAGCTGTTCAATTAACACGTGAGAAAGTCTGAAGCGAAAGGTTCGATCAATTGAATTACCTAGCAATTTTGTTAAAAGATTGTCTTCTTACGGTTATTTTAGGTAATTGATTAAGCTTTGAAGATAAAATCTTGTTAAGTTCCCACTAAGCTTGATAGGTGTCTTTTCAATCGAAAGGACAAAAAAATGAATAATCAAACAATTATAAAAACACAATTTAACGAAATCAAAAAACAACTAACCAGCTATGCCATTAGTAGTTTAGGTAAGAAATTAATTGAAACAAGTCGACCTCATACAAAATTATCGGTTGTTGAAAAACGTTTGACAGAAACAACAGAAGCCAAGCAACTGCTCGAGACCAATCTCCATGTTCCTTTTATGGGGCTGCAAAATATTGAGCATCTTACCAATCAGCTTGAAAAGGGCTTCGTCTTAACACCGCAGGAATTACTGGAATACGCTGATTTTTTACGCAGTTTACGCTTGATCCAGCAATTTTTTGTGAAAAATCAAAGCTTAGCTCCGTTGTTAAGTCGGTACGCACAAGGACTAAGTAATTTCAATGAGATTGAGACAGAAATTTATCAAGTTATCCGTAACGGCCAAATAATCGATAGCGCTAGTCGCGAATTGCGCCGAGCACGGCGAGATATCGCTGAAACGCAAGAAAAAATCCAAGAACTATTAAAGAAGTTTATTCGTCAAAATAAAGAAAAGCTACAAGAAGCGATCATCACCAAACGTAATGATATCTTTACGGTCCCCGTTAAGGCGGCTCACAAAAAACAGATCCAAGGGACCATTGTCGAACTTTCTAGTAAAGGGACAACGGCTTATATTGAACCCAGCAATGTCAGCCGGTGGAATGAACAATTGACCTACCACAAAATGGTTGAAGAAGCTGAAGTATATCAAATTTTGGCTTCCTTGACTGGTTTATTGGCGGAATCCTTGCCGTTAATCCAGAAAAATATTGAAGTGATTGCAGAATTTGATCAGATCTTTGCGCGGGGGAAGTATAGTCGCGAATTAAAAGGAATCACGCCTCGGATAAATGCCGATGGATATATTGAGTTGATTGCTGCGAGACATCCTTTATTGGATGATCCGGTTCCTTTGAATTTAACGATTGGCAAGGAGTATCGCGGCTTAACCATTACTGGGCCAAACGCCGGTGGTAAAACGGTCGTCTTAAAAACCGTCGCCTTGATGAGTCTAATGACGATGATTGGATTACAAATTCCAGCGCAAGCGGGAACTGAGATCGCCATTTTTGAGCAAATTTTTGTCGATATTGGGGATGCTCAAAGCATCGAAAATGCTTTGAGTACTTTTTCTGGTCATATGCAAAATATCGCTGAGATCTTACGACAAGCAAGCAAAAATAGTCTGATCCTGTTAGATGAATTAGGTAGTGGCACAGAGCCAAACGAAGGCGCTGCTTTAGCGATTGCAATCATGGAAGAGTTTTATCAAAAGGGTAGTATTTTGATAACGACCACTCACTATGGAGAAATCAAACGTTTTGCTGAACAGCATGCCGATTTTGTGACGGCTGCAATGGACTTTGACGCGGAACATTTAACACCGAAATACCGGTTGTTAATCGGTCAGACCGGAGAAAGCAATGCGTTATGGATTGCCAAAAAGATGGCAATTTCCGAGCAAGTTATCGCTAAGGCTCAGTTGTATTTCACTGAACGAAATTATGCTACCACAAAGAAAAACTTCAAAACAAAAACTCAAAAGCAAACAACAGTAGCGACTGAAGAGACCTATTACAGAGGAGACAAAGTCTTTTTGCTGGAACAACAAAAATCAGCGCTCGTTTACCAAGAGATTCCCTTTACAGATCAACTTGCCGTTTACCTGGCAGATCAGTTTATTGAAGTCCCTAAACGACGGGTTAGACTGGAATACCGAGCCGCGGATCTTTATCCGGCCGATTATCCAGTAGATAATTTATTTGAAGCCTTTGAAATACGAAAAGAACGACGAGATATTGAGCGCGGCTCAAAAAAAGCGCAACGAAAATTGAAGCAGGCAGCTTTAAAAAGAAAATCGAATTAGAAAACATACTTAGAATAGAGGGAAGAATCAGTTGTCACTGATTCTTCCCTCTAAATTCGTCATGGACTATGTAAGAAAAGTGGTCAGCTTCGAGAAGTTTTGGCTTATTTCCGAAGAAGTTATTTTCGGAACACCATATATTCGATAAAAAAGGTATGACAAGATTTTTGTCACACCTTTTTTATCTTATTCATATTGCTGATACGTTTTCGTTTTGTACAAACCGACCGTTGATTTTTGGTTATGATCACTATACAGGCTAGTTGAAGACGCCCCTTTTTGGCGTTCGATGGCTTCTAGCCGGGCCTTTTGTTCTCGATAATCAAAGGTACTTGGACTGATTGGAGTCAAGCCGCTGTCTTGGTAGTAACGTAATAAATCACCATTATTGATTTTATCCGATGTAATCAATTGCTGATCAACCGTTTTATTTAATTCAAGAAAAAGCTTTTCCTGGTCCGCTGTCGGTTCATCAATCACTTGAGCCGTTTGGTTGTCATACATTTTACCGCCATAGAAAGTATATTGCGGCGTAATAAAATCACCATCCCGAAAAGCGACGACTTGCTTGTGTTCAGGTGAGAATAAATCTTGTCCTAGTTGTAAATATTGCTTAGAGTCGACGCCTAATAGGTGTAACAGGGTAGGGAGCGCATCAACTTGACCGCCATAGGTATGATTGATCCCCCCGTTTGTTGCGCCAGGTACGTGGATCATGAATGGTACACGTTGCAATTGAGCATTATCATAATCGGTCCAATTTGCTGAATCTTTGCCTAATAAAGGCGCTAATTCTTTATTTCTAGTATTTGAAATTCCATAATGATCACCATACAAGACAAAAATTGAGTTGTCATAGAGACCACTGGCTTTCATATAATCGAAAAATTCTTTTAAGGCTGTATCTAAGTAATTAGCAGTCGCAAAATAACCATTGATCGTTTCATCCTTAGTATTGGCCAAAGGGAAGCCGTCTTCATCATTTTTGAATTGTGAATAAGGATAGTGATTAGATACCGTAATAAATTTTGCATAAAAAGGCTGCTGCAGATGTTCCAAGTATTGAACCGATTGATTCAAGAATGGTTTGTCGTGCATGCCATATTGGAAAGAATTCTCATCGTTAATATCATAATAAGAAGAGTCAAAGAAATATTCAAAACCCAAATGTTTATAGGTTTTGTCGCGATTCCAAAAGGAAGCTGAATGACCATGAAAAACAGCAGACGTATAACCAGCTTTTTGTTTCAAAATATTTGGTGCTGCTTCAAAGGTATTTTTATCACCCATTTGGGTAAATAATGCTCCTTGATTTAAACCAAATAAGGAGTTTTCCATCAAAGTTTCCGCATCAGAAGTTTTACCGGCTTTAACTTGATGGAAAAAGTTATCGAAGCTATACGTGCTTTCTCCGTGATACAGACTATTTAAAAATGGCGTTACCGTGTGAGCCACACCATTTTCATCCGTTAATTGGTAATCGAGCAAAAATTGTTGAAAACTTTCTAAGTGAATATAGACCACATTTTTTCCTTCAGCGATCCCGAACATTGAATCATTCGGTTCAGCGTAGTGACCTTTAACGTAATTTTCAACTTCTTTTAGATCAGTTGGGCTAGCTTCGGCCCGAATTTGGTTGTTTTGATACGTCTGGTAACTATCATATAAAGTAAAGGCATTAACACCTAAATATTTCACTAAATTTTCTCGAGAAAATTGCCGACTCAGTAAACCTGAACGATCGATCTCAGACAGAAAAATATTTCCACTGCCGATTAGTAAAGATAAGGCCGTCAAAGCAGCAGCTTTACGAAAACGCGGATATTCTGGATCTAGCTTTCTTCTATTTTTAAAGAAAAGTAGCGGTAAGATGAACAGATCCACAATATAAACGATATCATACCAGCGAAACAAACGAACGGCGCTTTCCCCTAAACCAGTTGAAACTTGACCAGCTCCAAGCAGGGTATTGATCGTGATAAAATCCGTAAATTCCCGATAATAAACCGCGTTGGAAAATAGCCAAATTGTCAGTATGGCATAAATGACAAACAGCGTTGTATAGGCAACTTTAGGTCGTTTAATAAAAAGGCCTAGGCTAAGTAAGATCATAGAGACACTCAAAGGATTAATGATCAAAATAAAGAATTGCATGAAACTTTGAATCCCTAAGTGAAAATCAACGACATAAGCAAACATATTTTTCAGCCAAAGCAACCCAATCAGCAAACTAAAAAAGCCAATTCGCGTTTGGAAAAACACACTATATTTTTTTAAACGAGACATTTCATGCTCCTTTTAATTATTTTCATATACTTGAATAGTTTATCGGTTTTTAAATAGAAGGTCAAACCAATCTACGCTGAATTGATTGATAATACAGCATTTCTCTTAGCTTTTTAACGGAATATAAACAATTCTTAATAAACATAGCGGTGCTATAACATGAAGATTTTTAAGCCAGCCTAAAACTATACCTAGACAAAAAGCAACGAAAAAAACTTTTTTTAAAAAAATATTTTTCAACTAGTTATTTTAGTTACAGTCTTCAAAATAAAGTGCAGTAAGCCTGTCAGAAATATCGAAAATTCAATAATCAACTTTTACAAGGCTAATAGTAGCAAGTGCTTCTATAGATAGTCTTGTAGTCTTATAAAAAGATTATTATAATTACTTTAAAGCTCGGATGTTTTGATAACGTTTCCTTTGGAGCATGTTAAACCGAGACCCTAGAATAAAAAGGAGTTTCATATGTCTAAAAAGATTGATTTCCAACGATTAAATCAAGAGAGAACGGATTTAAATGAGTTGCTTAAACAAGAAGATGAGTTCTTTCAAAAATTCGCGAACTTAGAAACTGAGACGTATCA
>WPCI01229995.1_pt1 | contig 37845 bp, 36 predicted proteins | sample 5399871 | NCBI WGS metagenome assembly WPCI01 (sample SAMN12869469, study PRJNA574797) | sludge metagenome | isolation source: wastewater treatment of pH7 | place: China:Beijing | collected 2019-05-20 | reverse complement strand
CTCTCAGGCTCCGGACCACCACGAACCCCGGAGTCGAGCGCGTCGATCGCAGCGACCTCTTCACCGGTCAGCTCGAAGTCGAAAACTTGGAAATTCTCGGCAATCCTCGCGGGCTTGACAGATTTCGGGATCGCCGAGCGCCCTTCCTGGAGGTGCCAGCGGAGCATTACTTGCGCCACCGATTTGCCATAGCGCCCCGCGATGTCAAGCAGCGTCTGGTCCTCGAAGGTACTCCTGCCGGAATCCCGGTAGGAGGTGATTCCGCCAATCGGCGACCAGGCCTGGGTCACGATTCCGTGCTCACGGTGCAGACTCTGCAGGTCGGCCTGCTGGAAGTAAGGATGGACCTCGATCTGGTTGACCGCCGGCACCACGTCAGTTTCAGCAAGCAGCCTTGTGAGGTGCTCGGGCATGAAGTTGCTGACCCCGATCGCCCGGACCTTGCCCTGGGCAAGCAGCTCCTCCAGTGCCCGGTAGGCCTCGAGGGTCAGGTCGAACTCCGAGGGCATCGGCTGGTGAAGCAGGAGCAGGTCGAGCTGCTCGACCTCAAGCTTGCCCCTCGCCTTCTCGAAGGCATGCAGGGTCGCGTCGCGGCCGAAGTCACTGATCCATACCTTGGTCTCGATGAATACGTCATCGCGGTCGAGGCCCGAGCGGCGGATTCCTTCACCGACCTCGCGCTCGTTGCCGTAGGCGGCGGCCGTGTCGATCAGCCGGTAGCCGACCCGCAGGGCCTCGGCGACAGTTGCGGTCGTCTTCTCGGGCGGGTTCTGGAAGACGCCAAAGCCGAGGGCCGGCATCTCGACGCCATTGTTCAGTTTCAGGTGGGTGTTCATCGTCATTTCAGTTCTTTCGTGGTTGGTCTCGAATTGCCCGGTTGAGTGAATTTCTTGACCGAGACTCCTTACGCAGGGTCGTATTCTTCGTCGGTAACCTGCTCACCCCAGGTGACCGGGCTCCCGTCGTCATCCACTTCCTGGATCGCGACGTGCACCATGAACCGGTCGGGCGAAGCGCCGTGCCAGTGGAGTTCACCGGGTTCGAAGTAGACGCTGTCGCCCGGCCGGACTTCTTCCACCGGTCCATCTTTGCGCCGCACTTTTCCGACACCTTCAGTTATGAAAATTGTTTGGCCCAGGGGATGTGAATGCCAGGCGGTTCGTGCGCCCGGAGTGAAGTGGACGTTGGCAGCCCGAACCCGGGACGGTTCCGGGTTGTCGGCGATGGTGTCGATGTATACATCTCCGGTGAACCAGTCTTCCGGACCTTTGACTGTCGGGTTTGAGCTTCGTGTTATTCGCATTTCGTTCTCCTGTCTCTATCCGGCATCAGGTCAGCCCTGAGAGGCCTTCACCATTTGTCGGCCTCCGGTCCGTACTTCGAAACGGACTCGGCCCTTTTGATGAACGGCCAGCTGAAGCAGACTGCGCCGGGTAAACATCTGGCTGTGCTCCGCCTGGATCACCTGAATCAGAGCTCGGCGACCTCGACGAGCGACTTGATGGCACGCCGTTCATCCATCGCCGCGTAGGCCTCGGCGATCCCGCCGAGATCGGTCCTGAAGTCGAAGACGCGGCCGGGATTGATTTTCCCTTCGAGCGCATCTTCGAGCAGCTCCGGGATGTAGGCCCGGACCGGGGCGGCTCCACCGAGGACTCCCCGGTTCTTGTAGAACATCGCTTCGACGGGGAACTCGACTCCGTGCGGAACCCCTACGTAGCCGATCATCGAAAGCGGCCGGGCGATCGAGATCGCGGTCTCCATGGACTGGCCGGTGCCGACGCACTCGAGAGTGGCGTCGACACCGATCCCGCCGGTGAGCTCCATGACCGCTTCGGTTGCCTCATCTCCTCGTCCCTCGACGATGTCGGTGGCGCCGAATTCCCGGGCCAGTTTCTGCCGGTCCGGGTTGCCGCTCAGGGCGAAGATGCGCTCGGCGCCGAGCCGGCTTGCGGCGAGCACGCCGGAGAGACCGACCGCGCCATCGCCAATCACGGCCACGACATCACCGGCCTTCACCCGGGCACACATCGCGGCATGGTGTCCGGTGCCCATGACATCGGAGAGGCTGAGCAGTGAAGCCATCATCTCATCCGAGTATCCGGTGCCTGGAACTTTCACCAGGGTGCCGTCTGCGAGGGGAACCCGCACGGCCTCACCCTGCCCCCCGTCCCCGTTTCCGAGTGGAAAGAAGCCACCGTTCAGACAGGCGGTCTGGACTCCGTGGAGGCAATGCGGGCAGGTGCCGTCGCTGTATGCGAATGGAGCGATCACCAGGTCACCCTTCGCGATCGAATTCACTTCCCTGCCGGCATCTTCGACGATGCCAATGAACTCATGGCCGATCGGCCCTGGCTCAAATTCTGAATCTCCCCGGTAGTACCAGAGGTCGGAGCCACAGACGCAACTGAGGACGACCTTGACTACCGCGTCGGTCGGATTCTCGATCCGCGGGTCGGGACGGTCGACGATGGAGATTGAACCGGGTTTCTCGAAGACTGCCGCACGCATTGAAACTCCTGATCTGTTCCGAGGAAAGGAAAGCTCGTTTCATCATGCGTCTCGGTGATCATTTATGCAAATAATGACTGTGGCACTCTGATAGAAAATATCTATGGACCCCAGAAGGCTCTTGACTTTCCGGATGGTGGCGCATGAGCGTTCCTTCTCGCGAGCAGCAGCGTCACTGTCTTTGACCCAGCCATCCGTCTCGCATCAGGTCAGATTGCTGGAGACCGAGATCGGTTTGCGGCTGCTCGATCGTGGTCGCGGCGGCTTGACCCTGACCCCGGCCGGTGAAGTACTGCTCGAGCATGCGGACCGTGTGGCATGGCGGCTGGAGCTGGCCGACAGCCAGATCGCGGCCCTTGGTCAGACGCAACGAAACCAGATTCGGCTCGGCGGCTTCCCGACTGCCCTGGGAGGCTTCATCCCGGCAGCGATCGGCCGCCTGCGGACAACCAACGACCAGGCACAGGTGCTGCTCGCCGAAGTCACTCCCGGCGCTCTCGAACCTCGCCTGCTCAGCGGCGAATTCGACCTGGCCGTCAGCTATCAGGACACCCGGGCCGAACGGCGCGGATTCGAAGGGACGGAGCGAGTCGACCTGCTGCGGGAGACCTTCCTGGTCGGCCTGCCCGAAACACATCGCCTCGCGGGAGAAACAGGCCCGGTCCCATTGACCGAATTCGCCGACGATGACTGGATCGTGCCTTCGGCCGAGGGGTTTCTGGTTCAGTCGTGTATCGATGCCGGGTTTACCCCCCGCATCGTTTCGATCACCCAGGACCCCATTGCGACACGCGGTTTCATAAGCCGCGGGTTAGGGGTTGGCTGGGTCCCCAGCCTGCTGCTCGACGACTTCCGAAACGCAGTGGCCCTCCGGGTCGAGGGACCGATGCGCCACCGGGACATCTTCGCCCTGCTCCCGCCCGGAGACCGCCATCCCCTCGCCGCAGAAACGCTGGATGCCCTCCTCAAGACGGCTGCTGAATTCGAAGCCTGATCTAGATCTCCAGCCGCGCCTCTTCCAGGTCAATCTCGCGCAGGATCCGGTTCATCGCCTCGTTCGACAGGCTTCCTTCGCTTCTCATCCGGATCAGCGCCTCACGCTGCGCGCCAAACACAAGCTGGAGTATCTGCTGATACTGAAGCGACTGTTCCTCGTAGCTCTCGTCTTCAGACTCGTCGGCCCGGGCAGCAAAGCGGCGCTCGCGATACTGGTAATACCGGCGCATCCGGTCGAGAGTGCCGTCGCGGGTCCACTCCTCGTCCTGGAGTGAATCGATTTTCGCGATAGCCGCGTAGGAAGCGACTATCCGTGCCCGCACCTCCTCACCGGCATCCTCCCCTCCATCAGTCACACCGAGGCGACGAAGCAGATAGGGCAAGGACAGCCCCTGGACGACCAGGGTGAAGAAGATCACCGCAAAAGTAAGAAAGATGATCAGGTCACGATTCGGAAAGGCCTCGCCACTGTCGATGGTCAGCGGGATGGCCAATGCGACCGCAAGCGACACGGCGCCGCGCATGCCGCTCCAGGCAGCGATCAGACGGGAACCGGGATCAACCCGCCGATCCCTCTGAGTCGCCCTCCGGTCCAGCAGCCGGATCAGATACGGCACAGAAAAGAACCACAACAGCCGTGTGCCAGCCACCGCAATGCTCACGACAAAGCCATAGAGGCAAAGTTCCCCGGCAGAGAAGCCGGAAAGCCCGTCGACGATGATCGGAAGCTGAAGGCCGATCAAAACGAAAAGGATCGCGTTGACAATGAAGTCCAGGATGTCCCAGACGAAATATCCCTGAAGCCGGGCCCTTACCGGCAGGACCTTCGGGCCGCGAATGCCCATGTAGATTCACGCCGTCACCGTGGCAAGCACCCCTGACACCCCGATCACATCCGCGGGAACAAACGCCGCGTAGCCGGTCAAAAGCGAAAGTGTGACGCTGACCTGGGCATCCGGGGTACGACGGCGAATCTCGGCAGCGGTGAAACCAACCACCAGTCCAATCAGAACTCCGCCGATGGCACCGAGCACCAGTTCCGTTCCAGCCTCCGCCAGCGAGAAACCCCCGGCTACAACTGCCGCGACCGCCAAGCGGTAAGCGACGAGGGCGGTCGCATCGTTGAAGAGACCCTCTCCTTCGATGGCGCTGACGAGGCGACGGGGAGCGTTGAGTCGGCGCATGATCGTTGCCGCCGCGAGCGGATCGGTTGGCGAGACAATGGCACCGAGGACGAATGCCGCCTGCCAGGTCATGCCCGGGATCAGCGTATGCGCGGCAACGGCAACAGCGCACATCGTCACCAGCACCAAGGCGACAGCATTGAGTGTGAGCCCGCGGAGGCTGTCCTTGAGATCGGTGAAGTTCGAATAGATCGAAGCGCCGTAAAGAAGCGGCGGAAGGAAGATCACCAGGACAACTTCAGGCTCAAGTTCAACCTCAGGCAGGCCGGGAACGAACCCGAGCAGCGCCCCGCCGATCACCAGGACAATCGGATATGGCAGTGAAAGAAACCGAGCCAGAGTGCTCAAGCCGGCGATCGCTACGAGCAACCCGACGATCAGGATTTCAGCTTCCCCCATCGCTTGATTCTACCCGTCGGCCGGGGCGTTGCCGGGAACTATCGAGGGGTGGATTTGCAGGGAGGCAGCCCTGAACCGGGTGCGCAGATGGGCCCCGGTTCGATTCTCAAGTCAACGGCCTTTCGACCGAGGGATACGCACACGGCCCCGTGGGCCGAAAGCATGGTTTCGGAGGGGCGACTGTGCTAAGAAGTCAGGGGCCGGCTCTGGGGGTGAGGTTCCCGGTCGCTGGATAAGGCATTTGTACGCCTGCACAGCCCGAAACTGTACGCTTGGCCCGACGTCGCGGTCTTGAACGATCACGGCGCATCCAAAGGCGTCTTCCTTGCGCAGCTGCCCTGATGGCTCTACGCGCGGGGCTCCTTATCCCTGCTGCGCGAGTAAGAAGTGATAGTCGGCCGCACGAATAGCAGCACAGGGTGTTTTGTGGACGATTCGAAGGCTCGATGATTGGCGCTCCAAACGGACGAACTTGGTTTAGTCGGAATTATGCGTGCTTATATGATCTTATATGGTCAGAGCATATAAAGACGCATAAGTCCGTATAATCGGGTATGCTTGATCCGTGGATCCTCGAAAGAACCCGTACACCCCTGGCGCTGGTGCTCCGCCTCACGAACTTGCCGGACGGGAAGCTCAAATTGAGCAGTTTGAGGTGCTTATCGCACGTCTGAAGGACGGACGACCGGAGCAAAGCATGATCGTCAGAGGGCTCAGGGGCGTCGGGAAAACTGTCCTCCTGAATGCTTTCGAGGACAGGGCGGCTGAACTTGACTACCTCAGTTTCTACCACGAGTTAACCCCTGAGTCTCAGATCTTGAAGGAGATCACGAGGGATCTGCAATTTGCTCTTTTGGAGCTTGATCTAGGAGCAAAGGCAATCGAGAAACTGAAAGCGGGTTTGAGACCTCTCAGGCAACTTCGTGTCTCCTACGAGGGATTCGAGATATCTTTGCCCCCTGAAGCTGAGCGAACCGAAGATGACCTTTCAGCGGATCTTTCGTTGCTTTTTCTCGCTGTCGGACAGGCGGCCATTCAGAAGAACAGGGGCGTCGTGATGCTGTTCGACGAAGCCCAGTTCGCCTCTGAGATCGAGTACCGCGCTCTAATTTCGGCTCTGCACAGGGCAACGCAGAAAAAGGTTCCGATTGCCGTAGTAGCGGCGGGACTGCCTCAGATGCCAAAGCTAACGGGGGATGCTCGATCGTATGCCGAACGCCTTTTTACGTTCCCCATCATTGGCGCGCTTCCACCGGAAGAGGCTGTAGAGGCGTTCGTGAAACCGGCGAAGGATTCGGGGGTCGAGTACACAGAGGGAGCGATCCACGCAGCTATGGAATGGACTCAGGGGTATCCGTTTTACATCCAGCAGCTGGGAAAAAGCTGCTGGAACCTGGCTCCCGGCGGAACGACTCTCATCGATCAAGAACTTCTCGAAGCCGCTTTCGACGATGCTCAGACTGTGCTCGACGAAGGAATCTATGACGTGCGAGTGCAACGAGCCAGCGACAAGGAAAAGCAGTTCATGCGTGCCATGGCGGAACTAGGTCCCGGTCCTTACAAGATAGGGGAGGTGGCCAGCCTGATGGGCAGGAAAACCCCCGGTGTTTCTCTTGTTAGACAGAACTTGATCGAGAAGGGGCTTATCTACGCAACTGAGGAACATGGAAAGATCGACTTCACCATTCCAAGATTTCACGAGTTCATGGTCAGATTCATGGGAATGCCTGACTGAATCACTGTATTGGCGGTCCAGAAACTCGGTTCAACCCCAACTGGGCTGATTGGAGAATCAACCACTCGCGCCACGGGGCCTGTTCTGAGGCCGCTCGTGACGCGGACTCTTGTTCGCCGTCCCGAGTGCCTGAACGCCCGCACGGCCCGAAAGCTGTTTAGCTCGGGATCGGGCCAATGCGTAAGGCAGAACCACCACCGGGACCGGCCCCGCCGGACCTGGCGCCAGCTCCCTTCTAGACCCGTAGTCCGGGGCGAGCGCCCCGGACTGTCCCTGCGTTGAACCAATCGGACGGCAAGCTGACTGGTCGTTCGGACCGCCCGATCGCGTACTTCGACGCACCTGGAAGCGTGAATCGCCGGATTCGGGTTCAATCACGCTCCCAGCGCGGACTTTTTAGAGCGCTACTGAGAACTCTTGAGGGGTGAGCGACGGGATTCGAACCCGCGACCGCCTGGACCACAACCAGGAGCTCTACCAACTGAGCTACGCCCACCGCGAGAGGAGGAAATCTACCGGTAAGGGGTCGGATACGCTCTGCCGGTGCCATGCGGGTTAATTGAGGAGAATGCGGCTTGACGGTGAGGCGCGAGATGCGCGGGTTCGCGATCGGCTCGCTGCTCTTTGCGCTGGGAGCAGCGCCCGGTTATCTGGGTCTGGTCGGTTCCACAGCCGACAACATCACCTATTTCCTCGGCTCGATTTTCTTCACGATCGCCGGTTTCACCCAGCTTCGGCTGACCGGCCGCTGGCAGCGCGGTGGCTGGACTTCAAAGGATGCCTGGGATGACTGGTGGGCGGCGGCAATCCAGTTCATCGGCACCCTCGCCTTCAACGTCTCGACCTTCTTTGCGATCGCGGGCAATCTCGATCCGTCAACCTTCGATCAAGTGGTCTGGAGGCCGGACTTCATCGGTTCGATCTGTTTCATGGTCTCCTCGGTACTCGCGGTCAGAGCGACAACTCATCGCGAATCGCTCTGGGATCCGACGGCCCGCAACTGGTGGAACACCTGGCTCAACATGGGCGGGTCGATCGCCTTCATGGTTTCGGCGGTCTTCGCCTGGATCGACCCGTCGACCGGCCAGCCCGTGAACACCGACCTGGTCAACCTCGGCACCTTCATCGGGGCGATCGGATTCTTCAGTGCTGCGCTGCTCCTCAAGCCGTCGAGCAAGTCGCGGTCGAAACCGGACCCGGCCCGTAACGGAGCCGGACCTCCAGACCGCTAGCCGCCGCCTGGCCGGTCCCACCTGTCTCAACGGTTCGCGAACCCGGCCGCCAAGGCAGTTAGAGCTCGATCGGGGCCGGAGCGCGGGTCGACCAGAGTGCTCCGGCAGAAGCGGCCACGACCAGCCCGATCGCCACTATCTGCCTCAGACTCATGCCCTGCGACAGCAGGATGAATCCGACCGTCGCGGCAACCGCGGGTTCGAGGCTCATCATCACGCCGAAGACGTTGGAGGGCAACCTCCGCATCGCTTCAAGCTCGAGTGAGAATGGCAGAGCCGACCCGAGCAGGCCGACCGCCAGACCAATCGCCAGAACATGCGGGTCAAGCAACTCGATGCCGCCGGCCGCGATCCCGAACGGCGCGCAGATCACCGCTGAGATCGCCATCGCGACCGCGAGCCCCTTGCCGCCGCTCGACTTCTCGCCCAGCCGCTTGCCGATGAGGATGTACGAACCCCAGAAAGCACCGGCGATCAGGGCCAGGGCGATACCCCAGGGTTCAAGTGCCTCGTCGCCGATCCCGCCGCTCAGGAGCAGGATGCCCGCCGCGGCAAGCCCGGCCCAGATCATGTCCCTGCGCCGATGGGAAGTAATCAGGGCAACAGTGAGCGGACCGGCGAATTCGAGGGTGACGGCCGTGCCCAGCGGAATCCGCTCGATCGCTTCAAAAAAGCAGAGATTCATCCCGGCCAGGGCGACACCGAAAGCCAGAGTCACCTTTCTCGCTTCCGGAGCAATCCGGAAGCCTGGCCGCCAGATCAAGGTGAGCAGGACCGCCGAGACAATCGCCCGCAGGAACACTACCCCGGCCGGCCCGACCTGATCAAAGAGTTCGGTTGCGATCGCCGCTCCGATCTGGATCGAGCAGATCGCAGCAAGGACCATGCCGACCGCAGGCAGGGTTGGGCGAGGTCCTTGATTGGCAGAAGCGAGCATCAGGGCAGTGAATCACCCGGAGAAGTTCTTTGCCGTGATAATCGGACCATGACCGACACCCCGCCTTCCCGGAACGACTTTCCGCACTTCCTCACCATCCCGACCCGCTGGAAAGACAACGACATCTACGGCCATGTCAACAACGTCGAGTACTACTCGTACTTCGACACGGTGATCAACCAGTACCTGATCACGGCTGGTGGGCTCGACATTCACGCCGGGACGACGATCGGGGTCTGTGCCGAGTCCCACTGCCGGTTCCTGGCCGCGGTCGCCTTTCCCGATTCGGTCGAGGCGGGGCTTCGGATCAGCCATCTCGGCAGGTCCTCGGTTCGGTACGAGATCGGCCTTTTCACCACAGACGAATCCCCCTTGGCCGAGGGCTGGTTCGTCCATGTCTTCGTTGACCGAGAAACTCGTCGCCCGGCCGGACTGCCAGATCCCATCCGGTCTGCCCTCGAACCCCTGGAAGTGGAGACACGATGAAGACCACCGCGACCGTACTCAGAGAGATGGGCAAAGCGGGGCCTTTCACAGAAACGAAGCCACTAGAACGAATCGGGCTGGAGCTGGACCCGCCCGGACCCGGCGAACTCCTGATCAGGATCCGGGCGGCGGGACTTTGTCACTCGGACCTCTCGGTGATAACCGGGCAGCGACCGCGGGTGATGCCGATGGCGATCGGCCACGAAGCAGCTGGCGAGGTGGTGACTACAGGCCCTGATACACCGGATTTCAAGGAAGGCGACCACGTTGTGCTCGCCTTCGTTCCGGCCTGTGGTGAATGCCGGTTCTGCGAGGAGGAAAGGCCTGCTCTCTGCGAACCGGGGGCGGTTGCCAACGCGGAAGGCACCCTGCTCGGCGGCGGGATCAGGCTCCATGAGGAAAGCGGGACCGAAGTTCACCACCATCTGGGCGTCTCGGCCCTTGCCGACCATGCGGTCGTCTCGGCGCGGTCCGCGGTCCGGGTTCCTGAAGATCTTCCCTTTGACATCGCGGCGCTTTTCGGCTGCGCGGTGCTTACAGGGGCGGGAGCGGTGCTGAATACCGGCGCCTCCGCTCTCCCGGCCCGCTCGATCGCGGTCTTCGGCCTCGGAGGGGTTGGTCTGGCCGCACTGCTGGCCGCGAAATCCACGAACCCGGAGACCCTGGTCGCCGTGGACACGGTCGAGTCCAAGCTCGAACTCGCCCGGGAGCTCGGGTCCGATGTGGCAGTTCACGCCGGTCCCGACGCGGTGGATCAGATTCGGGAAGTGACCGGTGGCGGAGTTGACCTCGCCGTGGAAACGGTCGGCAACGAGATGGTCCTGGCCGAAGCGTATGCGGCAACAGGGAGAGGTGGCACCACCGTCACTGCCGGGCTGCCACACCCGAGTCGCAGGCTCGAGATCCCGGCGATTTCACTGGTTGCCGAAGAACGCTCACTGAAGGGCTCCTATCTCGGATCATGTGTTCCTTCCCGCGACATTCCCCGCTTCATCGAGATGTACCGAACCGGCCAGATGCCGGTTGACCGTTTGCTCAGTGACCGAATCACCCCCGATGAAGTAAACGCGGGCTTTGATCGAATGATTCATGGCGAAGCAGTCCGCCAGATTGTCATTTTCGACTAACGAAAAGGGGCCCGCCTGGACGGGCCCCTTTTCTACATTCGGGAAAACTCAGACGGCCGTGTAAGTCTTTTCGGCGCTCTTCTTTACCGTACCGGCAGCAACTGCCTTCTTTGCCAGGCCATTGGCGGCACTGCTCTGAACCCCGATCCCGCGGGCGATATCGGCCAGCTTCGAACCCGGATTCTCCTTGACGTAAGCAAGGAACTGGGCATCACGCTCGCCCCGCCTGGCACGCTTGCCGCCAGTTGAAGTCCCCTTGTCCGAACCAAGTGCTTTCTGGATGCGGTTCTGGGCGTCCTTGATCGCCTTCTCCGCTTCGCTGGCTTCCTTGCGGGCCAGTGATTTCTTTTCCTTGAACTCTGCCTTGACTCTCGACGTAGCTTCTCTCGTCGCTTCCTTGACCGCGTCACGGATCGCACGACTTTCCTCAACGGAAAGCTGCTTCAACTTCGATGCCGAAGTTTCAAGTTGATCAATTGCATCTTCGATACTGGACACTATTCCTCCAAAATCCTTCGGGTTTCAGATTTCCATTTGGCAATCCATTGCCCTGTCCAACGACTATAACGTGACATTCACATGAGGACAATCTCTGGCTCGGGGCAGAAGGTTAGTTACCGGTCCTATTGTCTGTAACGAATCCGGCCTTCCCGGCGTCAGGCCCCGGATGGAGCAGTCCACGCTGCTACGTTGCTGTTCCTCCGTGAGTCAGTCAATCACCCACAGCCGCGCTTTCTGGGCTATGGCGGCGATCGCTGTCACCTTTCCCGCGATCTCGGCCGTCCCCACTCCGCTTTACTCGGTCTATCAGGACATGTGGGGCTTCTCCGACGCTGTCCTGACCGAAGTTTTCGCGATCTACGTGGTCGCCTTGTTGGGATCACTGCTGATTTTCGGGGCTCTTTCCGACCACGTCGGCAGAAGGCCCGTGCTGCTCACAGCCATTACGTTCGAGGCCCTTTCACTGTTGCTATTTCTGGTGTCAGGGGGCGTCGGAATGCTTGCGCTCGCCCGGGTCATTCAGGGGCTGGCGACAGGTGCCGCCCTGGCCACATTGAGCGCCGTGATCGTGGATCTCCAGCCGCCGGAGCACCCCCGGCGAAGCGGTGTGGTGAATGGCGTGGCTCCGCTGGCAGGACTGGCTGTGGGGGCACTTGCCTGCGGTTTGCTGATCCAGTTCGCGCCCTGGCCGACTTCACTGGTTTTCATCATCCTGCTGGGCATGCTCGCAGCCGCAGCGGTAGCAGTATTGATCTCACCGGAAACTTCAACGATGCGTCCCGGTGCCGTCGCTTCACTGAAGCCCAGGGTCGGTCTGCCCGCCCACCTGAGGTCGGATTTCCTCAGCCTGGTACCGATCATGGTTTCCGGCTGGGCCCTGGCCGGCCTCTACCTCTCACTTGGCCCTTCGATCGCCGGAACTTTCGTCGACCCTGACAGCTACCTGACCGGGGCGATGGTCGTCTCGACGCTCTGCGGGGTCGGAGCGATCACCGTCTTCGCACTGAGGAGGCGAGAGCCTCACACGGTGATAAGGATGGCCGCCGCCTGGCTCACCGCGGGAATCGCCGTGAGCCTGATCGGACTCGAGCTCGATTCCGGCCCGATCGCGATTCTTGGCACCCTCGTTTCCGGGATCGGATTCGGCGCGGCCGCGCTTGGCTCGTTCGGGGTTCTGGTCAACCTTGCCGACCCGGATGAGCGCGGCGAACTTTTCGCTTTCGCCTATGTGATCAGCTACCTGGCTTTCAGTCTGCCGGCAGTAGCCGGCGGGTTCGCCGCTGACCGTTTCGGCCTCGACACAACCGCGCTGGTCTACGGGAGCGCAATCCTGGCTATCACCTCACTGGCCTTCGTCATTGGAGGCCCGAAGCACCCCCGGCAGGATTCGAACCTGCGACATCCGGCTTAGAAGGCCGGCGCTCTATCCAGCTGAGCTACGGGGGCGTGAGCGGCTGACGTTAGCCGGTCAGGGCTGGTGCCGCTGAATCATCCCTACTCGGATGAAGAGTCGTTCGCTGCGGCTTCGGCGGCTTCTTCGGCTGCCTGTTCGGCTTCATATTCAGCCACAGCCTCGGCGATGTTGGCCAGGGTTTCGACCCTTGCCGGGTCGAGCTCGATCTTGTCCAGCTTCTCGCAACGTTCCGGATCGAGCTTGCCGTTCACCTTGTAAACAAAGTCCGGCTGGGGGGTGATGTCGGGCTCGGCGACCACTTCCTTCACTGCCGGGTCATCGGCGATCCAGGCGTTCACCGGGTACCGGTAGTCGGCTTCGGGGGCATCCTGGGTGAATTCAGAGGTGACAATGAAGTCGTAGTTGCCCTCGTTGATCCGGTTTATGAAATCCGTGCAGTTGTCAATCAGGCGATAGCTTCCGTTCGGACCTTCTTCACCGATGTACTGGACGAAATTCGATCGGTCAACCCCGTAGAAGCCGTATTGGCCGAAGAAGATCTCGCCGGACCCGGCCAGGGCGATCCTCTTGTTCTTCAGGTCGCGGGTAAAGGCGAAGGCCTCCTGGGGGCCGCCTTCCTGCAGGAAAAGAGTGGTTCTTGTGTAGTGCTTCTCGGCGTAGCCGACCTCTTCCCCGCGGCCCCAAATCGCAGCGATCACCGCGATGGCGGCGACGGACGCCACGATCATTCCCCGTGACGCGCGGCCACGATCCTTCAGCCAGCTCAGGCCCACCGGTGCCCACACGATCGCCAGACAGAAGAGAACTGCTCCTGGGACGAAGCTCGGATACCACTTCGGTGAAGTCAGCACCGTCACCGCAAAAATGGCGGTGAGGAAAATCAGCACCTTCTTCGCTCGCTCGTCCGGTTCGCGGAGCTGGCGGATCAGCGGCAGCATCAGCATGGCCAGCAGCAAACCGGGCAAGAGATAACGGGTGTTGGTGAAAAAGCCCCGGGGCTGGAACTCCTGCCCGGCCGCGGTGAGCGGGGTGAACAGGTAGACGACCGCGGTGATCAGGGCCGAGGCCGCGATAACCCGGACAATCTTGTTGCGGGACCTGAAAACCAGCCAGACGCAAGCCCCGACCAGCATGACCAGAATCAGCGGGAAAAGCACACCGAAAGCGTCATCGAGCCGAGGGAAGAACCACCAGCGGTAAATGCCAGGGTCGCCGATGTAATGCGCTACCGAGAATCTGGGTCGAGGATCAAGGGGCATCTGGTCGGGCTGCGGAAGCTTGAGAGGACCCCATCCGACCGCGGGCACGGGATTGCCGCCCGTGTAGATCATCGCCCGCACATACCAGTAGCCACCGACGACAAACATCGAAATCCCCAGGCAGAGCGCGGTGGTAAGCCGGCGGCCCTTGCCGCTGACCAGGATCATCCCGAGGAAGATCACACCAATCGGCGCCAGCATCGAAACCTTCATGGAGATCGCGATTCCGGCCGCTATGCCGGCCAGTATCAATGGCCCCTTGTCGAGCAGCGGTGCGTCCGGGTCCGGCTTTTCCTCGACCGTGCCGGATTTCGGTGCGCGTCTCTGGTGGCCGTTGATCAGAAAGGCAACGAAAGCGATCAGGAAGGCGAAAGCGACGATGTCGTTCCGGCCCTCCCCGGGCTGGGTTTCGATCATCACCCCGGCAGAGAGGAGGATCGCACCGCCAACCAGGGTGGCCGGACCGACTCCGTAGGGACGGCCGACACACCAGCAGCCAAGCAGGGCGACGCCGAGCGGCAGCATGTTGAAGACGGGTGACAGCCAGTCGCTGCCCATCAGCCCCATCAAGGCACCATGCATGAGCTCCGAACTCTGCGGGTAAAACCAGACCGCCAGCCTCAGAGCATCGGTGAAATGGAGCGGGATGATCGAATGCTCCTGAATGAACCTGGCCGAGGCCGGCATGTGGTACCAGGTGGTGTCACCACCGAACATGCCCTGGTCAAGGCTGAGTTGGGTCGGAAAAGACCATTCCGCGACTACCCAGGAAGCAACCGCCACCGCAACGAGGAAGGCCCACCTTGGAACCGCGGGGGCCTCGATCTGCTCTACGTCACGCGGGGCAAACTTCCAGGCGAGCGCGGCACCGATCAACGGCACCACGATGCAGGCGGCGGTGATCCAGGCTTCCTTGAGCAGATCCACCGACCCAACCAGCTGAAGCGCGATGATCAGAAGTGCGAAACCGATCGTGAGCTCGGCAAGGCGTGCTAGCGCCCCCGAAAATTCGGGCACGATCCATCGCCTGAGCCACCAGGCTCCGTACCAGGTGGCCCCGACAATGGCGGCGATCTGGAGGACTCCGGCGACGTAGGAAGCTAGGGACGGGGTCATGACCGCCCTGTGAACACGATTGGCACCGCGGGAATCCTAATTTATGGCAGGACATCGGGGATGGCCCCCGGGAAATCCGCTCAGGCAGGACCTTCGGCAAGGGGCACCTGACAGGCCACTCCGGTGCCCGCCAGACCGCAGTATCCGTTCGGCACTTTGTCCAGGTATTGCTGGTGCGGTCCTTCTGCGTAGTAGAAGGACCCCGCGGGTTCGATCACGGTTGTGATCTCCCCCAGCCCGCGTTCACTCAGGGCCTGCTGGTAGTTGTCACGGGCCATTTCGGCAATCTGTTTCTGCTGGTCATTTGCCGTGAAGATCCCTGACCGGTACTGGCTTCCGACATCGTTGCCCTGCCTCATTCCCTGGGTCGGGTCATGTTCGGAGAAGAAAACCTCAAGCAGTCTCCCGTAGCTGATCTTCGCCGGATCGAAGGCGACAAGGACTGCCTCGGCATGTCCTGTCCGTCCGGAGCAGACCTCTTCATAGGTCGGGTATGGCGTTGAACCGTTCTGGTATCCGACCGCGGTCGAATACACCCCCTCAAGGTTCCAGAAGAGCCGTTCTGCCCCCCAGAAGCAGCCAAGCGCGAAGAAGGCCACCTCAATCCCGTCCGGGAACGGACCCTGGATCGGGGTGTCGAGGACGGTGTGCCTTTCCGGAATGGTGAAGGCGTAATCATCCCTGCCCGGGAGGGCTTCCGGCGGGGAGGGAATGGTGGTCTTGTCGCGGCCGAAGATCATGGAAACTATGCTACTCCGGTTGCCTCACGGCCCGGCCAGTTTCAGTCCTGCAGCGACTGCGGGAATAGACTTGTGTCGTGGGCGCGCGGATCATCGAGAATGGCGAGATTGGTATCAGCTGGGTCATGGACGAACCGATGGCCCGGGCTTCACATGCGCTGGCCGATGGCGAGAAGGTCTGGCTGGTCGACCCGGTCGATGACGAAGCCGCGATCGAGCGTGCCCTCTCGCTGGGAGAACCCGCGGTGGTCTTTCAACTGCTCGACCGCCACAACCGTGACTGCGCAGAAGTCGCCCGCCGCCTCGGCATTGACCTGGTTGTCCTCCCGCTCGAGCTCAGGGGAACGCCTTTCGAGGCGATCGAAGTCGTCGACAACCGGTTCTGGAAAGAACGCGCGTTGTGGTGGAAGAAAACCAGGACCCTGATCGTCGCCGAAGCAATCGGTGCCAGCCGGATGTTCAACCCCTGCGCGGCCGGTGCCGGGACCCACATTGGCCTGCGGGCCGCTCCGCCCCGCAAGCAACTGGGCACTTACAACCCGAAGCACCTGCTGATGGGCCACGGCGATCCGATCAGCGGCAAGCAGGCAACGGTCGCCCTCCAGGAAGCCCTCGACCGCTCCCGTCGGGATCTCCCCGGAAATCTGCTGAAGATTCCCTTCGCGTTCCGCTAGGAGCTCCGGGAGACACCCGGCCGCTCGTCTGGACCGAGTGCCGTAGACCTGCACCGCTTTCGGCGTCAAAGTGACCCTTCTCACCTTCAATACGTTTTTGTATCCAATACAGTTTCGTATTCAATGGTCGATACGACGACACCCCGGACCACACGGCGCCGCATCGAAACACGCCGGCGCCTTCTCGACTCCGCCGTCGAAGTCTTCAGCGAAAAGGGCTTCGGGCGGACAACGGTTGATGATGTCTGCACCCGCGCCGGCTTCACCCGGGGAGCTTTCTATTCCAACTTCGTTTCACTGGACGAGCTTTTTCTGACCGTCTGGGAGGAACGATCCGACGCCTTCCTGGCCTCGGCCGAAGCCACCGTGGACGAAGCCAACCAGGATCCCGTCACCTCGCTTGAGGAAGGGATCGACCGGCTGCTTGAGCTTTCCGCAATAGACGACAGATGGGCCCGCATCGAGTGGGAGTTCACCGCTCACGCCCTTCGCACCCCCGGCCTCAGGGAAGTAATGGCGGCCCGGGAGGAACGAATCTCCGAGTTGCTTCTGCGGATTCTCGATCGCGCAATGAACCATGTCAACCTCCGGATCACCGATCGCGCGGCCTTCGCCGCTGCCCTGATTGCGGTCCATGACGGAACCACAGTCCAGATGCTGATCGAACCCGACCCGGACGCCGCCCGGGAGCGGCGCCGCAACCTTTTCCTTGCCGTTGTCCAGACCTACACGGAAGCAGCAGCCTCATGAATGACCCGGACGTAATTGTCGTTGGAGCCGGACTTGCCGGCCTCGTCGCCACCCATGAACTCTCGAAGGCCGGCAAGCGTGTTCTTGTGCTCGACCAGGAGAACCGGAACAACCTCGGAGGTCAGGCCTGGTGGTCACTGGCCGGACTCTTTTTCGTTGATAGCCCCGAGCAGCGCCGGGCCGGAATCAGGGACTCCTTCGACCTGGCCCTTGCTGACTGGCTGGGCTCTGCCCGGTTCGACCGCGATGAAGACCACTGGCCACGCAAATGGGCGGAGTCCTACGTCCGCTTTGCGGCCACCGAGAAGCGGGGTTACCTGCGTGACCTCGGTCTGCGGGTCCTGCCAATGCCGGGCTGGGCGGAACGGGGCGATGGCAAGGCCGGCGGTCACGGCAATTCAGTGCCCCGCTTTCACATGACCTGGGGGGTTGGCCCGGAGTTGGTCCGCGTTTTCCAGGAGCCGGTCGAACGAGCCGAGCAACATGGTCTCGTCGAGTTCGCCTTCCGCCACCGGGTAGATGAGCTGATCATCGAAAGTGATGCCGTCGCGGGGGTACGGGGCTCGGTCCTCGAAAGCTGTGACGACCTGGACCGCGGAGTTGCCTCTTCCCGCACCGAAGTAGATGATTTCGAACTGCGGGCGAGCGCTGTGATCGTCACCTCGGGTGGCATCGGCCACAACTTCGATGCGATCCGGCGGAATTGGCCGGTCGATCGCCTCGGCGAGCCTCCGGAACACATGATCGCCGGCGTCCCCGCATATGTGGATGGCCGCATGCTGGACGCAAGTGAACAGGTCGGGGCGAGCCTGATCAACCGGGACCGGATGTGGCATTACCCGGAAGGAATCCACAACTGGGACCCGGTCTGGCCGAATCACGCTATCCGGATCATCGCCGGGCCATCGTCGATCTGGCTGGATGCCAACGGCAACCGGCTTGAAGCCCCGAACTACCCGGGCTTCGATGCGCTCGGTTCACTCACCCGGGTCCTCTCCACCGGGCATGACTACTCCTGGTTCATCCTCAACCAGTCGATCATCTCCCGGGAGTTCGCATTGTCGGGGTCGGAGCAGAATCCCGACGTGGCCGAAAAGAACGTGAGCGAGTTCGTGCGTTCTCGGCTGAGCCGGCAAGCGACCGGTCCGGTCGAGGCCTTCAAGCAGAATGGGGTCGATTTTGTGATCAGCGACAACGTCGAAGACCTGATCGAAAAGATGAACTCCATCTCGCGGGGACCTCTCCTCGACACCGGTCAGGTCGGGGAGGCCATCCGCCAGCGGGATCGCGACGTGAATCACAAATACGGCAAGGACCTCCAGTTGATGGCGATCAGAAACGCCCGTTCCTACCGGCCGGAGCGGACCCGCATTGCCAAGCCGCACGAGATCCTCGATGCCGACCACGGTCCGCTGATCGCCGTGCGCCTCAACGTCTGTACCCGCAAGACTCTAGGCGGGCTCGAAACCAACCTCGATTCCCAGGTTCTGCGCCCCGACGGCTCCCCCTTCCCCGGTCTCTATGCCGCTGGCGAAGTGGCTGGGTTCGGGGGCGGCGGAGTCCACGGCTACAACGCGCTCGAGGGCACCTTTGTCGGCGGCTGCATCTTCTCCGGTCTGGCAGCCGGCCGTGCCCTCAGCCGGACCTTGCCGGAATCACCCTCGAGGGTGCCCGCAGCAGCCTGAACCCGGCTACTGCCCTCTTTCATTATTCCTTCCGGACAGTTTGGGAACGCAGGACCGCAGGGGAATCCTTCCCTTCGGTGGGCGCCGCGTCCGCAGCGCCGGACCCCGCCTTGATCAAGCCAAGCTCGACCGGAATCGAGGTAAGGCCGATCACTGTGATGGCCACGCCGACCGCGAACGGGAGCCAGCGCAGATACTCATAGTCGTCCGGAAAGCCGATGGAGAGGATTCCGATAGCGATCGATCCGAGACCTGAAATCAGGAGCAGAAACATTCCCGGAACTCCCAGGCGAAGGTTCCTGCCCTCGCCCGTCTCGATTCGCCCAATCTCGGCTTCGACTGACGCATCGATCGAGTGGCTCCTCTCACCCGGCTGAACGAGGATTCGAATCAGAAGGCCCGTGGCGATCCAGATCCCGCCGGAAAGAATCAAACCGTCAATCCCCAGGAGCAAGCCGACCAGCCCGACGATCAAGCCAAATGCGGCCAGCTTCACTGACCACTCCGGACCGACTCGTCGCTTGCGCTCTCCACGCGGACGATGTTATCCGTCAATTCAGGAACCCGGAATTGAACCGTTGAGTCGGGGCGATTGGTTCAAACTGGGGCTCATTTCGCTTTGCTCCTCACTTTGAACGTTTATGTTCGCACTACAGTTCGCACTACGCGCAGGGGTCTCTACGCACCCTTCAAGCGACAATCCTTCTTCTACTCGACCAATTCTCCTCGTTTCAGGAATCGGATTCAAGTGGCCATACATTGGTTGCCGAAAGCTGACCCAGAGGTTTCAAACATCGCTCCAGAAATCAAGACCCAGTTCGCTCATCCATTTCTGAATCTCGATGTTGATTCGAAAGAGCTCGCCCGTCCAGATCAGAATCCCCATCGCTATCAACACAATGCCGCCCAGAGCAACGATCAGGTTGTAGTGCCGCTTGACGACAGCAAAAGCTGAAGTCATGCGATCGAAAGCCAGGACGGTCAGCAAGAATGGGACCGCAAGACCCGCCGAATACACGGCAAGAAGGAACGCGCCATTGGCCGCGGAACCAGAGATTGATGCCGCTGAGAGAATCGCGCCGAGAGTAGGACCGATGCATGGCGTCCAGGCGAAGGCAAACGCGGCACCCGCCACGACCGGTCCGCCTTTGCCGGCTCGCGACATCAAGGCATCAATGTGCCATTCGCGATTCAGCTTCACGACGAAGAACGACGCAACGAAGAGCACCCCCATCAGGATGATCAGAGTGGCCGCGATCTTGTCCAGCATCTCCCGGTTGTCACTCAGTATCGAACCGAGCTTCGTGGCACTCAGACCGAGAAGTATGAAAATCGCAGAGAAGCTCGCCACGAAAAAGAGACTCGGCACCAGCACCCTTCGCCACCCGGCGTCATCGAGATCCTCGACCGAGACCCCGGAGACCGCGGACAGATACCCGGGAACCAATGGCAGCACGCAAGGCGAAAGAAAAGACACCAGGCCCGCCAGGAATGCGGCGATCAACCCAACCCCCGCGGCGGGATCTGTTGCGGCGATGACCTGCAGACTGCTCAGTGAATCTGAGTTCATTGGATGCTGGCGGGGATCTGGTTAACGAGCGAAGTAGACGGCGCTAGGTTCGTTCCTGAACATCGGACGCCACGGGGCTCGTTGGCAACTTCAGTCGTTTGAGGAGCAGGGCGTTGACGGCGACGATGACGCTTGAACCAGACATCGTGATCGCGGCTATCTCCGGGCTGAGCATGAGCCCGAGGCTCGAATAGAACACACCGGCCGCTATAGGTAGCGCGGCCGCGTTGTAGCCGATCGCCCAGCCCAGGTTCTGGCGCATCTTTCGAACCGTGCCCCTGCCGATCTGGAGGGCGATCGGCACATCCAGCGGGTCGGAACGCATCAGAACTATGTCTGCGGTCTCGATCGCCACATCGGTACCGGCACCGATCGCGATGCCGACGTCAGCCTGCGCAAGTGCGGGCGCGTCGTTGACACCGTCACCGACCATCGCGACCCGCTTGTCGGCTTTTTGAAGCTCGGATACCTTTGCGGCTTTGTCCTGGGGCAGAACGTCGGCGATTACTTGGTCGATGCCGAGCTTTGTGGCAATGCGCTCTGCTGTCGCCCGGTTGTCCCCGGTCAGCATTGCGACCTCGACTCCGATGTCGTGGAGAGCTTCGACCGCAGCTGCAGCGGTTTCACGCGGAGCGTCGGCGAGCGCTACGACTCCGACGGCTTTGCCGTCAATGGCGACCAGGACCGCAGTGCGCCCCTCCGAAGCCAGGCCATCACGCCGGGCTTCAACTGGATCGATATCCACATCCTCGGACAGCATGAGCTTGCGGTTGCCGACCAGCACCCGGCGACCAGCCACGATCGCTCCGGCTCCGTGACCTGGAACATTCCGGAATTCAGTAGCCGAAAGCTTTTCGCTGTTGTGTAGTTCGGCGAAATTCACGACTGCCGCGGCCAATGGGTGCTCGGATTCCCTCTCGACAGCGGCAACCAGGCCCAGTAGTTCTCCCTCCGGGATGCCGGATGCGATGAACTCGGTCACCTCCGGTTCACCCTTGGTGAGAGTTCCAGTCTTGTCGAGGATGACCGTGTCTATTCGAGCCGCGGACTCCAGTGCGGTCGCATTCTTGACGAGCACGCCGCGTCTGGCACCGAGACCAGTTCCAACCATTATCGCCGTCGGGGTGGCCAAACCGAGCGCATCAGGGCAGGTAATCACGACTACGGTGATCGCAAACAAAAGAGCGGTCTGAAAGGACGCTCCGGTCAACAGCCAGGCCACCAAAGTTGCGCTGCCGCCGATTAGCGCCACAAGCACCAGCCAGAATGCGGCCCGATCGGCGAGCCGCTGCCCCGGCGCCTTCGAGTTCTGGGCGTCCTGGACCAGGGCGACAATCTGAGCGAGGGCGGTATCCGACCCGACCTTAGTTGCTCGAACACGAAGACTGCCAGTGGTATTGACCGTAGCCCCGATGACCTCGGAGCCGACTGATTTCGCGACGGGAAGACTCTCGCCGGTGACCATCGACTCGTCGATTTCGGACTCTCCCTCCTCAACTGTCCCGTCGGTGGGCACCTTCGCCCCCGGTCGAACGAGAACGAGATCCCCGAGTACGACCTCCGATGTCGGCACTTCAACCGGTTCGCCGTCACGGATGATCAGGGCTACCGGCGGGGCCAGCTCGAGGAGGGTTCGAATCGCATCGTTTGCTCCGCCCCTTGCACGCATCTCCACCCAATGTCCCAAAAGGACGAAGGAGGCCAGCACCGTCGCCGCCTCGTAAAAGACCTCACCTCCGCCCGTGAGGGTCACTACAAGACTGTAGGTCCAACCGGACCCCACGCCTACCGCGACGAGCACCATCATGTCGAGAGTGCGCGCGCGCAAAGCGCGGTAGGCCCCGTCGAAGAAAATCCAAGCGGAATAGAAGATCACTGGCAACGACAGGATCAGGGCAAAAACATCGTCCTGAAGGCCGAACGGTGCTGCCGCCGTGAACCCGAACACGTCTCGCCCGATCGGTGACCAAAGCGTGACTCCGACTGACAAGACGGCTGCCACGATGAACCGATTCCGCATGTCTGCCGCCATCGCAGACATGGACATCTCTTCGTCCCTTCCCCCATGGCCCATGGCCTCGTGGCTGGTCGGCGTCTGCTTCGGATGCTCGGCCTGCGCCAGCTCTTCATCCTCAGACGAGGATCGATCGTCGTCGGCGGGGTCGCAGATATGTCTCGGCACCGATTGACCCGCGCAGTGATATCCGCACTCTTCAATCCAGGTCTGCAGCTCTTCCTGAGATGTCAGCCCAGGATCGTAGGAGACGCTCGCGGTCTGGGAAACCGCGTTGGCGTCGACGGCCACCACTCCCCGTTTCCGGAGGAGAGTCGACTCCACGATTCCCTTCGAGGATGCCCAGTTCAAGCCCGAAACTTCTAGAACAACCGTGCGCTCCTGCATTTCCGATCCTTCTGCGGTCATTTACGTCGTGACCAGATTCGGTCGCCCATGTCCTACAACCTATAGGACTCGCATGAACGTTTTCGCTGGCCCACGAACCCACTCCTATAGTTTGTAGGAGATGGGGTTTACAACATCCGCACATCGGCGAAACGCCCCCGGAAGGGCCAGCACGTGTTCCTGACCAGTATCAGGTCCGGCGTTCGAAGCAACCGGGGCTCACTACTTGCCGTCTTCGCGGTGGCCTTGATCGGTCTTGCTCTTCTCGCGAGCCACAGCGTGCCGTCAGCGCACGACATGGAGGGCGACGAGTCAGGCATGTCTGGTGCGGCGGTGACGATCTGCCTCGCAATCATTCAGGCCGCCGCAACCTTGATGGCTGGCAGGCTCATCCTGAAGAATAAGAACGTTCTCCGGGCCCCTCGGATGGTCGGAAAGATCGCCGAAGCCAGATTCATGAGGTGTTTCGCGAATCCTGACTACCGATGCCGCGAAGGACCAGCAGAACTCCAGGTGTTTCGACATTGAGATCCGTGGTGAGGCCCTGGGCCCACCGTCCTTCGTCGCGCTCCCACAAGGTGCGCATGCAGAATCTCAACTCAAGGAGTGACTAATGACAGGTAGCAAATTAATCGCCGTAATCGGTGTCGGAATCGTGGTAGTGCTCGGTCTCGTGTTCGTCATATCCAACGATGACGACGAGACAATGTCGGGCAAAGATGTTGATGGTGCCTTCGTCTCACAGATGGTCCCCCACCACGAAGGGGCTATCGAGATGGCAGAGATAGCGAAGGAAAATGGTGAACACCCCGAGATCATTCAACTGGCGAACGAAATCGTTCGAACCCAGAGCGCCGAGATTGAGGATCTGAACGGTATGCACGAACGCATATTCGGAGGCCCGGTCGGCAGTGAGGACCACGGTGACATGGGGATGGATGAAACCATGATGGGGATGGACATGGATATGGGCGAACTGGAGACAGCAAAGCCGTTCGACCGGGAATTCATCGACCAGATGATCGTTCATCACCAGGGGGCTATCCGTATGGCACGGATGGAGCTCCGATATGGAGAGGATCAGGAAGCGAAGGATCTCGCTACCGCGATCGTCGACGCGCAGGCAGCGGAGATCGAGCAGATGAACAGCTGGAGGCAGGAATGGTACGGAGCGCCCTCACCATCCGGCGGCGTCCCAAGCCTCGATGAGATGGACCCGATGGAGGACCATGACATGGGAGGCATGAACCACTAGCAGATGGATCGAGGCGCGGGGACGGGTTCATGCCGTTCCCCGCGCCATCGATTCGTGGCGAAGCCGGCGGCCGAACTGTTAGCCCGCTCGCCGCCATCCCTTCAGGTACGGGGTCGGGTTACTCACATCCCCTCCGCGATACCAGCCCGGACGAGTCCACATTTCGAAATGAAGGTGGCACGCACTCGATCGCCCGGTGGAACCCACGTAGCCGAGTACGTCACCTGCCTTCACCCGCTGGCCCTTTTTGACCTTGGGCGGCTTGATCATGTGCATATAGACGTAGTCGAACTTCGAATCGGTGCCCCGGACCACGACGTAGTTGCCCGCTCCGGATGCCTGGTAGGCAATAACTCGAACTACTCCCGCCTTGGAAGCGACGATCTTCCGCCGGCAGTCGGCCATCAGATCCTGACCTTGATGGCCTCGTCCGGCTCCAAGGCCATCGCCCCACGAGACCTTCGCCTTGACGGGGAAAACGCCCTTGGAGGTTTCTGCGGAGCTACCGGAACTTCCACCCATCGAGATGCCACCCGAAGTCGATGCGGCGCTCGCAACTTCCGCACCAAGCGAATAGAAGGCCCAGAAAGTGATGCCCGCAGCCAGCAAGGAAAGGCCCAGGGTCAAAAACGTTCTAGATTTGATCACTCAATCTCTCTCTTCTGGCCTACGGGGTTAGCTGACGGGCTCGCGCTGAAAGAGTCGCGCTACGGATCTTTTTCGATCCGATTCGCCCCGTGGCTGTCGAAGCAGCCAGGTTGGTTCCCCCGATCCAGCGAAAGTGGCTGGATTCGGCCGTTAGTAGTTTGTGTGCATTACATTAGCGGATAGGTCCGACGCTTTGTAGGACACGCCGGAAGTGGCCGGTGATTTTCGTTCGTCCACGTCGAACACGACTAAGGTCCAAACCTCGGAGAGATGACTAGGCCAGGACTAACAGTCGGTGCTGCTGATCGACCATGTGTGTTCTCCGACGGGGGCGCCGGCAGCCCACGCGGAAGTTGTCGCCGCGAAAACGAGCGTCGCAGCGACAAAAAGCAGCGTCACACCGTGCATCGACCGACGTACCCTGGGACCCGCCAAGGTCAGATGACCTTCCAGGTAGTCGAGTCGCCTGTTGACCCTCGCCCCCGCAAGTCCGATTCCCCCGACCGAACGGGGTCCGGTGGCCGCCTTACATATTGCGCTGGCGAGCGAAAGGGGGTCTCTGGTTTGCCGGACTGCATACTCATCAGCGTCGCGCTCCAGCGCAAGATGAAGGTTGCTTTGCGCTCGACTGGTTCCGGGGAAGGCAAAACCGATCGCGGCCAATACCCGGGCGCCGAACAGGATCGGTCGATGTCCTCGCCGAAGATGTCCCGCCTCGTGATTCAAGCCGGCTTCGAGTTCCGCGTCATCCATAGCCCTGAGCGTTGTGTCTGAGACCACGATTTGGCTTCGGCCAAAAGGTGCGACTCCAAACACCAGTTCGTCGTCCCTGATCAACGCCCAACCGTCATCCGTTTCGACGGATCTCTTGATTCGGGATCGAAGGGTCCACCAACCGGTGGTGAAGCGGGAAATGAGCCAAACAATGGATGCAAAGAGGCCAACCACAGGCAAGGCCATTGCCAGATGGAGAGCGGTGTGTCCGGAAATCCCGACGTGAGGTGAAATCACCGGTACTCCCAGGTGAACGCAGAGGCCTGCCAGATACGAGTAAATCGCAGTTTCAGGTAAAAAGACGATTGCGAAGGCCGTAGCCGCGACAGAGGCGATTGCTCCTACGGCAAGCACACAGAACCAGATTGCAATCGCGGTTGGTGCCGCCACTCGGTCCAGAGGAAGGAATCGGGCGCCGGCGGTCATCAACAACGAAAGTCCGCCGATTGCTACCGCGAGCAGCATCAGTCACTGATCCTTCGAGCCTGAATCTGCTTCGCACGCTGCGCGATCTCGTCGACCTCGCGAGGCTCGAGTTCGTCGACAAGGTTGAGCAAGGCCAACCGCCGTGCTTTCGGAGACGCTTCCGCGAGACGCTCGCCGAGTGACCTCGCCACGAAATCGGATTCCTCAACGGACGGTTTGTAAAGGTGGGCCCGCCCATCCCTGACCCTGACGAGCATGTTCTTCGTCTCAAGCCGGTTCAGCACGGTTTGGACCGTGTTGTAAGCGGGACGGCCGTCTCCTGGAAGCTCGGAACGGACTTGCTCCACCGTGGCTTCGCCCAGCTTCCAGACAGCAGCCATGATTTCTGCCTGAAGGTCGCCGCGAATCTCTGATCTGTTTCTTTTGGTAGGGATGGAGTCTCCTGAGCGGGAACGACACACCTTCGATTCCCTGCCGTTCAATGATATGGGTGCTTAGCGGTTTCACCCTTCCCGAAGATCGAGCTGGACAATGCGGGCTAGAGGTATCCGAGCGGGTCTTGCGCGACACCATCGATGCGAACCTCGAAATGAAGGTGGTCACCGAAGCTATGACCCGTGTTGCCGACATATCCGATTACATCGCCTTGGCTCACGCTGGCCCCCTCGGTGGTACCGAACTCTGATTGGTGGGCATAGCACGTAGAAAGGCCGCCGCCATGGTCGACGCAGGTGTAGTTGCCATACCCCCCGCTTTCAGCCTCTGACTGCATCAAGATGACCGTTCCCGAAGCCGCGGCCTTGATCGGTGTTCCACCCGGCGCCGAAATATCGATGCCCTCATGGACACTCCCCCAACGCGGACCGAAGGTAGAAGAAAGCACCCCGTCAACAGGCCAGATCATGCCTCCGGGGCCAGGGGTAGACGAACCTGAATCGGATGGAGCGACACTGGAAGACGATACGGCGGCGATGGTCTCTTCGAGTTCGGCTCTGAGGTCGGCAGCCAGTTCCTCCTGATGGTCGATGTCCCCACGCACACTCCCCAGAGCGCTTTCTCGCTTCCCCTGAATCGCCGCGAGATTAGCCTGGCGAGATTCAAGCGAGGTACGAGTCGTTTCGAGGTCTTGTTCTCGACTGGCGATTTCGTCTCGTGCGGTCTCGATTATCAGCTTGGATTCCCGTTGAACCGCCACCGTGTTTTGCGCCTGATTCCTCAGGATGCGCACCCGTTCGGCAAGATCCTCGCTTTGGTTCTGAATCGATTCGAGGTATTCGCCGGTGGCAACCAGATCACCGAAGTTTTCGGCAGCCAGCGCGATCGATGCGATGTCGGGTGGCCCTGTCGTATAGATCGTCACAAGATTGTCACCTAAGTTCTTGAGCGCCCGCTGCAGGCGCGCGCGCTGAATCCTTAACCGGATTATCGCCTTCTTCAGCTCGCGAACCGCCTGAGCAAACTCGGCCTGCTTCGCTTCGAGTTCGGCCTCCGCTGCGGACTCCCGTTGGCGAAGAGATGCGACCTGGCCTGACAATGCCGATATCTGGCTGCTGTATTCCTCGATTTCCGATGTCAGTACCTGCTCGCGATCCCGGCTCTTCTCGATTTTCGATTCGGCAGCATCAAGCTTCTCCTGAACCGTGGCCGCAGCGCCACTTCCCGATGAAAAGGATGCACCCACGGTGGCCAGGCACGCAAGCAGAAAGAAAGCCCGGGTAGCGGGCTTTCTTTCTGCGTGGATGTTTCGATGTTTGAGCATCTGCGTCGCGAATCCATCATTGGATTCACTCCTACAGAACGTAGGTGTTGATGCTCGGACCAGTCGTACCGACGCCCTGCCTGAGAGAGAAGTTTCAGAGGCTTCTGCTCCCCAGTTGCTGGGACAGATGGCCCATCAACTCTATCTCCGACACGCTGTAGGAGAAAGAACCTAGACTTCGGGTTCCCTTTTCCCCGAAGCCCTGAAAGTGAATGTCGAACTTGAACTCGCAGTCCTTGGCCAGGCGGGGTGGCTTCGGGGAACACCCCCCTCACGGAAGCCCACCCCGACAGAAACCCCGCAATCGTCGACTTCCCCACCGAGGGGTCCGTCCCGGACCGGCGAGATTCGAAATCCTGGTCACCCTGAGTTTCGTTGTGTCGATGGTGGTCGCCGTGGTGGCCGGAGGGCCGACCGACCTCGCCCGAGCCGCGGTGATAGCGGTTCCGTACTTTTTGCTGGGTCTGCTCGTGGTCCGGCGAGGTCTGTTTGTGGTGACGGCGCTGCCGATTGTGCTCTCGGTCTTCTTCGACGATCGAACTTCCCACTAGTTGCGCCTCGAAAACCCTCAGGTGATTTTCTGGATGGTGGGTGTCCTTCTCTGGGCACCCGCTTTGGTGCTCGGTTATTCGATCAGGAAATGGTTTGATCGCTGAATTGTCAAGTGGTCATTTGGTCCGCCTTCGCCTTCCCGGCAACATGGTTGTTCCCCGGCGCTCCTATACCTTGTAGGAGATGATCATCCACCGATCTGAATGGCAGATTGCCTCCCGTACCCGACATTCGTTGTCCTCAGGTTTGCTGATGGCAACTTTCATCTTGTCTGCGCTCTTCCTGGTTGTCGGGTGCGCCGGCGGCACCAGCGAGGAACAGTCCAACGGCACATCGATTGGTTCTGCTCCGGATCCCGGACCGGTTCACGTCCATGGACTTGGCGTAGATCCAGCAGACGAAACGCTTTACATCGCGTCGCATACGGGACTGTTTCGCCTCCCCAGAAACTCAAGCGCCGCCACCAGAGTGGCAGATCGCTACCAGGACACGATGGCGTTCACGGTTACGGGGCCGGGAAGGTTCCTCGGCTCAGGGCACCCGGACATGCGAGAGGATCTACCGCCATTCCTGGGCCTGATCGAAAGCACCGACGCAGGTGAGAGTTGGGTTGAGGTATCCCTTCAGGGAGAGGTTGATTTTCACGTACTCGCCGCGTCGGGACCAAGGGTTTACGGCTTTGGTTCGGTCTGGGAAACCAACGAAGCGGTCTTCCTCGCCAGTGAAAACGGCGGCAAGTCCTGGACGAAACATGAGGCCCCGGAGTCACTGATCGGCCTGGCCGTTTCCCCCAGTGACCCACGCACGCTCATCGCATCAAACACGCGTAGCCTTTTCGTGACCCAAGACGGAGGCAGAACCTGGATCAGGTCACCGGGTTCACCCGGCCTCCTTGCCTGGCCCGAGCCTGGCCGTCTCTACCTGGCGGGCCCGAAGGGTTCGATAGCAGTGAGCACCGACACGGGTCAAAGTTGGCGACGGGCAGGGAGGCTGCCCGGGACTCCCTCGGCTCTCGGATTCGGTTCCGGCCAGCTTTTCGCGGCGATCCACGACGGCGCGGTCCTCGAGTCGCGAGATGGGGGCGCGACCTGGAACGAGCGATTCTCCCCGTGAATGGACCTCTGGTTCCGGGCCTGAAGTAGTCGATCTACCCTCAGTGCTTCATCAAGCGCCGGACTACGCCCATCAGTTCTTCGGTTCGCTCGACCTGTACCTCGGGCTCACCGCCGATCACGCAGTGGTGGGCGTGATCTTCCAGAAGCCCGAGGGAAACCTTGTCAAGGGCAGCCTGTACCGCAGTGATCTGGGTCACGACATCGATGCAGTAACGATCATCCTCGAGCATTCCCTGAATGCCGCGAACCTGGCCTTCGATACGCCGTAGCCGTTTCTGAACCGCGTCTTTGTCAGTGGTATATCCGCGGGTGATCGGTTCGGTGGTCATCGAAGTTCCTTTTCATGCTTCACAAGGGTGCCAGAGATCCTGGAGTATTTACAGCCTCTCCAATGAAGGATATCAGATACCCCCTGGGGGTATGCTATGTTCTCCCCCTGATACCCCCCTAGGGTATATAGACGTCCAAACAAAACAGGAGAAGCATGAGTACCTCAACCAGAAGCGTTCACAAAGTTGTCGGCATGAGTTGTGGTCACTGCCGAAGTTCTGTCCTCGAAGAGCTGCACGAGGTAGATGGAGTACATGCCGTCGACCTCGACCTGACAAGCGGCCGGCTCGAAGTCCTCGGCACCGCAGTGAGTTTGGATCAGATCAGGTCCGCGGTCGAGCGTGCCGGTTACGAACTTGAAGAGGAAATTGCCTGATGTCCCTCACAAGATCCGTGTCGATACTCAGATACCCCAACCCCGTAAGGAACTCAGAATGAACACAGATCCCAAACGCTGGTGGGCCCTTGCGGTGATTGCGCTGGCGCAATTCATGGTCATCATGGACACGTCGATCATCGGCGTTGCCCTCCCCGAGATCCAGACTGATCTCGGGTTCTCGCAAACCAGCCTCTCCTGGGTTTTCAACGCCTATGTGGTCGCCCTCGGGGGCCTGCTGCTCCTGGGTGGTCGCCTCTCCGATCTGTTCGGAGCCCGGCCAGTCTTCTCGGCCGGCTGGATAGTGCTGCTGGCAGGTTCGGTCATCGCGGCAGTAGCTGGCAGTGTCGGTGTCGAGCTGGCCGGCCGAGCCGTTCAGGGCGTCGGAGCTGCGTTGATAGCTCCCTCGGCTCTGACGCTACTGATGATGTTGTTTGGCAACGACCCAAAGGAGCTCACCAAAGCGATCGCCTTGTACGGCGCGGCCGCACCCGCCGGAGGTACGGCCGGAGTATTCCTCGGAGGTGTGATTACCGAGTGGATGAGCTGGCCCTGGATTTTCTGGCTCTACGTTCCGATCGCAATTGGTGCGCTGATCGCTACGCCCGCCCTGATGCCCCGGTCCGAGCCCCAGCGAGGTCGCGTCGACATCGCCGGAGCGATCTCGGTGACCGGCGGTCTGGCGCTGGCAGTATTAGGAATGGTCCGCGCACCCGTTGAAGGTTGGGGTTCGCTCACCACTATCGGAACCCTAGTTGCCGCGGCAGCACTCCTGGCACTGTTTGTCGTGATTCAGAGCAAGCGGGAGAATCCGCTGGTGCGGCTCGGCATCTTCGCCACGCCCAATCTGACCGGCGCCAATATCGCTCAGCTTCTGCTTGGTGCCGCATGGATTCCGATGTGGTATTTCCTCAATCTCTACCTCCAGCAGGTGCTCGGCTACGGTGCCTTCGCCAGCGGCGCGGCGCTTCTTCCGATGACGCTGATGATCATGTTGCTCATGATTGTGGTCGCTCCGCGGGTAATTGCCCGTTTCGGATTCAAGGCGCCGATCATTGCCGGTCTCCTGGTGCTGGCGGCAGGGCTCATCTGGCTCTCATTCATACGCCCGAGCGGCAACTTCGTCGTCGACGTTTTGCCGGCATCGCTCGTGGCCGCTACGGGGATGGCGCTTGCGTTCATTCCCTCTCTCGGCACAGCGATCTCGAGTGCCAGGCCCGAAGAGGGAGGATTGGCGTCGGGCATCGTCAACACGACTTACCAGGTTGGTTCTGCACTCGGCCTGGCAGCGATGACGGCCCTGGCAGCCTCCCAAGGCGCCGACTCTCTCGGGAACCCGGACGCCCTGACCTCAGGCTTCTCGGCCGCGTTCCTCGGAGCCGCCGGTATCGCCGTCGTGGGTGCAGCCGTGGCTGCCGTCACTCTCAAACAGCCGGGGGCGCGTCCTATCGAAGTGGGCTCCCCCGAACCGGCGGAATCGGTTTGAGTTCGTAGGAATCAGAAGAACCGACGCAGGCGTGCGATGGCCGCACGCCTGCGTCGTGTTTTCTGGATTCAAGGCCGCGCAGCGTCGAACTTCCACCGTCTGCTTGGCCCAATCAGCGAGCCTCGCTGACCCGAGAATTCATCGGGGCGACTGGATTTGAACCAGCGACCCCTTGCTCCCAAAGCAAGTGCGCTACCAGGCTGCGCCACGCCCCGGCGCGACGGCGGAGTCTAGTTCACAAGCGCTGGGAGAGGCGCCAGGCGTGGAAGGCCTCTCGGGTCGTGTACTCCGGGATGTAACCGAATTCGTTCTTGAGGCGGCGATTGTCGAGGACCGGGCGGTACGAGAGGAAGTCAGTCTGGGCCGGGCCGTGCGGGGTGAGATCCAGGAAATGTCCTGCCCAGAGTCCCGCCTTGAGGGCGCTGACCGGGACCGTCAAGGTCTTCCTGCCGAGCTCGGCAGCGATCTCGTCCACGGTCATCGCGCCATCGCCGGCGACGTTGAAAGTACCTGTCTTCTCCCCGAGCACAGCCTGAAGGATCACCCCGACCACATCCTGGTCCCAGATGAATACAAAGGGTGATTCGGAGCCACGGATCTTGATCAGGCGCTTCGATTTGAAGAGATCGGTGATCTGGTTGTCAACCGTCTCCCCCAGGATCGTGCCTATCCTCAGGACCACCTGTTCGAGCTCCGGATTCGAATCCCGCAACGCCGCCAGCTGCTCCTCGACCAGCCGCTTGTGGAGGCTGTACGGGAAAGTCTCGTTGCCGCGGACCGGATTGTCTTCGGTGAGCCAGGCAGGGTTGTCAGCGTGGTAGCCATAGGCGGCACCGCTCGAAGAAACCACGACCCGTTTCACTCCATGCTCGAGGCAGGCGTCGAACACGTTCTTCGAGCCGGTCACGTCAACCGCGAACTCCTGCTCGGTCGTCGTGTCCTTGCCCGGGTTCACGATCGAAGCGAGGTGAACAACCGTGTCGATCCCATGCTCGCCGATCGGTCCCGCGACCGAAGAAGGATCGGTCACGTCGGCCACCACATAGTCAACCCCGTCAACCCGGCGCTCGTCGGTCGGGTGGCTGAGATCACCAGAGACCACGAGTTCAACCTGATCGCCCGCATTCTCCAGGCCGCGGACCACCGAGTGCCCGAGGAATCCGTTTCCCCCCGTCACAAAAACGCGTTTCTTTGCTTCAGGCACCGCCCGCCGCCTCCAGAGTGCTCTCCTTCACATCACCAGTCGGTTTCTTCGCCCACCAGCTCGATAATGCCAGGCCGGCCATCAGGTCCCAGACCCCCCACCAGGCAGCTACCATCGCGACTCCGCCGAGACCCTCGAAGACACTCAGCGCTATGCCAAGCCCGAGGGCCGCGTTTCGCACCCCGACTTCAAAGGTGATCGCCCTCCGGTTCGGCTCCGAAACCTTGAACGACGCCGCGATCCCATACCCGAGAAGCAGCGCAAGCGTGTCGTGGATAAACACCGCTACGGCAACCAGAGCGATGTGGTTGGCGAAGGCGCTGATGTTGCTGACGAGCGCTCCGAGAATGAAAAGAACCAGGAAGATCATCGAGAATTTCTTGACCAGCGGCTGGACTTTCTTTGCGATCTCCGGTTTGTGGCTGGAGATCAGAAGTCCGAGGCAAAGCGGGATTCCGATCAACACCACGATGTCGAGCAAGAGCTCCACGGCACTGACATCAATGTCCTTGAGAATCTGGGATGCCTCAGGGTGCATTCCGGCCCAGAAAGCGATGTTCAGCGGCATCAGGAAGATCGCCAGAAAGTTCGACAGGGCGGTCATCGACAGCGACAACGCCACGTTTCCCCGTGCCCGGTAGACCAGAATGTTCGAGATGTTTCCTGGCGGGCAGCAGGCGACAAGGATCATCCCGAGAGCAATCGATGCCCGGAAGTCGAGCAGCATTGTCAACCCGAAGGTGATCGCCGGCAGGCAGATGAACTGGGCGGCAACACCGACCGCCATCGCCTTCGGCATGTGAGCGACAGCCCGGAAATCATCTACCTTCATCTCCAGGGCGATGCCGAACATGATCACCGCGATCACGGCACTGAGAAGCAACAGCATGCCGTCACTGGTATTCAGCGAGACGTTGTCGATGTCAGTGGCCGCGAGCGGCAGCGAGCTCAGCAAGTAGTCACCTTCAGTCGCCGGTCGACTCGAAGATCTTCAGGTGTTCGTGAATCTGGGCCCTGTAGGCGTCCTTGTTCACGTAGAACGGGAGCCGGTCGAGCTGGCGGTAGTTGTATCCGGCGAAAAGGTCCGGCTTGGGACCCTGGACCCGGCGCCACATCTCGTCAGCACCAGCCGGGGCATGTTCCCCGGCATCGATGAACTCGGCCACCAGATCGGCCTGGTTGTAGCGGCCCTGCCAGCCGAGACCGGTCGCCTCGACCATTCCCAAAACGAACACGTTGCGGTGTTTCGGAGTGAAGATGTTCAGGTAGAGATCGGGGCTGTTGCCCTTCCAGTTCAGATGCTGCGGGTCGATGAACGGGTAGTGGAGCTTGTAGCCGGTGGCGAGCATCACCATGTCGTAGTCACCGGTGCTCCCGTCGACAAACTCGACTCCGGCCTTGGTGAACCGCCTGATGTTCTTGCGGACGTGAAGGTCACCGTGGCCGGCGTGGTAGAGCACCTGGGTGTTCATCACCGGATGGGTTTCGTAAATCCGCCCTTCCGGCACCGGAAAGCCGAGGCGGGCCGGGTCACCGGTCAGGAACTTGATCACTTTGCCGTCGATCCTCGTCTTGAGGTACGCCGGCAATGCCCTGCCTTCATTCAGCGTGTCGGATGGCCGGCCGAAGATGTACTTCGGGAAAAACCAGTAGCCCGAGCGGAGGCTCATCTCGATCGATTCTGCGAAGTGGACCGCATCCACCGCGATGTCACAGCCAGAGTTGCCGCAACCAACGATCAGAACCCGCTTGCCGCGGAAGATGTCAGCTTTTTTGTACGAGGCCGTGTGGAGGATCTCGCCCTCAAATTCGTCCTGTCCTTCGAACTCGGGGATGCTCGGCTCGGAAAGAATTCCGTTGGCGACGATCACCCCGGCGTATCGACCTGTCTCCTCCTCCCCTTCCTCTGTCCGGATCGTCACTTTCCAGACCGAATCGACTACATCCGGATTTTCGGGTTCGGCGGCGATCACCTCGGTCCCGAACCGGTAGTTCCGGCGCAGGTCGAAGGTGTCGGCGTAATCCTTGAAGTAGGTGTTCATCTCCCGGTGGCTGGGGAAATCCGCGACCTCGTCACGCATCGGGAACTCGTCGTAGGCGGTAGTCGTCTTCGAGGAGATCAGATGGGCCGACTCGTACATCGTCGACTTCCGGCTGTCTATGTCCCAGAGGCCGCCAACGTCGCTGTGGATCTCGAAACCGACAAAGGAAATCCCGCGGCGCGACAGGTTACGGGCAGCCGAGAGACCGGTCGGACCGGCTCCGATAAGTGCCCACGGCAAAGTCTTCCGGGAATCCTCCTCAGGCGTCACGATTGCGCATCCTATGTCACCAGCGGGGAAGCTCCGACAACCGGGGACGCTACGGTTCAGCCATGGCAGAAGTCAGGTCCTTCCCCGCCCTGCACTACGACCTGAACGCGGTCGGTCCGCTGGGCGATGTCACAGCTCCGCCGTACGATGTGATCGACGGGGCCGGTCGGACCGCGTTGCTGGAGCGGTCGGCCTTCAACATTGTCGAGATCGACCTGCCGGTCTCATCCGGGGGCGACCCCTATGAGCATGCGGCCGGCACCCTCGAAGAGTGGATCCTGAGCGGCATCCTTCGTCAGGACCGGGAACCTTCACTCTGGGCGATGACCCAGGAGTTCTCCGCTCCCGATGGTTCGATGCGAACCCGTAACACCATTCTCGCCAGGGTTCGGGTGGAGGATTACGGCCCCGGCCGGATCCGTCCCCACGAGCGCACCCAGCCCGGACCGAAGCAGGACCGGCTCGATCTGACCCGTGCCACCCGATTCAACCTCTCCCCGATCTTCTCGCTGACCACCCGTGATGCCTGGCCTGCTGTCGAGCCGGGCACTCGTACCGAGCCCTGGGCCGAGGTGCTGAGTGAGGACGGCACGTTGAACCGGATCTGGAAGGTGACCGACCCTGAAATCCACCGTGCCGTGAGCTGGGAGCTGAACGAGGCGGAGTTGTTGATCGCCGACGGGCATCATCGTTACGAGACCGCCCGGGCCTACCGCGACGAAGTGGGAGGTGAAGGAGCCCATTGCTACACACTGATGGCATTGACCGGCCTCGATGACCCGGGGCTGACCGTGTTCCCCACCCATCGCCTGCTCTCCGGTCTCGGCGATCCGGACCTGGTCGACCACTTCCATCGCGGTATCGATGAAGTCTTTGAGACGCTCGCCGATGGCGAGGTCGATCCGGCCGGCCTGGAGGGTCCCGGCTGCTTCGGTCTGGCCGGAGACGACGGTTCAAGCCGGCTGCTCAGACTGCGCGACCCCGGGTCGGTCGACCGGCACCTTGAGGGTCGTTCCGAGTCCTACCGGCACCTTGACGCCGCGATCCTCGAGAAGGTTGTCTTCAGTGAGATCCTCGGGATGAGCGAGGCCGACGTTGAAGCCAAACGGGGCCTTGCCTACGCCAAGTCCATAGACGATGTGCTGGGAGCGATCAAAGTCGGGGAAGCCCAGGCTGCTTTTATCCTCCGGCCTACTCCTGTGGAACAGGTGAGGGCCGTCGCCGATGCGGGCGAGACAATGCCACCCAAATCGACCTACTTCTTCCCCAAGATCCCAACCGGAATCGTCTTCAACCCACTGAGCTGAACCGAATTTCCATTCGGGCATGACCGGATGGGCGGTTTCTGGAGCCGGCAGCACCGGGGTTGCTCCAGGTGAACGACCGACCAAGCTCCTCTAGGATCGGAACATGGTCAAGATTTACACGAAGAAGGGCGATGACGGCACTACCGGCCTCTGGTACGGAGGGCGGGTCGAGAAGTCCGGCCTGAGAACCGACGCCTACGGCACCCTGGATGAAGCATGTTCTGCCTTGGGGGTTGCCCGCGCGATGTGCGAAGACAGCCAGGAGGAGCTCGCGACCGACATCCTCGCCCTGCAGAACGAATTGTTCGTCGCCGGCGCCGAGCTGGCCACTGCTCCCGAAGCCGCCGAGCGCCTGGAGGACGGGATCAGCCGGATCACCGCCGCAATGGTGGACGCGCTCGATCCGGAGATCGATAAATACATGGATCGGGTCGACCTGCCGCCCAAGTTCGTGATTCCCGGCGGCAACCAGCTTTCCGCCCAGCTCGATGTCGCACGCACCATTGTGCGGCGGGCCGAACGGGCCGTGGTCCGGATCCAGCTCGCCGACCAGCTCGCCTCAACCGAGATTCTGCGTTTTCTGAACCGGACCTCCGACCTGGTCTTCGCGATGGCCCGCTACGCCGACATCGATTTCCCGGCCCTCTTCGAGGGCCGACGCAAGTCGGGCGACTGAAGTCGTGGACCTCGGGCTGAAGGACCGGGTCTGTGTGGTTACCGGTGCCAGCGGCGGCATCGGCCTCGAGGTAACCCGCCAGCTCTGTGATGAAGGGGCAAAGGTCCTGATGGTTTCCCGTGACCCCGGGCAGCTTGCCGCAATGCGCGAAGTTGTACGGGCCGAAGGAGGCAAAGTCGAAGTCGTGGTCAAGGACGTGACGAGCGACTGTGCCGGGCAGCACATCATCGCTGCCGCCAACCAGGCATTCGGCAAGGTCGACGTGCTGGTCAACAATGCGGGCGTCGCTGAATGGAAGCCGCTGGACGATGCCAGCGAAGAAGACTTCCGTTTCCAGTTCGAGCTGAGCGTGATCGCCCCACTCAACCTGATGCGCGCCGCGATTCCGGAGATGGCCGGGCGCGGCTGGGGCCGGGTGGTAAACGTGTCCTCCACGGCAGGCAAGCGTCCGTCGGCGATGATGCCCGACTATTCGGTGGGCAAGGCCGCGATGCTCTCGCTCTCACGCCAGTTCGCCGAAAGGTACGCGGCGGAAGGGGTGATGGTCAATTCGGTTTGTCCGGGTCCGACAGCATCTGACCTTTGGATGGCGGAAGGCGGACTCCTCGACCAATCGAAGGAAGCCGCCGGACATGCAAGCCGCGAGGAGGCCCTTAAAGCCGCCGGCGCGAAGCGGCCGATAGGCCGACTGGCCACTCCCGAAGAGATCGCCTCGGCGATTGTCTTCCTCTGCTCGGAAAGAGCCTCCTACGTCTCGGGCGCAGCCTGGGGCGTAGACGGTGGCACCGTGCCCGTGATCATCTGACTCAGCCCTGGGCTGGCAGCGTTACCAGGGAGCGAATCTCATGAGGTGAGATGTGCCTGCGGCCGCCCAGCCCTTCCAGTTCGATCAGGAAGGCACATCCGAC
>WPCI01099941.1_pt1 | contig 38214 bp, 30 predicted proteins | sample 5399871 | NCBI WGS metagenome assembly WPCI01 (sample SAMN12869469, study PRJNA574797) | sludge metagenome | isolation source: wastewater treatment of pH7 | place: China:Beijing | collected 2019-05-20 | reverse complement strand
GCAATGGATGAGGTCAGGACCGGACTGGTCGTCTCCGCTAACCAAGCGGAGAAGCAAAAGGCTGTTACCGAGCGCATTACCGATCTCGAAGCCAAGGCTGAACAGGCTGCGATCGACGCCGCTACGGCGCGTGACAACGTTGCAACTAACCTGGGTGCAGTTCAGACAAAGCTGGCTGAGCAAGAAACCCTTCAGGCGCAGTGGGAGGCTCGTCGGGGCGAAGTTGCCACCGCGATGACCACTGCCCAGACTGAGCGCACTGGTGCGATCGCGCGTATCGCCGCCATCGACAAGGCCGCTGCTGAAGAGGCCGCTCGGCAAGAGGCGGCGCGGCAGGAAGCGGCTCGGAGAGCCGCAGAGGAAGCCGCGCAGAATAACTCTGGATCAGGTAGTTCGGGATCCAGCGGTGGATACACGCCCCCTCCCTCAGGGGGCGCTGGTGCCGGGATGTTCGTGAACCCTCTGCGGACCAGCACCTATATCACCTCGTACTTCGGAATGCGTTGGCACCCGGTGGTGGGCATCTATGTCCTGCACGACGGAACTGACTTTAGTGCGGCGTGCGGCACCCCGCAGTACGCGGCTCGTTCAGGCACCGTCGTCGATGTCGGATACGACGGAACTAACGGCCTGGGCTATTACGTGACGATCAACCACGGCGTAATCGATGGCAGTTCGTACATTACCCAGCAGCTTCACTTCGGGTCCTGGCCTCCGGTTTCTGTTGGCCAGTCTGTCAACACTTCGACGGTGGTTGGTTACACCGGCACGACAGGGTTCTCGACGGGTTGCCATATGCACTTGAGCCTGTACTTGAACGGAACCGCGACAAGCATTCTGCCATACCTTTAGTCAGACCAAATCGGCCGAGGCATGTAGTATTACCATCCGGAAGTCTTCTGCACTTCCATTGAATGAGCAATCGGATGGAGTCCTGTCGTGGTTAAGCCATGGAAACAGCCGAAGCCCACTGAGGGTGAGCGGCGCAAGGCTGCCTCGGACGAAAAGAAGGTCGTTGCGAGGAACCGTCGCGCACGCCATGACTACGAGATTGAGGACACCCTCGAAGCCGGACTGTCACTAAGCGGTACCGAGGTCAAAGCACTTCGGATGGGCCGCGCCTCTATCGTCGACGGGTGGGTCGAATTCGACCGAGGGGAAGCTTGGCTCTACGGCGCTAACATTCCCATGTACTCTCAGGGTTCTTGGAACAATCACGCACCGACACGCAAGCGCAAGCTCCTAATGCATCGGTCGCAGATAGAGAAGTGGGAATCGCGTTCGCAGGCCAAGGGATACACGGTTGTTCCTCTTGAGCTTTACTTCATCGGAGGTCGCGCCAAGGTTGAGATTGGTCTTGGTCGAGGCAAGAAGGAGTACGACAAGCGCCAAGCCTTGCGCGAAGCCCAGGACCAACGCGAGGCGAAGCGGGCAATGAGTAACTACCTGAAGCGTCCTCAGCGTCCGCGCTGAGTTAGCATCGTTGCTCTTTTGTCACCAATCTTTCATTGATCCCTGACCGTGAGAGTCGTACGCTTGTATGTGCTCAAGAACCCAAGACCTGTGGGTTAAGGGTTCTGCGGCAGAGTGAAAACTCAATAGGGGATGATCGGTTTCGACGGTGGTTAACGATCGAGGAGAAGCGGGTCGAGGACGTGCGCTTATCTCGTAAACGACGCGTGCAAACAATTAAGTGCCAAACAGAACAGCACTGACTTCGTTCTCGCTGCCTAGTAGCAGCCAGAACCACTAAGTCCGTCACCCAGGAGATTGCTTCCTATCCTGGTTGTGGCGTCATCTAGGGGGCCACTGGGATTCCAATATGTCAGCGGTTGGAATCCGACACTTAGTTGACTGAGCCCATTCAGTAGCAGGTCTGCATGATGCTGAGGGCCGAGAAATTATTGCAGACTGCACCCGGAGAAGACCTCGGGGTTGACTGTCGGACGGGGGTTCGATTCCCCCCATCTCCACTGCTAGCAGACCCTTTTGGATACGTTGTACATGTTCACGCGCTCGAGAATCAGTTCAGTTCCGTCCACGGAGTCGACGTTCTCGTCTCCGGCAGCTGTGTACGAGGACATCCTGGTCTTCTCGTACCGGGTTGCTTGGTACTTCTCGAGGTCCAGGCTTCCAAACCGGAAGGGTTCGATGAGGCAGAGATCCGGACCATTAGCGAGAATGCTCGCACCCTCAAGTCTGAGGCAAGCTCGGGCTTCAAAAAAGAACAGGCCAGACTTCGTCACATAATCTTGGCGGCGACGCCACCGCGCTCACGAGGGCTGGACCTCGTAGAATAATGCAATGTCTCAGACGCCCAACGCTTCCTCAAAGGAAATCCTCGCACTGGCTTCGGGTGCGGCACCGACGAATCGAAACGGTCGCACGTTGCCTCACACAACAACGCGTGCGGAGATTGTCAGTGCATTTCTGGGTCTTCTGGAGCAAAAGACTTTCCCCGAGCTCACCGTGGCAGACGTACTGGAACGCGCCGGTGTTTCACGTGCAAGTTTCTACACCTACTTTGCCAGCATGCCTGATCTGCTGAGGCAGGTGGGCGAGGACGTTGTTGAGAATCTGTCTCGCATCGTCGAGCATGAGAGGGAAGCGGCAGCATCTCAACGGGACTCCAATGCGACCCCAACCGAGTCCTGGATTGTCCGGGAGGGGCGAACCGTCGCGTCCTTTTGGCGCGATAACGGCCTGATTTACCGGGCAATAATCGACGGTTCGCACATAGACGAAGAGGTCCGCACTATGTGGGCCAAGCGTTCTCAGCAAATGGTCGACGTTGTGCTTGACCTGATCGCCCAAGACTCCGAGGCCACGCGTTGGCTTGATGGTCGCGATCCACGTCCAGTCGTTCAGGCAACACAGGTCCTCTCCGAGCGCCTCTATTACATGGCGGCAGGCGGCGAGGGGCCCTACGACGACCAGGAAACGCTAGTTTCTACCCTCTCCGATATTCTCTCGCTCACCCTGCTGGGTCGGCGTGCCTAGTTCCTATCAGTCGGTCGCTCCAAGTGCCTCGGTGAGCGCGGGGACAACCTCCTGGAGATCCGCGACGATTCCGTAGTCCGACACCTTGAAGATCGGCGCCTTAGGGTCATTGTTCACAGCCACTACGGTCTTCGCGTTTCGGGTTCCCGCCAGGTGCTGGGGCGTTCCCGATATCCCGAGCGCGAGGTACAGGTCCGGGCTGATCTTCTGTCCGGATACGCCAATGTATCGTGATGTCGGCATCCAGCCCATGTCATCTGCAACTGGCATTGAGCAACCAAGCTCCGCGCCCAGTGCACTGGCCAGTGCCTCAACGGGAATCAAAGCCTCGGCTGAACCCAAGCCCATGCCAACTGCGACAATACACTCTGCATCTTTGAGTCCTGAACTGGGTGCAGGCTGCGAGGCGACCACATCCATGCTCGATGGCGTGGCTTGAATCGAGGTGACGGTTCCGGCAGTTCCTTGCAGTTCGACGTCAGACCCGGTAGGCGCCACCAGAAGGCCCGCAGGCAAGCGGACTTGTGATGTGACGATGATCTGGTCCTCGACGGCCGAGCGGTCCACCTCGACCGACCCATTGGAGGCTCGAACGGCGATCACATTTGAGACCAAGGGCACCCCAAGGCGGGCAACGGCTGTGCCAGTCAGTGTCCTGGAGCCAGCATCGCTGCCACCGACAACCAAGCTCGGCTCGGCGCTCTCAACGGTTGCCACAACCGCATCTGCGAAGGCCTCGGCGGGGGATCCACTCGCATCGATCCAGCGAACGTCCGAGACAAAAGAGCTGGTGCGCTCTGCAGTGTCTGCACTTCCAACAACCAGCGCCGTGACATCCTGGCCCGAGGTGCCCAATGCAGCAAGTAGCGCACCAATCTCGGTCTCGTCATCAACGATCAACCATGTTTTGCTCATCGTTTCCTCAACTTTCGAAATTCACAGAACGCCGTCGGCGCGGAGTGCCGCAACCAAGCTTTGACTTGCCGTCGCCGCGTCCTGGTCGAATATGCGGACATTCTTGGAGATTGGGAGTCGCGTGCCCACAAGGGTGACCGCCTCGTCGTCGGCGGTGATCGTTGCAGCGTCGACCACCTCGACCGGGAGCTTGCGTGCAGCAAGGAGCTCTTTCATGCCGGGAGGGCTCTTCTCCGCCGCAACCGCTGACACCCCAACCAGCACGGGAGTTGGGACACTCAGTGTCTCCACGACCTCTCGAACCTGGCGACGAACCAGGACTCGACCTGGATTGGCCGGGTCGACCTCCACGGTTTCAACGCCACCGATTACCGGCAGACCCAAGAGGCCGCCAAGGTAGCCGACTACGCCAGCGGTCTCCAGCGCATTTCCCATGACGATCACGTCGCAGGGCCCGGCTTGTTGAACCGCGGCGGCGAGGACACGGGCGGTCTGTGCCTCGTCCTCGCTCGGCGCGAACTCCGGTAGGTTGATGACCCGCTGTGCTCCGCGCGCCAGCGCCCAACTGGGATCCCCCTGTCCGATAGTGACTCCGGTTAGTTCACCGCCGGTAGCGGCAGCAAGCTCGCGCGCCTCGACGATCGCGGTTGCGTCGTCGTCGCTTGCAATTAGTTTGGTACCGCGCCAGGTCAGCGTCCCGTCTGCGCTTATGGCGGCCTCGTGGGGGTTGCGGCCCCACTTGAAGATGCACACGACATTCATTTGAAGAGCACTCCTTATCTTGTGTTCGATCGTTGTTTGAAAGGCTCTGGGTAGTTCGCGGGAGGTGTTAGCCTTCCCGGAACTGCACCCCGAAGCCACCCCTGGGGTAGTGCCACTCCAGCGATCCTGGCGGTGCCACTGCCAGGCACGCACCGCATTCGAGGCATGCTGCATATTCGACCCCTATGGTTCCGTCTTCCTTTTCTCGGTAGACGCGTGCGGGGCAGACCTCGATGAGGATTCGAGCTGCCCCCGTTCTTCGGGCGACCTCCTGGTTCACATGAATGTGGGATCCGTCGGGATCGGTCTTGTAGAGGTTCTTTGCCAAGAGCTCACGGATGCTCAGTTGCTCCATACTCACAATGCCCTCACTACTGCGACCAAGTCGCTGGCCAGGTCCTTCATGGTTACGGGGGAGTCCTTCAGCGAGCGCCTTGCAATCGTCAGCAAGTGCTCCTGTGGAACCGTGTCCAGGTCATACACCCGGTGCAGAATATCCGCCAAAAGCGGGCCGTAGTCCGCATACATTCGCGGGCGTTCAAGGAATGCTGGTGCCTTCTGGTACGTCCGCATGTCCTTACCAACAAAGGACTGATTCAGCAGCTTGGGATACTCGGACAGCGATTCTGCCGACACGTCGTCGCGTTCAAGGGCGGCATGGACGGCTGCTGCCGCAGAAACTGCGGATCCGGCTGCCAAATCCATGCCACGGATTGTCAGACCGGTGTTCAGTGTCAGCCCAGCGGCATCGCCAACTATGACGAGGCCGCCCGAGTGGATGGTCCCCATCATGTCCAATCCACCCTCGTTGACCAGATGGGAGCCGTATTCGATGATCTCTCCGCCGTCCAGCAGTCGGGCGATGGTCGGGTGTGCCAGGAACTGGTCGAAGAGAGTAACCGAGTCCTTGCCTTGGTCGATCAGGTCGTCATGCCGCAGCACCAGTCCGATCGAGATTGAAGAACGATTTGTGTAGATGAATCCGCCGCCACCTACACCTTGGGTGCATGCCCCCACCAGGGCGTGGGCCGCACCGCCTTCGGGGTCGACTCCGAATCTGTCCTCTATGACGCGTGGATCCATCTGAACGACGGCTTTCACGCCGACAGCACGCTGGTTGGTTGCAGGCTTTTGCCGAATACCTGCGGCCTCGGAAAGGAAACTGTTGACACCGTCTGCGGCGATCACCATCCGTGCTCGAACGTCGTCGTCTCCGGCCCGTACACCGACGATTTGCAAAGACCCATCGGCGTTGGTTTCCGTCAGAAGCTGATTGACTTGGACATCCGTCATGAGGAAAGCCCCAGCCTCCTCGGCCTGTTCGGCCAGCCACGGGTCAAAACGGGCTCGCAGCACCGTGGCCGCGTTAACAGGCTCGGCAAGGCTAGGATCTTCCGAGTCGATTGAGACGCCGCCGGAGTCCGTCAGGAATGTGATGACGTTCTTGGTTACTACTCTCTCGACGGGCGCCTCCGTGGCCCAGGCAGGAAAGACCTCATCGAGGACGCGCCCGTAGAGCACCCCGCCGGATAGGTTCTTGCTTCCCGGAGAATCTCCTCGCTCTATCAGCACTACCGAGTGCCCCTGGCGTGCCAGTAATGTCGCGGCAACGGAGCCTGCAATGCCCGCGCCAACGACTGCGACGTCGAAGTCCGGTTCGACTGCTTCTGTCATGATCCTTCTTCCCGATAGCCCAGCGCATTCTTGTGCGACAACGAATCAGAACGCGAAGCGGTTCGCGTCAACTGCGTCGCGTTGAGTGTCCGCCGCCACTCGGTGGCGGCTCGAGCAGAGCCGGTGACCGGCGCGCTCAGGACGCCACCGAGTCAGCCACATCCCCTTAGATCGCCGCCGTACCTGGCCCCTAGTCGAGCGGCTCCGCGAACCAAACAGTATCCTCGGGATCTCGCCGAGGAACTGGAGCTGCGGGCGTGGTGGCCTTGCCGAACTGGATCACGACCATCGGAACGAAGCGTTTCAAATCAAGGTCGAAATGCTGATCCAACTCCCACTTCGACCAGTCGTCCATCACAGCGGTGTCATAGCCGAAAGCGCGAGCAGTAAGCATGAGCTGCATCGTCACCAGCCCAGCCTGGAAAGAAATGGAACTGTCGAGTTCGCCCGCCTCCGTCAGTTCGTCCATCCAGCGCAAGATGCGATCCGTAAACATGCCCCGCATCTCAGGTGGGAAGGACGCTGGGGCGCTCTCAATGTTCTTCTCCATTATCTCGTCGTAGCCTTCGAGCCAGTTGCGGTCAGCGAACACCACAACCGAGAATGACGACGCAGTCACGCGCCCGGTGTCCATTGGCGGGTGCATGACGCGCTCGAGTTTCTGCTTGCCCTCGTCTGTGTCGACGACCAGGAAACGCCACGGCTGCGAGTTGACCGCCGATGGTGCCGTCGTCGCCAGCTTGACCATTTCCAAGATTTCCTCGCGCGGGATCACCAGATTCGGGTCCATGACTTTCCGCGCGTTCCGCTTTGTCATCACCTCGATGAAATCGTTGTTTACTACTCCAGCCATGAGTTTTCTGTCCTCTCGAGAGACTGCCGCTTGACGGATCCATCTCGCCACACAAGACACCACCGTCCCTAGCGCCGGAGCCGGGTGACCTCGTAGTCGCCGACCCCGAACATACACAATGTATGCCAAGCGGACACGGTGTCCAACGGCTGCCAGAGTTCTTTTGCGGACCAATCGCTGGCGGGTACGCCCGCCGGCGCTACGGGCAGGACGATGGTCCCAGGTTTTGACGCGGTGGTGCCGCGCCATGGCCTAGGCGGTGACCACGATCTTTCCATGCGAGTGACGCTGCAGGAGCCTTGTCGATGCGGCCTGGATGTCTTCCACTGGGAAGGTGGAGTCGATCGGAACGGCTAAATCACCTTTCTCGATGAGGTGGGCGAGACAGGTTGAGCCGTCGGCGGGAGCTTGAAGAGATCCGGTGGTGGTGATAGTTTCGGCGAACGCCGGGTCGTGGTTGGCTACAGCGACAATGCGGTCTTTAGGTAGTCCCAGGTCGATACCGAGTTGCGCGGTTTCTGCGCCGTGGAGGTCGATAACTGCGGTAATACCATCAGGGGCGACTGCCGCGATCTGGTCGGCCAGGTCTTCGCCATAGGTGACGGGCTCAGCACCCAGATCGGCTAGGAATCCAGCTGTTGATTCCGAGCCGGTTCCGATCACGCGCGCGCCCGCTAGTTTGGCGAGTTGGATGGTATAGGCACCGACTCCGCCAGCTGCGCCACCAATGAGGACGGTATCTTCTGGGGTCAGATTCAAAGCAGAAACAGCGGCGTCTGCCGTGAGCCCAGCGGTCTGGATAGTGCTGGCGTCCTGATCACTGACTCCTGAAGGCGTGTGATACAACTCGTCAACGTTCAGGCCGCGCGGATCATCCTGCGTCTTGGGTGTCACGACAATGTACTGGGCCGCTGCTCTTGAGCGTGCACCGCCAAACACTCGGTCTCCCACAACAAAATCGGTGACACCCTCACCGACCTCGTCCACAACGCCCGCGAAGTCGTTCCCGATCCCGGCAGGAAGTTCCAAACCGAACATTGTGGCGATCTGCGGTGATGAGATGGCCATCAGGTCAGCCAAGTTTAAGGAGACGTCACTCACTCGCACTCGGACTTGGCCCGCACCTGCATGAGGATCCTCCACCTCTTGCACGGACAACACCTCTGGCCCGCCCCACTGCTCAGCGACTGCTGCTTTCATGATCGATCTCCTTCAAGGTTTTGTATCCGGCGATAGCGCGATGCTGATCCGCCGTGTACAGTAACAGAATGATCTGACCAGAATAGCCCGTATGGTCAGAATGAGCAATGGGAGAGGACTATCAAGTGATTCAGACACCCCTGAAGAAGGACGGTGCTCCGACCTCACCGAATGCGGAGCGGATTAGCCGAGCCGCCACCAGGCTGATTTTGACTCACGGGGCACGCAAAGTGACCATGGCCGAAATTGCTGGTGCAGCCGGAGTCGGTAAAGGCACGGCATATCAGTATTGGGCCAGCAAAGATGACCTAGTCTTGCACTTGACTGTGCAGGCGGCAGTAGCAGCCCTCGAATCAATGATCGCGACCATTGAGGTTGAACCAGAAGACATTACTGTCGGTAGAATCATGCGGCTGATCGTCCAGTCTGCGGCAGAGCGCCCCTTGGTAGCTCGGGTTCTACACCGCAACGATGACTATCTACTGACCTTGATTGCCGAGCGCAGCTGGTCTGAGCAAGCGTTCGCGGCCTGTTCACCGCCAGCGCTCTGCGCCGCGCTCCTGCCGATTCTGCGTAGCCACGGCCTGGTGCGAACAGACGCCGACCAAGACGATCAGACATTCGCTGCTGTCTCAATGATCCTCGGCTTCTTTACCACCATGACTACTTCAGACCCGCTCACAGTCAATCACGTCAATGACCCGGGGCGAGTCTTTGAGGAATCCACCCAATCAGTCTTCGCGGCTCTAGGTCGCAGGCCCCCGAGGGCTGCCCGAGTCACGGCTAGTGAAGACATCGTCCGCAAACTCACCCAGATCAGGCGCGACCTAACTGACGAGATGAACTGAAGGGGAAACCCAGAATGAAAACAAAGCCCTCGAGCACCAGTATCGGAGTGCGTGCCGGACAATGGTTCGTGCGCACCCACTTCCCAGTCGACATCATCATGGGAATCGCAGCGATCTCTTTGGCACTAATCAACTGGGGAACCATGCCAACATGGGAGAAAGTTGGCTACGCAATATTCACCATCCTTTGCATCCACCAAATGGAGGAATACCGCTTCCCCGGCGGGTTCGTTTGGGGACTGAACATGACCCTGCGTTCCAAGACTCCTGGAACCTACCCCGGAAACGGCCTCTCCGCCGTTTTTTGTAGATGTAACGACGCTGATCGTTTGGGGTCTATTGCTCTTCTTCCGGCCAACACCAGGCCTTGTGGCATTCCTCATCGTGTTCGCCAGCATCGAAGTAGCGGGTCACCTATTCTTCGGCTCCAACGCCTACTTCCACTACCGCAAGGTCGGGAAAACAACAATCTACTACCCCGGAAACCTCACCGCATTCCTCGGTTTCACGCCCGCTGCCATCTGGGGATTGCACACCTTCATCAGTGAGGGCCTGCTAACCGGTGGTCAGTGGGGCCAAATCGCCCAGTGGATGATCGGCTTCATCATCATTTGGCTGGGCCTACCCTCCGTGCTGCTTGCCCGAAAGAACAGCCCCTTCACCTACTCCACACCACCCGTCGAGGGCTACTACCTCCACAAGTACCAAGTAGCACTAGAAAACGAAGAACAAGCCTAAAAGACGGGGTGGCCCAAACTCTGCTCTGACATACCAAACCCAGACCGCGCACCCACCCTGGGTCGCTTCTGTACCCACCTGGCGGTAACCTTTTGACGTTAGGCCTAACGTCAACTTGTGTCCGAAAGCGTCACTAAACCTGTGCAACTCGGATCATAAGGTCTGCGGACCCGGTTAGTAAGAAACGACCCGGGCGGCGGTCTCGGTCGACGTTCGCTTTGAGTGCTGTCATGAGGTCTGGCACTCGTTGAACCTTATCGATTGCCAGGATCCCTTGAGGGTACTGTGCGACGAATGTGTCTGGGTCACGCGCTGCGGCCTCGCCGCGCAGTGCTTGCGGATTGGCCTGGTTAGTTTTGCGGATTTACCGGAGAGTCCTAGGCGCACAGTACCTGCGGATAATCTCGGCTCTAGTTGGCGTGGGCAGCCACTGCGTTGTTGATTTGTCGCAACTCTGCCAGCGGCATCTTCACGACTCGCCGATCATAGGTGACCAGGCCGTTGAGCTCCTCTTCCACGTCGCTGAGCTGTGTATAGACCAGTGCGCCCAAACCGCGGCCGAGCGCTGGCCCCAGCTGCCGATGCAGTTTCTCAAACCCGCGAGCGAACTCGCGCGGGTTCTTGAAGTTGAGGTAGCCAAATGAAGCGTCACTCCAGCGGTGGCCCGGTACTGGCAGCCCTAGTCCGCCGTACTCAGTGAGGGCCAGCACCCGCGAATCTCGCACTCCAAGTCCCACGAATACTGGAGGGCGCATGTAGACGTGCACTGAGTGCAGGTCGCCCGCGCCCTGGTCGAACCATCCCGAAGCGTGATCGATTGGTCGGCTGGGGTCTAGCTCCCGCAGACGCTCAGTGTTCGCGGCCGCGTCAAACTGCCCCCACCCCTCGTTGAATGGAACCCATAGGGCCAAGGAGGGTACCGAACGCAAGTGCGCGACCATCCGTGCCAGTTCCTCGCGGTATTGGGTTAAGCCTTCTGGATCCTGCCGGCCTAGGAGAGCGCCCGGTTTGTCCCGCAAGGGATAAGGCAAGACGACCCGAGACTTTAGGAGGAAATCGCGCGGGGGCCGCCCACCATTGACGGCATCTTGCCACACCAGGATTCCGAGGCGGTCACAGTGGTGGTACCAGCGCAGCGGTTCGATCTTGATGTGTTTTCGCAGCATGTTGTATCCCGCTGCCTTGGCAAACTGGATGTCCCACTTCAGGGCGGCGTCGGACGGCGCGGTGTATCCACCGTCTGGCCAGTACCCCTGGTCCAGTAGACCAATCACGAATTGTGGTTTCCCGTTTAGTAGAAGCGCCGGTTTGCCGTCGGCACGTTCCCCGACGCCGAGTGTTCTGAGCGCAAAGTAGGAATAGACGGTGTCCGCGCCTTCGAGGGAAGCCAGGGTGAGTTCAACTGGGTAAATCCAAGGGTGTTCTGGTGTCCAGTTCTCTGGCGAGGGAACACTGAACTCAGTCGGCACACCGATGGGCACCTCGGCCTCCAGCAGCGGATCAAGAACTGGGGATCCCGCCATGAAAGCCGCGCCAAGAACAGGGCTGCCAACTTTGAGGCCGACAGTCTGATCCTCAGATCCGGGAGCACTGATCGTGAGGATTGCTGAGTCGAGGGTAGGCTCCCACAGCAGGTCGGCGATGTGATGCGCAGGGACCACTTCGATCCAGACCGTTTGCCAGATTCCCGACTGTGGCGTGTACCAGATACCGCCGGGATTACTGGACTGTTTACCGCGGCTGAAGTACGAGGTGTCCGTGACATCCCGAACCGCGACAACAAGAGTGTTGGGCGCGCTGTCGAGGTTGACCTCGTCCGTTATATCCAGCGCGAACGGAAGATACCCGCCGAAGTTTCCACCGACGTAGGTTCCGTTCACGGCGACGCGGCACGACTGATCGACAGCGCCGAAATGAAGCAGGACGCGGTCGGTGGGTCGTGCAAGGACTGCGAACTGGCGCCGATACCACAGGGTTTCGTCTGGCGAGAGCTTTCTGCTGACTCCAGAGAGGGGGAATTCGGGCGAGAATGGCACCAAAATCCGCCCTTCGTCGGCACCTTCTTCCCACCGTGCGGCTCGAGACGACGCGTCCGGCGAAAGAAACTGCGGGGGCAACTCCGTTGGATCATCGACGAAGCGAGGGTCCTGGACGTCTCCGCGTAGTGGCGTGATGGCGTATTCCCACCAGCCGTTGAGGTTCTGCCAGGACTGGCGCTGCATTTGTGGCCGCGGGTACTCCTGCAAGGGCACGAAGTCTTCGTCGCGAGAGGAACTAAGGAGGTCCTCGCCCCACTTAGTGAGCAGCATCTTCTCGCGCCTTTCTGCGTTGCAACAGGGCAACTGGGATGATGACCAGGCTTGCCGTGATTGCGGCAGCCAAGAAGATCCACGGCGTGGGAACCTGTTTGGTGACTCCGAGGTCCACGTAAGTTTCCCCGACCCCTGAGATCACCGTTGCACCAATGAACGGTCCAATCCACATGGGAATCAGGACCACAGCGATCATGCGTAGGCCCTGAACCATTCCTACATGCTTCTTGGGCGTTGCGTCGCGCACTCCGGCAGCTGCCGCCGCGATGGCTAGCATCATTCCTGAGAAGACCAGTGTTCCGCCAATGATTACAGGAATCATTGTTCGGGCAAACAACATGACAGCGTATCCGATGACCATCACAGCGGTGGCCGGAACGATGGACCGAACCTTTCCGAACCGATCAATTGCGCGTCCACCCAGAACCGAGATGGCCGATGATAACAGGATCACTGCCGCAAGGATGATGGGGTATGAGTCCAGCTGTAGGCGCTTTTGGATATAGATGATGATGTACGGCATGAATATCTGGACGCTACTAGCAATAATGGCCCAGGTAGCCAGCAGGATGTAAAGTTCAGAGTGCTTCCGGGCTGTGCTGGGACGCAGTCCATAGACCAGCGAACTGAAAAAAGGTTCATCGCTCTTTTGGATCGTGGGAGCATCTGGGGCCAGCCACCAAGCCGAGAGGCCAACAAGGACTGTCACCCCTCCAACGATTAGGAAGAACAACGACCAGTTCCCGCTTTGGGTGAGCCCATCCAAGGCTCCAAACACAATAAGCATCGCCAGCAGGGGAAGAACTTGCAGGACTGCGTCGACTCGGCCGCGGTTTCCCTTATTCGTTGAGTCAGTTACCCAGGCCGTGAAGGCCGCGTCATTTGCGCCGGCGCCAAACAAGGACATTACGCAGTCCAGGGTGATGATGGCCAGGACTGCTCCTGTCCAAACTCTTGCTCCCTCTGGGTCTCCTTGGACCATGCCGAACATGGCGGTAACGATTCCCCACGCCAGGTATCCGAAAGCTATGAATGGACGTCTGGTACCGACCTTGTCACTCCACACGCCTACCAGCATGGTGGCAATCGTGGCTGTGAGTGCCGAGGCTGCGACCATTGCTGCAATCACGTGTGGAGAGTCCGTGATGGTGTCGTAAACAAACACGTTCAGATACATGTTCTCTACGGTCCAGGCCAGCTGGCCCACCAGTCCCAAGATGACAGCGCTCGCCATGAAACGCGCGGAGATTGGCGTTAGCTCACGATTCACTCAAGCTCCTCAGCGATTTTGCATGCAGCACTGCGTGTGTGAGCCGAGTATAACTGGTCTGGTTGTCTCCCTTCCGCCACAGCACTTTCCGTCGTGACGGCCATGCTCGCTGCTGTTTTGCAGCCCCCTCATGGCTGCAGCCACGAAGGCACCCGGGCTCAGCTAGACACCACGGGTGGACGCCGAAGAGTAAGCTGTTGCGATGGATGCGCCTCCTCTTTCCTCAGAATTAACGCAGCCGGTCTCCCTGACGGTGGATGGGCGGTTGAATCCAGACGCGGTTGGATGGATGCGTCAGCCCATCATCGACACCTCGGGGATCGATGGTCGCCACAGTTGGTGCCGCAACAAGCGCTGGGAGTACTGGAACGTCATCACTCCCACGCATATCCTCGCCCTGACAGCCTCGTCTATTGACTACGCGGGAGTCCACGAGGTCTGGCTGTTTGATCGCGCCACCCTTCAGAGTTGGCAGGTGATGCGCACGGATATCCTTCGCCCACCAGACATGCCTCGTTCCCTGGATGAGGGGGCGATCTTTGTGACCAGCGGCGATTTGCACATTGCGATTGAGCCCAGCGACAAAGGAACTCGTCTCCGCGCCCGTATTCCTGGGGCTACTTTCGACGTGTTTGCGACCTTGCCCGCAGGCCATGAGCGTCTGGGTGTGGTGGTCCCCTGGTCGGCCAAGCGATTCCAGTACACGGTCAAGGACATCGCTCGCCCTGCTACGGGATGGGTGGAAACGGACGGGGTCCGCGCGCCGGTGCCCGAGGGAGAATCGTGGGCCACGCTGGATCACGGTCGCGGTCGTTGGCCCTACGACATAACGTGGAACTGGGGTGCCGCAGCGGGAACGGTCATTCACGAGGGAAAGGCGCACATCCTCGGCCTGCAAATCGGAGACAAGTGGACGGACGGCACAGGTGCCACGGAGAACTCTATCTACTGGGATGGTCGGATTACCAAGGTGGGGGACCTGACGTGGGACTACGATCCGGACGATTTCACGACTCCTTGGCGCATCCGCGGGACGCAGATGGACGTAACTTTGGTGCCGTTCTACGACAAGCAAGGTTCCACATCTATGTTCGTTTTGTCGAGTCGCTCAGACCAGTGCTTTGGGGAGTACAGTGGGTGGGTGCAGCCCGAGGGCGCCGGACGAGTTGCCTTTAGTGGTCTTGTCGGTTGGGCCGAGGAGGTACACAACCGATGGTAGAGCCATCCCCTGTGGTGCACCGGTTGCGATGATTATCGCCAGGACGATGCTAATCCCCTCGATCTAGATGCCCGCGTGAGCGAACCCATGGCCTCTCTCACCCGTCTTTCTCAGCTGTTGCGACCCCCCACAACACGGGAAACCCCGGTCCACCCATGGGCGAAGAGGCCGCTACCATAACTGTAATTTGGAAGAATGGCGTGAGCTACACGGGTCATTAGAGGCTTGCTGCTGAGTTGGCTAGGATGACCCTGAAGAAAGGTCTCCGTGAACAACTCTCGCTATTTCACCGTGCCCGGAAGCGACAGGAAATACGACCGCAACTGGATGCTAGTCGTTCTCCTAATCTCCCTGGCACTTACCTTGCTACAGGTCAGTTCGGTCAACAACCTCTTGCCCTCTATCGAGAGCGCGATGTCCGCCTCCGAGTCAGGCATCCAGATGATTCTGTCCGGTTACGCACTGGCGGTCGGAATAACCCTGGTTCCGGCGGGGAGGCTCGGCGACATCTTTGGTCGCTCCAGTCTTTGGGTAATAGGTTTGGCGATCTTCACCATCGCCTCTCTCGGATGCGGGCTGGCGGGGACGATAACTCAACTCAACCTAATGCGCATTCTGCAAGGGATCGGTGGCGGGTTCTTCTCTCCGCAGGTGACGGGTCTGATCCAGCAGTATTTCCAGGGCAAGTCCCGGGCCCGCGCATTTGGATACATGGGTCTGGTGGTCTCTGCCTCTGTTGCGGTTGGTCCGTTGGTCTCCGGCTCCCTCGTTGCTCTGCTAGGTGAGGACCCGGGTTGGCGTTACTCCTTCTTCATTAACGTTCCCCTCGGGCTCATCGGACTGTTCGCGGCGTGGAAGTTCCTGCCGTTTGGCAAAGAACGCCGCACTATTGGCCCGCACGCGGAAGAGGCGGAAGAGGAGTACGAGGCGCAAGAGATAGCCACCGGGCACCCTCCTCGTCGCCGCCCTCAGCGAATCGACCTGGACCCTGTCGGCATGATCATGCTGATGTTGGCAGTCCTCGCCGTCATGTTGCCGTTCATGATGCACGGCGTGAGCTGGCGCTGGTTCTTATTGGTCGGAGGATTTGTCCTTCTGGGCCTGTGGGTGCTCTGGGAACTTTGGTACGCACGTCAGGGTCACTTCCCGATGGTCGACATGAGCATGTTCAAGATTCGATCCTTCAGCTACTGCACGGGTATTTCAGCCCTGCAGTTCCTGGGAAGTGCAACTATTTTCGTGGTCTTGGCACTTTTCCTACAGGACGGATTGGGAGCCTCTGCCCTGATGGTCGGGATCCTTGGTCTTCCCAACGCGGTCGCTTCTGGTTTTGCAGCCGTGTGGTCTGGCAAGCGCGCTTTGGAACACGGCAAAGGAATCCAGGTGTTTGCATTGGCGACGATGCTGGTTTCCCTTCTACTGTTGATCGCCGGATTCTGGGCAGTGATCCGCCTTGGCTGGTCGATCTACTGGCTAGTCTTGCCGATTATTCCGATGGGCTTCGGTGCCGGGTGTATGGGCGCCGCGAACCAGACTCAGTCGATGATGGATGTTCCGCCGGCGCACGGCGGTACTGCGGGTGGTCTGCAGCAGATGACGCAGCGCATCACCACTGCGATCGGCAATGCCCTGGTCACCGGCGTGCTGTTCTCCGTTTACCGAGGCGGCCAGTCGGTAGACGGTTGGCTGATGGGCGCGAGTGCGGGCCTCGGAGTGATCTCGGTGTTCCTCGCGTGTGCATTAGCGCTTGCAATAGTGTTCTGGAAACGAGTCCCATCCAGGCGGGCCGCCTAGGTCACTACTGCAAGGATGAGGTTAACCTGCACAGGCCATCAAGCAACTGACTGCGCAGTGGTTGCTTCAGCCATTCATCAAGGGTGAGCTCCCGCGAGTTGTTGTGGTAGTAATCGTTAACTTTGTCTAGGTCTTTCACGAACTCTTCGCCAGTGACGATCATCGACACCTCCATGTTGAGGTTGAAGGAGCGCTGGTCCATGTTCGACGATCCGATTACGGCGGTGTGGTCATCGATAGTGAAGTGTTTGGCGTGCAGAATGTATGGCGATCTGAACATGTAGATTCGGACACCTGACCGTAAAAGAGCTTCGTAGTATGAGCGCTGTGCATGGTAGACCATTGCCTGGTCGCCGGTTTCAGAGACGAAGAGTTCCACGTCAACCCCGCGGGCCGTGGCCGCCCGGAGCGCATACATGATCGCTTCGTCCGGGACAAAGTATGGGCTGGTGATACTTACTCGACTCTTCGCGATTCCGATGAGAGCGATGAACACCTGGAGGTTGTTCTCATCCCCGAAGCCCGGTCCGCTCGGGAGTATCTGGCAGTCGAACGAGACGCCCGACTTGGGGATACTGGCGACGCGGGGCTTGTTGTCTTCGAGCGTCTGACCGGTCTCAATGTACCAGTCGCCCATGAAGACTCGGTTGATACTTGCAACCACGGGTCCCGTGACCCGAACCATGATGTCTTGCCAGTGAAGACCGCGGCGTAGGTTTCCTTTCTTGTTGTAGCTCGAATCAATCAGGTTCTGAGAGCCAACGAATCCAACGGTTCCGTCAACCACCATGAGCTTGCGGTGGTTGCGAAGGTCGGGGCGACGCCACTGCCCGCGCCACGGTCGGATCGGAAGCATGTAGGCCCACTCAGCCCCGACCTCGTCGAACTTGCGAGTGGTTTCAGAGAGCTTCGGTTGGCGCACCATGGCGATATGGTCGAGCATGACGCGAACCTTTACACCGCGCGCACTCGCTTCACGCATCGCTTCGAACACGTCGTGGGTCGTGGGATCGTAGGAGAAAATGTAGAACTCAATGTTCACCTCGTCCCGCGCTTCGCGGATTGCGGCGGCCATAGCGGCAATCGACTGTTCGTAGTCGTAGGTGATCGTTGCCTGATTCCCAGTGAGCATTGGCTGTGCACCGAGCGAAAGTGCAAGACGTTCGACGCTTTCAAGCCCCGGCGGGAGGGCCGCCAGATCAGTACCAAACTCTGCCGCCTCCCCCTGTGCAACCTGCTGCATCTGCTTGACCACGTGGTTGTGCTTTTCCCTGCGGCCTTTTGGCATATTGTTTGCGCCGAAGATCAGAAAGGCAATCAGCCCCACGATCGGGAAGAAGAAGATAAACAGTAGCCATGCGGTCCCTGAAGAGGGGGTCCGGTTTCTGGGAACAACGAACAGTGCGGTGATCCGAATGATCAGATCGATTACACCAATGACTGAAACAGTAAGACCAGACCAAGCCGGGATATCGAGCATGAGTCAAATGCTATCGATGAATCACCAGAAATTGCTCGTGCCACCATGGAGACTGCAAGTCGATCCAGAGACCTCTTTTAGCCGTCCAGGGTTGATAGGTCGCCCTCGTCTTGGCCCAGAGCGCGGGCCCGCAGGACGCGACGCATTATCTTGCCCGACCTGGTCTTGGGGAGGGTCTCCACGAACTCGATCTCGTCGGGCTTAGCAATTGGGGAGAGGTGGGCGCTGACGTGAGTGCGGAGTTCCTCGGCCAGATCGCGCCCTCCCTCGTACCCCTCCTTTAAGACAACATATGCGTGAATCGCGTTGCCCTTGATCTCGTGCGGCAAACCGATCGCCGCCGCTTCGGTGACGATGGGGTGCGAGGCAATCGCTGACTCTACCTCCGCCGTCCCCAAGCGGTGCCCCGAAACCTTGATCACGTCATCGGTGCGCCCGATGATCCAGAAGTAGCCGTCCTCGTCCACCTTCGCGGAATCTCCGGTGGCGTACTTGCCCGGATACTGTTTCCAGTAGGTGTCCAGGTACCGCTGGTCGTCCTTGTATAGGGTTCGCATCATCGCTGGCCACGGGTTTGTTAGTACGAGGAATCCCTCGGTGCCGACTGGAGCCTCGTTCCCTTTTTCATCGAGAATCTGCGCCCGCTGCCCGAAGACGGGCATGCCCGCCGACCCCGGCTTCTGCGGCATCGTCGGGACGCCGGTGATCTGAAACATGCCGGTCTCCGTCTGCCACCATGTGTCCATGATCGGCGCGTTTCCGCCGCCGACAACCTCATAGAACCACTTCCATGCTTCCGGGTTGATCGGTTCTCCGACGGTGCCAAGCAGTCGCAATGAGGACAGATCATGCCTGCTTGCCCATGCCTCACCAAAGCGCATCAGCGAACGAATCGCTGTGGGGGCGGTGTAGAAGGTGGTGATTCCGAACTGCTCAATCAGCGACCACCAGCGATCAGGATGTGGGTATGAGGGGCCGCCCTCGTACATAAACGACGTGGCACCGTTCAGCAGAGGACCGTAAACGACGTAGGAGTGGCCCGTGATCCAACCCGCGTCCGCTGTACACCAGAAGCGGTCCTGGTCGTGAATGTCGAAGGTGTCGTGCAGGGTGGCGTACGTGCCGACCATGTATCCACCGTGCGTGTGCAGGATGGCCTTGGGCTTCCCGGTCGAACCGGAGGTGTAGAGGATGAACAGGGGATGTTCGGCGTCAACCTGGACTGTTTCGCACTTCCCGCGCGCGATGGGCAGGGCGGTGAGGTCGTGGTACCAGTGGTCGCGGAGGGGATCCATGTGAACCTCGGAGCCAGTCCGCTTCACGACCAGGACGTTCTCGACGGTGGGGGAGAACCGGACGGCCTGATCCACAATGTCCTTCAAAGGGAAGACAGAGCCGTTAATCCACGAACCATCTGCGGTAATGACCACCTTGGACTCGGAGTCATCGATTCGGGAGGAGAGGGCGTCGGCGGAGAAACCCGCGAAGATAACCGAATGGACCGCGCCGAGCTTGGCGCATGCCAGCATCGCGAAGACGACCTCCGGAATGCGCGGCAGGTAAATGGTGACGCGGTCGCCCTTGCGCACACCAAGGGCCTTGAGGACGTTGGCCATTGTTGTGACTTTGCGGGCGAGGGAGAAGTAGCTGAAGGTTCGAGTTTCCTTGCCGTCTTCGGAATGCCAGATCAGGGCAAGTTTGTTCTTCCTAGGCCCATCAATATGCCTGTCTACAGCGTTGGTGACGATGTTGGTTTCGGCGCCGGTGAACCACTTATAGAACGGCGCTCCGGAATCATCGAGCACCCGCTCCCAGGGTTTCGACCACTCTAGTTCTTTCGCCCTTTCTTCCCAGTAGGCGAGGGGTTCGGCACTCGCGGCGTCCATGGTTTCGCGCCAATCCTTTATCCAGGCTTCGTCGATGGTTTCCTGGTTTGGTGGGTAGATCTGCTGGTTCGACATTTACGGTCCCCTTTGAATCCGTCATTTCGACACGAGTTGTAGCAATGATCCGGTGGATCGTTGGGGAACCGTACGAGTATCCACTCTGTGGGACTGAGGTCCTGGTTTCTACGGGAAGCTTGACTGAACGGTCAATAAGCAAAACTTGACGGTACTTGCATATTTCTCAAACAGAGTGGCCCCCACTGCTCCTCACTCTTAGAGGGGCAACAGGGGCCACGTCCAGGTCAGCTCTATGTGCTTACCTTGTTTCTTGCGATCAGGCTAGACCCGTTCGCTAGCGTTTCGGCGAGACTTCACCACGATTCCGGTGCCAGCAGCCGTTACTCCGATTCCCGCAAGCAGGAACCAGAAGACTGAGGCGCCAGTGTCAGGAAGCTTACCTCCTGGATCCGGGGTGGGCTTCGGCTCAGGTCCGGGTGTCACCTTAGCGGCGACAGTTCCGTAGCTGGTCGCCAGACTGTTGCTGGGCGAAGCCGTCATATCAAGCACCAGGTCACCCGACTTCGTGTCTCCCGGCATCACAACAGCGAACTTCACGGCTCCGTCAGTGACCTTCTCAGTGAGGCTTGAGACGCCGAACGGTCCGGTAACGTCCAGGGTTGCTTCAGTATTCTCCGGAGCACCCTTCGCACAGATGTTGAGCTGCGAGTAGGCGACGTTGAGGGTGTCGCCAGCCTTGAGCGCAGCATCTGCCGGATCCAGATCCACCTTGATTCCCTGCTTGGCGAAGTTCGGCGAAATCCCTTCAACACCGGACTCCGAAGCAAGATAGGCAAGCCACTGTTCATAGTCCAACAGGCCGGTGTTGATGTTCGGAGCGTCCTGGAAGATCCAGAAGTTGTCGCCCCCAGCCGCAAGGAACGTGAACGTGCCAATGCGGTACTCGGCCGCCTTGTCGATGAGTTTGCCATCAACGAAAACGGTGTCGACAACGCCCTTCATCGCACCCTCATTCGCTGGGTCAGCGACCTCATGGTAGGTGTAGCGGACATTCTCCGACAGACCTAGGTAGAGGAACGGGCGAGAGGGAATCTTGCCGTCCGCGCCGCGTTGCCACTGCTGTTCAAGCATGGTGTAGATCTGCTCACCGGTCATGGTGACGATCGACAGTTCATTGTTGAACGGCAACACCGCGCGAGCCTGCGCCACGGTTACGTTCCCGGCAGCCATGTCGGTTCGAAGACCGCCTGGGTTTGTTACCCCGAAGTCGACTCCGCCCGGCAGTTTGCCGAGTTCGGTACGTAGCATATTGGATACCAGGGTGCCCAGTGGCGACGCGCCGCCGCGATCTTCCTTCGCGTCCTCGCCCAGAACTGCTGTTCCGTCGACGTAGGTGCAAGAGGTGTAAGCGCGGCTAATATCCGCCGACAGGCGACCCGTCACCTTGCCACCCTCGCAATCCGCCAGGCGAACCGCGTCGCGGATAATCACGTACGACTCGGCGGTAGCTTCGTTGAAGCCCTCCAAGACGCTCATATCCTGGATCTGCCAGCCACCCTTCTTATCGTTCAGGTCTGGGTTCCAAACTCCGTTTGCAGCGATCTTTGCAGTCGGGATATTCTCGGCGACTTCGGCTGAGACGGCCCCGGTCGCATTGTCAACCTTCAGTACAACTCGACCAATGTTCTGGCCGTACGAGCCGGTCTGAACAACTGGGCGGGTCTTGCCTTCGGTGCCGTAGGGTGCTTCCCACGCGTATTCCTTGTGAGTGTGGCCGGTGAAGATTACGTTGACATCCGTCGAGGTCTGCTCAACGATCTTCTTGAAACTCGGAGAAGCGGCCATCTCTGCCTCAAGAGTCGACCCGGTGCCCTCCGCGGCTCCGTCGTGGTACTCGGCGATGACAACGTCTGGGCGCTCGGAAGCATCCAGAGCCATCAGACGAGCGACCTCGGCATTCACTGCATCAACCGGATCAGTGAACGAGAAGCCTGCGACGCCCTCCGGTGATACCAGGGTCGGCGTCTCCTGGGTTACGGCCCCAATGACCGCTACCTTCTTACCGGCGACATCAAATGTTGCTGAGGCCTTGAAGGGTGCGGCCACCTTCCCTGTCGCGTCGTCGATCACGTTTGCTGCGAGGTACGGGAACGCCCCGCCGATCCAGCCATTTACCTCGTTAATCCAAGTCTTTCCACCGTCAAACTCGTGATTGCCAACGGCCGAAGCTTCCAGGCCGAGGGTCTTGAGCAGTTCGATGGTCGGCTTGTCCCTTTGAACAGCTGAAGCAAACAGAGAGGCGCCAATGTTGTCCCCAGCTGAGAGGAACATGGTTCCATCAACATCCGGATCAGACTTCAGTTTCTCGATCGCATACGCGAAGTTCATCGTGTCGGACGAGGCCAGAGGACGGGTATCCAGTTCAGGCGCAAGACAGTTCTTGTCCCCAGCGCCGAGCTTTCCATCAATCCGACCGTGGAAGTCGTTGATATTAAGCAACTGGATCAGGGTAGACTCCGGCGCACTCACCTTGGACTTGAACCCGACAACAGCCGGGGAGTGGTCCGAGGATCGAAGTGGAGTCGTCGCCAGGCCCTGCACGAACTCACCACCGGTCGCGTCGTAGCGACTGTAGTTGTACGCGATGGACTGGGGTCCATTAATGTCCCAGATGGCGTGACCGGTCGTCCGGTCAAGCGCGGATGAGGAAATCACCACGTGGTCCAGCGAACCGTCCATGCCGCCGTAGTTGTACGAGGACTGAACAGGAGCGCCGTTCTCGACGTTGACGTTGCTGTAGCCAGCGTCGTAGAGCGCAACCATCGGATCTTCAAACGTGTACGCGTTGAAGTCCCCCACCAGCACCACGTCTTCCACGGTCTTGCCGGTGCTGGCAGACAGTTGTGGAAGCACGACCTCAACCCAGCTTGCCAGAGCGTTGGCCTGGTTCGTGCGGTCGGTGTTGAAGCAACCCTGTGCACCCGCAGTCATACCGGTGTCGCAACTCTTTGACTTGAAGTGGTTCGCAACAAAGAAGAAGGGTTCGCCGCCACCCGCTGGCTCAAATGCCTGTCCGAAAGGAGCGCGAGCATTGCCGAATGGCTGTCCATCACCCGACTTGTCATTCAGAATCAGGTTCTCGCCAATCGGAGTCACCTTGGCGGGCTGGTAGATAATGCCCGGATACATGACATCCTGCTGGTTGATCGGCTCGGCCTTGTCAACGTTGGGTACTACGTAATCCCACTTGGCGAAGCCTGCTGCTGCATTCAGCTGATCGACCAGGTACTTCGCTGAGGCACCAGCCTGGTCCTTGAGACCGAAGGAGAGCTTGTAGCTGTTCTCAAGTTCCATCACGCCCAAAACCGAAGCGTCGAGGCTGTTGATGGCTGGGACCAGCTTTGCTGTTTGACGGTCAAGGTTTGTCTTATCCCAAGCGCCACGTGGACCGGTGACGGTCACGCCGTTCTCGGTGTAGTCCGGGCAACGGTTGGTGGTGATTGGAACGCCGTTGTTGTCGTTGTAGCTGGTACAGGTTACCTTCCAGTTACCACCCTGGTTGATCGGGAAGTAGTTCTCAAGGTTGAAACCTCCAACCACGATGTCCGGATGTCCAAGCGATTCAAGAGTCGGGGCACCGGGGACCGTGGCGGCAAACGATACCGGATAGGCCTCTGCCTTCAGCGCATCGGCCGGGGCGATCTGAGTGGTGGCGTTGAGCGTCCACGCATTGTTGCGGTAGTCGACGATCACCGGTGCCGTAAAGGTTACTTTTGCACCGACGGCTGTCCGACCATCGTTGAAAACGTAAGGAGGCGTCAGCTTCTGGTTGGCTACGTTGGCGCCGCTAGCCCCGGCAAAACGCCACGACGAACCGTCATCGAGGACGAATTTCGAAGCTGCGTTCAAAGCTATCGTCGCGTCGTAAAGAGCGCTACCTTCAGGCGCGACATCTGTTGGCTGCTGCAGTGGCTTTCCGGTCGTGGAGATGGTCAGAGAGCCATAGGTGTTCGCGTCATAGTTGTTGGTGACCGCGAAGTCGCCCGTGGGCATCATCAGCATCGACTGTATGGCCTGGCGCTCAGACTCGGTTCCTGGCCATGCGCAGGTCAGGGGCTGAACTGGTGCAATCGTAGTGGTGTCGGCGACCTTGGTCGTCACCGGGCTCGATATCTGTTCCAGACCCTGGTACGCGGCGCGCTTGCCCGTCACCTTTACGTAGTCGCCGATTGCCGGATAATCCGACGCTGGCTTTCCTGCCGCCAAGAAAACGAACATGGCTTCTGAAGTCTTCGTAAAGTCACATGCGCCACCGGTGCCGGCTGTCTGAATCACATATCCATTGAGGTTACCCGTCGGGTAGGTGGCTGTAACCCACCCCTCGGCTTCAACATCGGCGCCGATTGTAGCCGCACGAGCCGCGCTAACGGGATGCTCAACCGTGAATGGCTCCAAAGCAAGTGAGGCAATGGCTGGATTGCCTGACTGTGTAGTCTCCAGGGAGGGCACTGACTGTTCAGAGTCGAGGTCGGACAGTAGTCCATCGGGTGCCGACTCATTGGGCGCGGAAGCCTCAGATTCGGAAGCTTCAGGGGTTGTGCCTGATTCTGGTATGTCTGCTTCGTTGTCGAGCACTACCGGAATCGGCGGAACTGAACTGATAGGGTCACTGTCTGTAGCATTCGCCAGCGGAGCAGCAAGGGTAGTTCCTGCCATCACCGCTGATGCGAGCACTAGAGACAGTCGCGAGATCAATCGCATTTCGTCTCCTTCAAACGCAAGGGGTTACCCTGCGTCGCTATTCAACTAATTGGTAGCCACCTACACTGGCTGAAACTACCGTCCCAAACATATGGGAAATCGAGCTTACTTCATTCCTGGGAGTTAGTGGAGAGTTTCCTGTGACCAGCATTAGAGTCATTGCTGAATTCGAAGTGTCGCCTGTGAGTTGGCGACCTGCCTGAGTGTGAGGTCACACTCTGGCCATCATAATTCTCGACTTCTCTGCAGGACGCTCTCCGTAAGAGAGGCTCTAAAGTCGCTCGGTTTCTTGTAGCTGGAGCGCCTCGTCGGAACCCGGAATCGGTCGGATGCGTCTGGTGATCGGCACCGCCATTGAAAGAATGATGACCATCAGGCCGACCGCCGCCGCAAAGGCGGGAGAGAGGCTCGGCAGTACCAGGGCGTAAGCGATTCCCGCCACCGCGACGCAGAAGGCCGCGCCAAGGGTATCGGCCATTTGAAGTGAGGAGGAGGTCTTCCCCTTGTTCCTCGTCCGCGTCATCGCGAGCGCGTGGACGGTCATTGTCGGGTAAATGAGCCCGATTCCAAGTCCGGTAATAGTCCAACCGATGATGATGACCGCGCCGGGAACTCCCTCGAACACTCCCGCGAAGGTGATCACGGAACCGACGAGCTGGACCAGGATACCCACCACCGGAAGCTGTGCTCTCTTAGCAGTATCAGTGACGCGGCCAGAGACTGCGGAACCGATAGCCCAGGTGATCGATCCGACCGTTAGCACAAGGCCCGCACCGGCAGGATCCCAACCGTGCACTAGCTGAAGCAGCAAGGGAAGGAACGTTTCTACCCCAATGAATGCCCCGTTGGCGAGCCCGCGCAGTAGGACGGTTGAGGAGAGGCCTCGTTTCGCTGTGAAAGTTCCTGCGGGCAACAGCGGCTTCATGAAGACGAATGTGAGGATCGCAGAGGCGGCGATTATTAGGAAGATCAGGGGAGTGAATGCATCAGGTTCGGTGCCGGACATGACCTGAAGAAGTGCGACTGAGGCCCCAGCGCCGATAGCGAGCAGGACTCTACGCTTGGTGGACCCGTCGGGTTCGGCGGGCTCAGTTCTCGGGAGTGCAGAGGTCACCTTGACCAGTACCGGGAAGGCGAGCAGGAAGACGACGGGGACGAAACCGAAGATCCATCGCCAACTGGTGTACTGGACGATCAGTCCCGCGATTCCGGGGCCGATAAGCGCGGGGAGGACCCATGCGGCTGCGAATGCCGCGAAAAAGGGAGGTTGCCGCGTTGGGTGCACGTGGTTGCCGATGATGGTGTAGAGCGGGACCATCGAGAGGCCGCCCCCGAATCCCTGAATGGCGCGGCCAAGGACAAGTATCTGCATCGACGGCGAGAAGGTGCAGATGGTTAGCCCGACGACGAACAGAAAAACGCCTGTGTAAAGGCACGACTGAGGACTGCGGTTGTCGGACCACGGTCCTGCGAGCGCCGTGGCAATCAGTTGGGTCGCCATGGGAATTCCCATGGCGAGGGCGTAGAGGTTCTCGCCTTCCAGTGAGCGGACCACGGTGGGCATGGCGGTGGCAACGGCCAAGGCCTCGAACCCAACCAGGGAGATGAGGCCGACCGCCAACCATTTCAGCAGGCGCTCCTGCGGCCTTTCAAGAAATGTGCGTTCGCTATCCACGAGAGTCCATTATCGCCGAGAAAATTGTCGCATCTTCACAATCGGGCTGCGTTGCTTTGCTTCTTGAGGACAGGGATGCTCCATGTCCACAGCCCTGGTCTAGTCCATGTTCTCATAGTGGATAGACGCTCCGTCCGGGAGACTTCGACATCTCTGGGTCGTCGGAGTGATCGTCTGATTTTGTCCTGGTAGGCAGGCGACGGTTGTCCGTGGGTTCTGGGATTGTTGTGGCGACCTTTAGTTGCATTAGTGGCGTCTCGTCAGTGAGAACCAGCCCTAATCCACCGAAATCTGCCTCTGCGCAACTGACTAGACGTTGCCAATGCAACTAAAGGTCGCCACAACGAAGCAACCCTGGTCACTGGCATCTGAGAACACGCTCGCCGGAGTTCCTGACGACAGAAAGGCCCGAGCCAGCCACCCTTGACTACTGTCGGGCAGTCGAACAAGAACCCCTTGGTCCGCTTCCTCTTCTGAGACGTTCCATGACTCCTGCCGGGTAGTCCAATAGGGTGCTGTTGTCACTTCCTTGCTTGACGTATTGGAAAGAAAGGCAAAGTCACCATTTCTTTGAGCCTGATTTGGGAAAGATAGCCGTTGTGGCCAGTGTTTCACCGAGATCATACGGATTCTGGGGTCTGAGCTGGTGATCGCGGCTATGTTTCCTCTCGGGCCCGTTCCCAAGTGGCAACAACGGCTACATTTCCAACCCCATCCCTTCAAGGAGATCCAGAAGCCACAAGCGCAGCCCCGAAATGCGGAGCGCCACATTATCACCGAGAACTGGAGTGGTTGGCGTCGTTGCCTCATTGCGAGTGGCTGCTCTAAGAGCCAAGGTGCAAGAGTGGATTGAAATCGCAGCTTTGCCAGCCAGTGTTGCTGACGGTTCTGGCGCGTAACTGGCGGCGAAAATGCAAATGTGCCAGCCTGAGAGGCGCAGAACCTTGGTAGAAATCGGTTCTGGGGCGTTCCCAGGCTGGCACAGTTGAACTTACGGTTAGGCGGCGACCGCTTCGACAGTCTTCTTCGCGCGGCTTGGAATGAGCGCCGCGATCGCAGCGAGGACGAGGCCCACGCCACCAATAGCAAGCAATCCGCCGGTACCGCGAGGCATCAGGCCCGAGCCCATGTAGAGGATGTCGCGGACGCCCTCCGCGATGAACGGCTGGGGAACCCACGGCACGATCCAGTTGGCCCAGAACGGCGGGAGCATTTCTGCCGGAAGGACCGCAGTCATCATGCCGCAGAAGAGCACTAGGAGAACTGCCAGGGCACCCACTCCGATGGCGATATCAAATGCCCCCAGGAACAAGCTCATTACCGCGAAGCTTGCAAGCCACAGGAACACAGTCGTGACGAGCACTGGCGCTCCAGCGCCGACCAGAGTGTTAATCAAGACCACTGCAGTAAGTGAGATCAGCAGAGAGAGCCCAGCCGCATAGCCCAGTTGTTTGCCGAGATTCGCGAAGCGACCCGAGGCCCCGGTTGCGGAGGCCCTCGGAAGAATGCGGGAAATAACGATTCCGCCAATCATCGACATGATCATCAGCGGCATGACTGCAATGTTCTGGCCCATCATGCTGGTGAGGGGGGAAGCGGTGGTCGAATCGGAGTTGCCAGTGTGGATTATCTGTACGTCGGCAGTCAGATCCATCTGTGCCAGCATTGCTGTGATACTCGCTTGCATCTGGTTCGCGACCAGGGGCGACTTGGCGTTGTCGAGTACAACGCTCACACTTGGTGCCTCTCCCTGACCAGCCTGGGCCAGCACCTGCTTCTCAGTGAAGTCGGAGGGAATGATGAGCGCGCCGTAGTAGTCGTTGTTCTCAAGTGCCGCATCGAGGTCCGCCTGAGTCTCAACCAACTCCCACTTGATCGGGGCAGTCTGACCCTCCGGTGTTTCTGCGGTGGTAATTCCGGTAACCATCATCTCGCCGGCGTTCACGTCGCCGGCGGGGGTGGATGCGCCCTCGTCCAAGGACACGACGGCGAACGGAAGTTCTTGCGGTTTCATGTTGAGGATGGGGTAGAAGATCAGGGCCATCACGCACCCGATCATCAATACCATTAGTGCTGGAACAGCGAACTTCTTCGCTCCGAGCTTTTCGAACATTCCGGGCCCTCCTAATTTGCAACAGCAATAAATTATCCTGGTCTAGGATATTAGGCACGGTGTGTAATAAAAACAGACAGGTTTGTTCAAGGTGACTGTTTATCCGCCGGGGAGGTGTCATGGGTCGTCCGGGAAAAGGCGCTGGCCCGTCAGCTACGACGCGAATGGAAGAAGCGTTTTTTGAGCTATTGCAACGAGAAACGTTCGAGAAGATAACCGTACGGATGGTGGTTGAGGAAGCGGGCGTCAACCGAAATTCCTTCTACTATCACTATTCCAATCTCACAGACCTTGCCCGTAGTGCGGTTGACCACTTGTTGATTCCAGAGATTCCGCAGGCACTCGCGGCTGGTTTTGCGCTCGATTCGGATTTGTTTGACCGACTTCTTGCTACCAGTGACGGGCGGATAAGGATGACGCGTGTCCTCACGATCGTCGGGGCTAATTCGACCGTGGAGCTTCGCGACATGCTCAAAGACGACATGATCGAGGTTTGGCTTGGAGCGCTCTCCCTCGAACGAGAGGACCTCGATGCGGATCTGCTTCGCACGTTTCAGTTCATACTGGGAGGGATTTTCGAGCTCCTGAGTCGAAACGCGGGAGAGGACCCCGTGGAGCAACTAAGGCAGATGCGCGAACTTCCAATCCTTCGCGCTGGCGTTGAGGTGGTCACCCAGGCTCTCGGCAAGTCCTCGGTGCGAAACCTCATCGCAGGAAGTCTCTAGGCCGGCTTTGCTCAGCTGGGGAAGCTCCCGGCGCTCGGCTCGTCGACCACCATCTTCCCGTAGGGGAAGCAGGTCACCGGGATCAGTTTGAAGTTGGCGATGGCTAGCGGAATCCCGATGATGGTGATTATGAGGCCGATTCCCGTAACGATATGCCCCAGAGCGAGCCACCAGCCCGCGATGATGAACCAGAGGCCGTTCATCAAAGATGAGCCGACACCGGCACCAGGCTGTTTCACTACCTCGCGTCCGAACGGCCAAATGATGTAGCCAGCGATGCGGAACGAGGCGACTCCGACGGGGATTGTCACGATGAAGATGCAGGCGATGACTCCCGCGAGGACGTAGGCGAGAAACAGTTCCCATCCCGCAAAGATCACCCAGATGATGTTGAGCAGAGTCCTCATGACAAAACAGTCCTTTCGACCAACGAGCCGTCCCGAATCCAAGGGTACCCGCCTCGAGGCACACTCTTGGTGAAAGGCCCTGAGAGGGAAGGTCAGGTTGCTGCGATCAGTTTGGTTCAGGTTTCAGCTATGCGTCCAGGGTTCTGATCAGTGGTGCTGAAGCCCGTGTCCAGTACCAAGTCCCCAATCCAATTAGCACCATCACCACCGTCGGGATCACGGCCCACGGCGTGATGCCGGGCACCGTCCCAGCTTGCCCGGGCAAGAACCCCAAGATTCCGCTGGGACTCGACTGAATCACGACCAGCCCGATGTACGACAGAACCGAGAGTAACAATCCGATTTGCTTCCCGAACAGCGCGATGAACACCATGCATAATCCCAGCAAGAATGCTGTGGTCATCGCGCTGGCCCCGCGTCCCCAAACAGGCGACACGTCCCAATAGTTCTGTTCTGGCAACAGGTAGTTCTCGACTCGTGGAATCCAATTTCGCGGCACAACTCCCCAGATCCAGACGACGAGCGGCGACATGGCTGCCGCCGCCAACACAACGCTGAATGCAGTTAGCGTGCTGACCCGGCGGGGTCCCGGCGCGGCCAGAGAATCCAAACTGGGCACAATGGGCGCTACCAACGCCAGGGCGGCAACCCCGGTAACAGACGAGATAACCTCATTTGAAGTTATCCATCGCGCGTCGAACTGCCCGAGAATATGCGTCGATAAGCTCAAGTCCCACAACAGAAGCGTAACGATGAGTCCAGCAAGCAGGACCACCCCTGCCGAGGCTAGATGCCTGCCGTATCCGAAGTACCTTATCGCCGCATTGCCGCGCATCAAGGAAGGTCATTCCTGCTGAGCGAGCACGAGGAAATCGCTTCATGATTCTCTGCATACCATTCGCGGAAGCCCTGCTCATCAAGAGATTCAAGCCTCGTCTGTTCCTCGGTGAGGACCGGGGAACCCGTTGCCTCGTCAACCTGGTTGGAGTCTGCCTCCAGTCCAATTCTGCGTTGGATGGTATAGCCCAGCGCACGTTGAGCGTCGACTGAGAATCGCTCCTCCTCGCTGAGGTCCATGAACTGCTGTGTTCCGAATCGAGCCGAACAACCAGGAGCCCCGCTCAACCTGATCGCAATGGAACCGCCAACCCTCCGTCTTAGATCCTCATCCGACTCCACCCCGCCAAACGTCAGAGGAACATCATCGACCTCAAGCTCGATCTCAGACGCAGTTGACTGGACGATCCGGAATCCACCGGCGCTCGCGCCGACGACGGCGATGGCCGCGTCAGACTGTTCTAGAATCATCGGTGCAAGCGTTTCGTACTCAGGGAGTAAGCAGACCTCTGAAGCAGCGCTCCCAGAACACTTCAGGGGAGTGCCGTCGTACTCAACGAGCTTCGGTGAGATCACAGTCGAAGCCACAACCATGACGCTGACTACCACAAAACCACTCACCACCTGCGTCTTGCTCCGGCTGATTCCACCGGTCACGACATATTGGGTAACAACTGTGGACAGGATGGCCACGAGCGCGAAGAGGATGAGTCGATACAGCGAAGTCTGAGGAGTGACGTGCCAGCCGGCGAAGGGGAACTCGTTGAACCACATGGCTGATGACTGCCGTGTCGACTTGTCAGCGGGTCCTAGCAGAGGGTTCATCAGACCCGGAAGAATCCCGAGAAAAACCGCCGCCATAGGCCCTAGAATCAGTCCCCAACCAGCGGGAGACACCGCCGACACTAGGTAAGAAATGAGCGGGAGGGCCACAACCACCGCCGCGTTTGCTGCGAGCGATAGCGCGTCAAATCTTCCACCGCTCGCACCAGCGACCAGGGCTACTATGGCGGGAACCAACCCGACCAGGTAACCAATTGTGATGAACAATGCGAGAAGTATCGCCTGCGATGAGACAGTTCTGGAAGCATCGGCAGCGGCCCGCCCCGCAACCACCGAGTCACGACTAAATGTTCTCCCGAGCAGAGCGGCACCAATCGAAGCAAGAATTACTGGAAGCAGAATTCCTTCGCGGCTCCCAGAAACCAGGTTGGTCCACTGCGGCGGTCCCCAAGAAAAGACGCTGATAGTCGTCAATGCGGCTCCAACCGCAACTGCAACTGTGAGCACTAGCCAGTATCTGCGTGCTGGCCATGGTTGACGATTCATTTCATCAGCCCCAGCATTGCCTGTTCAACGGCATCGGTAAGAGTTGCGTCCTCGGTAGCGCTCGTAGAATTCTGGGCCAACGCCAGTGTTGTCCCGTCAAATACCAGGGTCCCCGACTTCAGAACGACCGTGCGCCCAGCCACTTCCGCGACATCCTCAATGAGGTGAGTGCTCAAAATAACCGTGGCGTCGTGTCCCAGTTGGACAATGAGTTCTCGGAGCCCAATCCTCTGTAGTGGATCAAGTCCAACTGTTGGCTCGTCCAGAAGTAGCACCGATGGTCGGTGTGCGATAGCGCATGCGATTCCAAGCCTTTGTCTTTGCCCCCCAGATAGTGTCTTCGCTGTCTTCCGTGACAGCGACAGAAGATCGGTCTTGTGCAGTGCGTCCGTCGCGGCTGCGCTCACCTCGCTCGTTGAAACTCCGTGAACCCATGCCGAGTACTCGACATTCTCCCGTACGGAGGCGTTAGGCAAGATACTAAACCTCTGGGGGAGGTACCCAACGTGTCTTCGGGCCTCCTCAATTCCCTTCCGGCTGCGCGTTTCAGTCCCGGACACTCTGACAAAGCCTGACGTTGGCCTCGTCAGAGTTGCCAAGATCGACAGCAGTGTCGTCTTTCCAGCGCCATTTGCACCGAGGATTGCTGTGACCCCTTCCCCGAGATTGACGGTCACATCACTGAGCGCATAGTTCTTGCCATAGCGCTTGGATATCTCGGAGCAATGTATAGCTGGGTTCACTAAATGAAATCCTAACTAGAGGGTGATACGGGATGACTGTTGGGTAGCGCCTGTACTTGAGTCAGTCTGCGTGTAGTACTTACTGCCGTATGCGCCGTATCCGTAGACGGTCCAATAGTAGTTGTACACCTGCGTGTACTGTTGGCTCGCAACAATTGAATCGAACCATCCGCCAATATCTCGCTTCAGCATAACGGTCACGGTCGCGGTGTTCGTGCAATTGCCGCGGCCTCCATATGCGCCCATCTGAGTGCCGCCCTCTTTCGAGGGTGGGGAAGCGGTAAGAGTGCATGCGCGAGGTGTCGGTTCCTCGGCGAAAGCTGGCATGACGGATACTGCGACTCCTGCCATACCCATCGCGCCCACTGCAACCGCAGCTATTGCCTTGCGAATCCTCTTCATGATTATGCCCTTTCTAACTAAACGGACAGTCGGGCACGTTCGTTGTGCCTGATCTGAATCCGTATCAGCACTGTATGGCCCAGTGAAGAAGTGCAACACTGACAGAAGTTAGTGAATCTGCCTCAATTGCACCTATGTCGCGTCGGTGTCATAGTCGATTAGTGCTCCGACGGGCGATCAGGAGCAAACCGCGTGACGTTCCAGAGAACACTAACTTTTGTTAGTGGTGGAAGCGCTGGACCTGATGCATAATCGCACCGTGGTTTAGGTCGATCACTTTGCTCCAGAGTCCTCAATGTTGAGAGCTTGGCGTGATGAATGAGGATATTGAAAGGACACACGATCATGAGGATCAGAAGTGCCAAAGTTTCACAGTCGTTCCTTGCTACTGTGCTAGTTGTGTTTGCGCCGCTCAGCGTTTGCGTAGACGAACGGTCACCGAGTGTTCCCACGACCGCCTCGGCAGAGGCTTACGATCTCGCCCCAAGAGATGCGATGCCTCTCTGGTGCATCCTGTTTCCCACCCGTCCCGCATGCCACCCGAAGTGAAGTGGTCGATGAGTGTAGAGCGAATCGTCGGCAGATCTTCGTCGGCAGATACTCGCAAGTTTGTCTTGGTCTGCATAGCGGTTCTGCTGTTTGTTTTGGAGGTCCTTCAGGTTCGGGCGAATGCTAGTTCAAGCGGTGGCGTCCAAATCTTGCTCTCAAGTTCAGCCATCGTCGTCGCGCTGGCAGCGACTGGATTCTTCGTTCTGCCTGGAGGTATAGCGGTTGTCGCGCTCGCGGTAGCGCAGAACGTCTTCGTCTCTGGTGCCACAATGGGCATGCTCGCAGTCTATGTAGTTGTTGCGCTCTGGATCTCAAGAGGCATGTGGCTTCCGTCAACTTTGGCGCTGATCCTGGCCGAGGGAAGCGCACTGATCTGGAGCACGAAGCCTGAGGCCCAGATACTGTCATTGGCTCTAGGGACCTCCATAACCATCATTGTAGGACTGCTGATCCGAAACATGACTCGACGAAACAAAGTGCTCGAATCGGATCTTAAGGAAGTAAAGGAGCAGTCGGAAAAGGCTCTAGCGGCTCTTCGACTGGCGGTAAACACCAGAATGCACGATGACGTTGCAACCAGGCTTGTGGCAATTAGTTCCCTGGCTGAGCAAATTGAGCCAGATGATGGTGTATCGAAGGAAGACTTGGACTTGCTCAAGAGCCTTATTACAGAATCGCTGACGAGTGTTCGGGCGGTGATCCGCGACTATAAGACCGTCGATCCAAAGACTCTGTTGATGACTGTCTCTGAAGTTCAAACGATGCTTACGGCCCGTTCTATGACCCTGGAAGTCGACGTGTCAGGGGTCAGTGGAACGGTTCTTGATAATCGTGAGCCACTTCTTCCGCTTGTTATCTGGGAGGGGTGCGCCAATGCCTTCAAATACGGCCGCGAAGGGAGCGCCGTCAATGTTGTGATTGAGGAAACTCAAGAGGACCGAGTGACGACGACAATCAAGAATGTGATCGCAACCGAGGAAAGTGGCGATGATGACTGGGATAGGCTCAGCAAACGTGTCTCCGGTGGGTATGGGCTGAGGAACCTGGAGACACAGATAAATGCGTCCGGAGGTCAACTTGCTACTTGGACAGTTGAAAGTGCGGGCGGATCTACCTGGATACTGATGGCCGAGTTGCCGGCCAGCGCGTATCGAGAATACGTGGCGGAACCCGGAGTGAAGAAGTGAGTGTTCTAAAGATTCTCCTCGTTGACGATGACGAGCTACTGCTTAGACTGATTGGTCGCAACCTATCCGGACGCGACGATGTGGAGGTGGTTGGTACTGCCTCAGACGGGTATGAAGTAATCAAGATTCTTGAGCGCCTTGGCGCGGACGTGGACGTTCTGTTGCTTGATGTCGCGATGCCGGGAATCTCGGGGCCGAAGACCGCAGCACTAGTTCGGTCAAGATACCCGGATCTGACAATCGTTATGTTCACGTCGTTCGAGAAGGACTCAATGTTGAGTGAGTCACTTCGAGCCGGGGCCAACGGGTTCCTAACGAAGGACTCATCGACGGGCGAGCTCGTTGACTCGCTACGTAGAGCGGTGGCAGGCGAGAAAGTGTTCGGAAGAAGACCTTTGTCACTGCTAACCGGGTCTTATCTTGGGGACAGTCGGCTGGATGAAGGCGATCCTGAGTTTGAAGCCGCTTACAACTCGATGCCACCGAGGCTTCGGGAAGTAGTCGTTGAGATCGGGCGGGCCAACACCAATGATCAGATAGCGCGCTCTCTCGGACTCGGAGACGGGACAATCCGGAGCTACGTCACGGATGTCCTGGAACGAACTGGTTGCCGCTCCCGAACTGAGGTGGCGGTCAGGGCAGTTCGCCTCGGACTTACGAAGTAGAGTTGATTACGAACTCTTGATTGCCCTGTTTCCTATGTCTGTTCTGTAGAAGGTTGCCTCCGTGTGCGCCTTCGCTAGCGCCGCGTATACCTTGTCCTGGGCTTCCTGCAGAGTGCTTCCGCTTGCCTTGACCAGGTAGACGCGGCCGCCGTAAGAGACAAGTCCGGTGTCGTCTGCCGCTACTCCGGCGCAGTCCACCGTTACTGAGTCGTCGAACGAGGGAATCCTTGCTCCCTTTTGATACTCACCCGGGTAGCCCTCAGCGGCAACAACAACTCCTAGTACGGCCTCGTCCCGGCCCCATTCAATGATTGGTTCGCGTCCGGCCAGCAGGTCATCAATAATCTTCGCCAGATCAGACCGAAGGCGCGGCAGAACCACCTGAGCTTCGGGGTCACCGAACCTGGCATTGAACTCGATTACCTTCGGGCCCTCATCCGTCGCAATCAGGCCGGCGTAGAGGATGCCGGTAAAGGGTGTCCCATCTTCGACCATGCCCCTTGCGGCAGGCTCGACGACCGTGCGAACCGCCTGCTCAACCATGTTTTCAGGGATCTGTGGCACAGGAGAGTAGGCGCCCATGCCCCCGGTGTTCGGACCCTGGTCGCCGTCCCAGGCTCGCTTGTGGTCTTGGGCGATAACCATGGGGTAGACATCGGCGCCGCGAACGAAAGCAAGAAGGGAGAACTCTTGACCCTCCAAGAATTCCTCGACAACCACGGTTGCTCCGGCGGCTCCGAAGGTATCGGCGCGAAGCATCGAGTCCAGTGCCTCGATGGCCTCATCCGTAGTCATCGCAACGACGACACCTTTGCCCGCAGCCAGGCCGTCGGCCTTGATAACAATGGGTGCGCCCTGCTCCAAAACGTAATCCCGCGCCGCCTCGAACTCCGAGAACGAACGGTATGAGCCCGTCGGGATGCCGTGGCGGGACATGAGTTCCTTCGCGAACTCCTTGGAACCCTCGATCGCGGCAGCATCCGCGTGAGGACCAAAGGCAGGAACGCCCGCCGCCTCAAAGTCGTTGACAATGCCTGCGATCAGGGGAACTTCCGGACCGATGAACGCCCAGCTAACTTCGTTCGCCTTGGCAAAGTCGATCAAGCCCTGATGATCGCCCTCGCTGATGTCGACTGTGACGATCCCGTCGGCCACCATCCCAGGGTTCCCGGGCGCGCAGTACACCGTCTCAACAAGGTTGCTTAGTCCCAGGTGACGCGAGACCACGTGCTCGCGGCCCCCACGTCCGACAACTAGTACGCGCATCAGATTCCTTACTATGCTTGCTGTTTCTCTAGGCTGGACAGCCCCAGACGCCCGTCTGCTCAATCTCGTCGATGGTCGCCTGCGGGTCGGTCCCCAGGACGGTTATGTGGCCGACCTTGCGGTCGGTCCGTGCCTCAGACTTCCCGTAGTCGTGGAGTATCCAGTTCGGCCCAATCGCCGCCAACTCACGGGCGCTCTCAAGGTGCTGGCCCAAAACGTTCACCATGACGGCGGGGCTCACCAGTTCCGGTTCGCGCAGTGGCATCCCGGTCACTGCCCGAACGTGCAGATCAAACTGGCTTTGCGAGCAACCCTCGATGGTCCAGTGTCCGGAGTTGTGAGGACGAGGGGCCATCTCATTCACCACCACCTCGCCACCTTCGCCCACAAACATCTCGATGGCCAGCATCCCGACGATCTTGAGGGCACTCGCGATTGCTTGTGCGTACTTCTGCGCTGTTACCGCGGTTTCTTCGGAAACCCGCGCCGGGGCCACAGTGACGTGGAGGATATTGTTCCTGTGCTCGTTTTCCGACACCGGGAAGGTAACCGCGTTTCCGGTTCCGTCACCAACCACCAGGACCGAGATCTCCTTCGTGAAAGGGACCCAAGCTTCCAGGACACACTGGGTGTTCTCCGCGAGCTCGGTAGCCGCCTCCAAGTCCGCCTCGCTTCGCAGGACCTGCTGGCCCTTGCCGTCGTAACCACCTCGGGTTGTCTTCAAGACGCACGGGTAGCCGAGGTCAGCGACAGCCTGCTCCAGTTCCTCACGCGAAGAAACCGGACGGTATCCCGCCAGTGGAATCCCTAGACTCTCCACGAACTGCTTCTCCGCGAGACGATCCTGTGAGACTCGCAGGGAAGCCGTGCCCTGGGGGAGCTTCACTCGCGCCGAGTCACGGTCCAGCACATCCGCGTCGACGTTCTCAAACTCATACGTTACTACGTCACTCTTGTCAGCCAGTTCGAGGATCGCACCCTCGTCCGAATACTCTGCAACGATCTGCCCGTCCGCCACCTGCGCTGCCGGGCAGTCTGCGGCCGGGTCCAGGATCAGGGCCTTGAACCCCATGTCACGGGCGCTCTCAGCCATCATCTGGCCCAGTTGACCGCCGCCAACGATCCCGATGGTCGCTCCCTCGGTAAGTAACGTGGGTTCGAACGAGGACTCAGCCAAGTTGCTCATTGCTCTCTTCCACCTGGGTCGCCAGGTCCGTGCGGTACTCGTCAAGCAACGCTGCAACCTCGGGGTCGAACGCTCCGACAATCTGCGCGGCCAGCAACCCAGCATTGACGGCACCGCCGCGACCGATCGCGGTGGTGGCCACTGGGATCCCGGCAGGCATTTGCACAATTGAAAGAAGTGAATCCAAGCCGTTCAGTGCCCGACTCTGCACCGGAACTCCGATCACCGGCAAAGTTGTCTTTGCTGCGACCATGCCAGGCAGATGAGCTGCGCCTCCAGCTCCGGCAATGATGACCTTCAAACCACGTTCGCGGGCCGACTCCGCGTAACGAAACATGACGTCTGGGGTGCGGTGAGCTGAGACCACCTTCTTCTCATACCCGACACCCATCTGATCCAG
>WPCI01257770.1_pt1 | contig 38219 bp, 25 predicted proteins | sample 5399871 | NCBI WGS metagenome assembly WPCI01 (sample SAMN12869469, study PRJNA574797) | sludge metagenome | isolation source: wastewater treatment of pH7 | place: China:Beijing | collected 2019-05-20 | reverse complement strand
CGTGCGCCAGCCCTTCGCGCTGGCGCTGCCGGCAACCGGGTTCCTGGCCACGGACGGTTTCGCGGCGCTGGTGACCAACTATGCCCGGTTCGATGCGGCCGGGCTGATCGCCGCGGCCCGCAATGACGGCTTGCAGCTGCTCGGCGCGCTTCTGCGCCAGACCGAGGAGGTCGCCGACCCGGAATGCGTGATCTGGCCGCGCTACAAGGTCTCCGACGACGCCACCGCGATCCTGTTCGAGATCGGAGCGTGAAGGGGGGATGTCATGAGCCTCGCCGCGCCGATCGCCTCCGGCTCCTTCCGCCGCCACCGCTGGCTCTGGCTGGCCTCTGTCGTGTCGCCGATCGTCCCGGCCCTCGCCGCCGGCGCGCTGTTGGCCGGCGCCGGTCCGATCGCGGCCATCGCCCCGCTCCTGTGGTATTTTGGCGCCATCCCGTTCCTCGACATGCTGGTTGGCGAGGATGATCGCAACCCCACCGCCGCCGAACTGGAGGCCATGGAGGCCGATCCGTTCTACCGCGCGCTGCTGTTCGCCACGCTGCCGGTCTATTGGACAAGCCTGCTGCTTTCCGCCGTGGCCGCCGCGCAACCCGGCCTGTCCTGGCCGGTCATCCTCGCGCTGGCGCTGTCGGCCGGCGTGGCGTCGGGCAGCGGCCTGGTCGTTGCCCATGAGCTGGGCCACAAGACGACGCGCGCCGAATGGTGGGGCGCACGCGCCGCCGCACTCCTGACCGGCTACGCGCACTTCATGATCGAGCACAATCGCGGCCATCATGTCCATGTCGCCACCCCCGGCGATCCGGCGTCCTCGCGCCTTGGCGAAAGCGTCTGGCGGTTTGCCCTGCGCGAGATTCCCGGCGCGGCGCGGCGCGGCTGGCGCGAGCAGGCCGATCTGATGCGCCGGCGCGGCTACCCGGCGCTGTCGTGGCACAACGACATCCTCGCCGGTTATGTCCTTGCCGCGCTCGTCGCCGTGGCGCTTCTGGCCCTGCTCGGCCCGGTCATGCTCGTGTTCATCCCCGTTCACCACCTCTCCGGCTGGATGCAGCTGACCTTCGCCAACTATGTCGAGCATTACGGCCTGTGCCGCGAACGGCGCGCCGACGGGCGCTACGAACCGGTGGCGCCCCGCCATTCATGGAACACCAACCATCTGGTCTCGAACCTGATGCTGTTCCACCTCCAGCGCCATTCCGACCACCATGCCCATCCGCTGCGGCCCTACCAGACGCTGCGCAATTTTCCCGAACTGCCGCGGCTGCCGTCGGGCTATCCGGGCTGCTTCGTCCTGGCCTCCATCCCGCCGCTGTGGCGGGCGACGATGGACCGGCGGGTGATCGCCTGGGCATCGGGAAACCCGGCGCGGCTGAATGTGATGCCTGGAAAAGAAGAATATTATCAGCGCCTTGCCGCAAAATACGGAATCAATCCGGCAACGACTTGAATCGGTCTGTCAGCGCACCACCATCAGCCGCTCCGCCGCCCGCGTCACCGCCGTGTAGAGCCAGCGGGCGCGCATCTCCTTGAAGGCGTAGCTTTCGTCGAACAGCACCACGTTCGACCATTGCGAGCCCTGCGCCTTGTGCACGGTCAGTGCATAGCCATAGTCGAAGTCGTCGTAGCGCTTGCGCGTCGACCACGGAAGCTCCTCGGTGCCATCCTCGAATTGCGCCTTCAGGAGCTTGATCTTGGCGATGCTGCGCCCCGGTTCGTCGTCTTCCGGCGAGACCAGCAGGTTGATGCCCGGCTTCACCGTCTCCTTCGACGCGCTCATCACCGACCACAGCGAGCCGTTGAGCAGCCCCTTGGCCGGGTCGTTCCGCAGGCACACCAGCTTGTCGCCGGCTTGCGGAAACGCCGCGCTGAATCCCTTCAGCTCGCGCAGGCGCTGATTGTAGCGCCGCCGCGTCCGGTTCGTGCCCACCAGCACCTGGTCGGCATCAAGCACCAGCTCCTGGCTCACCTCGTCGCGGCCGATCACCTGCGCCGCGCCATAGTCGCCCTTCATGAATTCGCGGCCCTCGCGCACGTCCGCGGCCAGCCGGATGATCGGGTTGTCGCGCGCCTGGCGGTGGATCTCCGTGAGCAAATAGTCCGGTTCGGCTTCGGTGAAGTAGCCGGCCCCCGACACCGGCGGCAGCTGCCCGGGATCGCCGAGCACGAGGATTGGCACGAAGAAGCTCATCAGGTCACGGCCGAGCTGCTCGTCCACCATTGAGCATTCGTCGACGATGATGAGCTTGGCGCGCGCCACCGGGCTTTGCCGGTTGAGCGCGAAGGTCGGGGCGATGGTGGTCTTGCCGGTCGTCTCGTCCACCGCCTCTTCCTCGCCCTTCGGCCGGTAGATCAGCGAATGGATGGTGCGCGCGTTCACCGCCCCGCGCGAGCGCATCACCTGCGCCGCCTTCCCGGTGAAGGCGGCAAACTGCACGTCGCCATCGACGCCTTCGGCGAAATGCCGCGCCAGCGTCGTCTTGCCGGTGCCGGCATAGCCGAACAGCCGGAACAATTGCGAGCGGCCGTCCTTCAGCCAGCGCGCGACCGCCTTCAGCGCCTCGTCCTGTTGCGGGGAAAACTGCATCGCCAACCGTTTGCCCGATTCTGGCGGCCGACGCGACTGCTCTTCACCCCGCCAGCCGGAACGGAACACCGGAAACCAGCGCCCGGACATAGCGGGTCTGCTGATAGTAGCCGTTGAGCGAGATGCGCTTGAGCGCTGCCAGGGTGCGCAGGCTCTCGGAATCCAGCACGCCGGGACGCGTCGTCACCGCCAGCTTCAGCCCGGCGTCGAGCACCGCGCGCTGTTCGCGCGGACCGAAGGCCGAGCGCGAGCCGTAGGGATAGGCAAACGCAAGCGGGCGCCGACCGGACCAGTTCTCGACAGCATCCATCGAGCGCACGATCTCGGAGCGAAGGCGCGCCAGCGGCAGCCGCGCCAGGTCGCAATGCGTGACCGTATGCGCACCGAACGCACACAGCGGGTCGCGCCTCAGGGCCTGGACCTCCTCGACCGTCATCACTTCGAAATCGACAATCGACATCGGGTCGATGCCGGCCTCGCTCGCGGTCGCATCAAGCCGTGCCACGGCTTCGTCCTCGTAGAGTGTGGCCATGAATTGGGTTAGGCGGTCGAAGGCGTGCTTCTTCTGGGCCGCCGTCCGGCACGGCACGTCCGTCATGCCCTTGCCGAAATCGAAGGCGAACGCATCGACCTCGCGCGTGAGCACCTCGGCCGTTTCCCACCAGATCGTGCGCGTGCGCTCCACGAAGCCCTTGGTCAGGAAGATGGTGTAGGGCACGCCGTGGCGGCGGAACACCGGCGCGGCAAAGCGGGCGTTGTCGCGGTAGCCGTCGTCGAGCGTCACGGCAAAGAAGCGCGATCCATCGTCGGGCACGGCAAGCAGGTCCGGAATGTCGAGAAGGTGAACCGGCCTGTAGCCGATCCGCTTCATCTGGCGGATGGCCGCGTCGAGGAATTCGGGCGAGATCGACAGGTGGCCGTTCGGATCGTGGTCGAGCTGCTGCGACGGGCGCACGTGATGCAGCGTGAAGATCACGCCCCGCCCCGCGGCCTCCGAGGGCGTGGTGCCGTAGCCCGCCGCCGCGATCGCCTCCAGCGCCGCCGTGATTGTGCCGCGCCGGGCCCAGCGGCGCATGTCCCGCCACGACGGCATCAATCCTCCGTGGCCGCGCGGCGCGCGGCACGTCGGTTCTGCCGGCGCTTTTCGGGCCGGAAAATGGAAAGGCTTCGGGTCATGCCGGGTCAATCATGGCACGGCGCCGTTACCGCGCCGTAAAGCCGCCGCTCAGCGCAGCATCGGCCACAGCGTCGCCGCCAGTGCCAGCCCCATGGCGATGTTGAACCATTTGAGCCGCACGGGATCGGCAAGGAAGCCGCGCAGCGCCTGGCCGAATGCAGCCCACAGCGACACGCAGGGCAGGTTGACGATCATGGCGACCCCGGCAACGATCGCCGCCGACAGGAACGGCCGGTCAGGCGTTGCAAACAGTGCCGTGGCGGTCACCGCCATCACCCAGGCTTTCACGTTGACCCACTGGAACGCCGCCGCCCCCAGAATGCCCATCGGCCTGGCCGCCTCGCCCTTGCCGTTCGACAGGGATCGCGCCGTGCCGATCTTGAAGGCCAGCCACAACAGGTAGGCGCCGCCGGCGATCTTCAGCGCCACATGCATCGGCGGAAAGGCGACGAGCAGCGCACCGAGGCCGAGACCGACCGCGCCGATGAGCACGCCAAAGCCGATCACGATGCCGATGATGTGCGGGATCGTGCGGCGGAAGCCGAAATTCACGCCGGATGCGAGCAGCATCATGTTGTTCGGCCCCGGCGTGATCGAGGACACGAACGCATAGGTGACGAGCGCGAACAGGGTGGTGAGAGTCATGGTACCGTAATAGGTCAATATTACTGACCTATCAAGCGCATTCCTGCCGGTCCGTCACATCGCCTCGGCGCCGCGGTTCATGGCCGCAACGCCGGTCCGGCACACCTCGACAAGGCCGAGCGGCGCCATGATGGCGATGAACTGGTCGATCTTCGACGGCTTGCCGGTGATCTCGAAGATGAAATGCCCGACATTGGCGTCGATGACGTTGGCGCGGAACGCATCGGCGAGGCGCAGCGCCTCGACGCGAGCATCGCCCTTGCCGGTGACCTTGACCATGGCGAGTTCGCGCTCGACCGGCTTGCCGTAGCCGGCCACGCGCGCGGCGACCGTGAGGTCGGTGACGCGATGCACCGGCACGATGCGCTCGAGCTGTGCCTTGATCTGGTCAAGCACGTGCGGCGTGCCGGTCGTCACGATGGTGATGCGGGAGAGATGCGCGGCGTGCTCGGTCTCCGACACCGTCAGGCTCTCGATATTGTAGCCGCGGCCGGAGAACAGGCCGATCACCCGGGCCAGCACTCCGGGCTCGTTGTCGACGAGCACGGAAAGCGTGTGCGTTTCCGGCTTTTCGGTTTCCTTGGCGATGAAATAGGCCGAACCGGTCGGCTGCAATTGCGCGTTCATTGTCCTGTCCTCCGGTTCAAACCAGCTGCTTGCCCTTGGCGTCGATGGCGTTGGCCACCGCCTCGTCCGTCGCCTCGTCGGGCAGGAGCATCTCATTGTGCGCCTTGCCGGACGGGATCATCGGGAAGCAGTTGGCGAGATTCGCCACCTCGCAGTCGAAGATCACCGGCTTCTTCACCGCGATCATCTCGTCGATCGCCGCGTCGAGATCGCCGGGCTTGGAGCAGCGGATGCCGTGCGCGCCATAGGCCTGGGCCAGCAGCGTGAAGTCCGGCAGGCTTTCCATGTAGGAGTTCGACAGCCGGTTGCCGTGCAGCAATTGCTGCCACTGCCGCACCATGCCCATGTAGTGGTTGTTGAGGATGAAGATCTTCATCGGCGCGCCATACTGCACCGCCGTGGAGATTTCCTGGATCGTCATCTGCACCGAGGCATCGCCCGCAATGTCGATGACCAGCGCGTTCGGATGCGCGATCTGCACGCCGAGCGCTGCCGGCAGGCCGTAGCCCATCGTGCCGAGGCCGCCCGAGGTCATCCAGCGGTTCGGCCGGTCGAACTGCAGGAACTGCGCCGCCCACATCTGGTGCTGGCCGACTTCGGTGGTGAAGTAGACATCCTTGTCCCTGGTCTTCTCGTTCAGCAGCTGCAGCGCATGTTGCGGCATGATCACGTCGCGGTTCGGCGTGTAGGCCAGGCAGTCGCGTGCCCGCCAGCGTGCGATCTGTTCCCACCACGGGTCGAGCTTCTTCCTGTCGGTCTTCACCGTGGCGCGCCACAGCCGCACCATGTCCTCCAGCACCCGGCCGACATCGCCGAGGATCGGAATGTCGACGCGCACGTTCTTGTTCAGCGACGACGGGTCGATATCGATGTGGATCTTCTTGGAGTTCGGCGAGAACGCGTTCAGCCGCCCGGTGATGCGGTCATCGAAGCGCGCGCCGATGGCGATCATCACGTCGCAATCGTGCATGGCCATGTTGGCCTCGTAGGTGCCGTGCATGCCCAGCATGCCGAGCCAGGCCTTGCCACTTGCCGGATAGGCGCCGAGCCCCATCAGCGTCGAGGTGACCGGGAAGCCGGAAAGCTCGGCCAGTTCGCGCAACAGGTGCCCGGCCTCCGGACCCGACGAGATCACCCCGCCGCCGGAATAGATCACCGGCCGCTTCGCCTCCGCCATCAGCGCCACCGCGCGCTTGATCGCCTCGAGGTCGCCCTGCACCTTCGGATGATAGGAAGTGCGCGGTGCGGTCTGCGGTGGCGTGTAGGTGCCGGTGGCGAACTGCACGTCCTTCGGGATGTCGACCACCACCGGGCCCGGACGCCCGGTCGTGGCGATGTGGAACGCCTCGTGGATGATCGCCGACAGCTCGTTGACGTCCTTCACCAGCCAATTGTGCTTGGTGCAGGGGCGGGTGATGCCCACCGTGTCGCATTCCTGGAACGCGTCGGAGCCGATCAGCGCCGTCGGCACCTGGCCGGTGATGCACACCAGCGGGATCGAATCCATCAGCGCATCCTGCAGCGGTGTCACCATGTTGGTGGCGCCGGGCCCCGACGTCACCAGCACGACGCCCGGCTTGCCGGTGGAGCGCGCATAGCCTTCCGCCGCGTGGCCGGCGCCCTGCTCGTGCCGCACCAGGATGTGCTGGACGTCGTCCTGCTGGAAGATCTCGTCGTAGATCGGCAGCACTGCGCCACCGGGATACCCGAACAGATGCTTGACGCCATTGTCCTTCAGCGCCTGCAGCACCATTTCCGCACCCGTCATCTGGCGGGGTCCGGTTTCGCTTGTCGTCCGTGCCATCGGTCCGTTCTTTCGATCTTTTTCAGTGAGTTGCGGTCGTTTATCGCGTTCGCGGGCAATAAAAAAGGCCCCCGTGGGGAGCCTGGTTGTCGCGCATGGGAGGCTTGCCGCCGGAGGGCTACGCCCCCCTGCCCATGCGCGTTCCTACGACGAGAATGGCCTTGCTGGTCATGGGCGCGGATAAGATGGCAAGGCGAAGGCGGAGTCAAGGGGGACGAAGGGATGCGTGTGGGCGGCAGGCTCGCCATGGGGCAAAGCTGTCGTCCCGCCCCTCACCGCCTCGCTTCGCTCGGCACTTCTCCCCGGCGGGGTCCGAAGGACAGGCGCGCCTTTAACCTCGCCCCGCGTGCGGGGAGAGGTGGCTGAGGCGAAGCCGAAGCCGGAGAGGGGGGGTCGGAAACGACGTCCGGACAAGGTTGCGCGTGGCTGCCTCCCGTGTTCAATTCACGATTGAACACGGCCAACGTCGCCATGCACCCGAAACCCGACGCACGCTCCTTCGCAAGGCAATTGCGCAAGGCCGACAATGACGCCGAAGCGATCATGTGGCTTGAACTGAAAGCGCGGCAACTCGGCGGGTTCAAGTTCGTCCGCCATTTCCCGATCGGCCCCTACTTTGCGGATTTTCTGTGCCGCTCCGCTAGGCTTGTCGTCGAAATTTACGGCATGCAGCACGCTGAAAGCACGGCAGATATTCAGCGCAACGCGTTCATGGCGGCCTCCGGCTATGCGGTCCTGCGATTCTGGAACACGGATGTGTTCAAGGAGCGCGAAGCAGTGTGCGCGACCATCTTGGTGGCGTTGCGGGGACGGATGGCGGGACCGGTCAATGCGGATTTCAAGTATGTGCCGAGAGCAAAATAGCCCCTCTCCGGCCCTTCGGGCCACCTCTCCCCGCACGCGGGGCGAGGTTGAAGTGAAGGCGCCCTCTTTAACCTCCCCCTTGAAGGGAGGTCGCGCCGCAGGCGCGGGGGGCCTTTCAACAGCCAGACGGGAAACTGGGCGTGGCAGGGAAAACTGAATCGGTGAACCAGTCACTCCGCGAAATGACACGCCACCTGTGTCGATCCGAGCGGCCGAAGCGCCGGTCGCTCGCTTTTGCACCGGTCCTTCGCCAGCGGGCAGCGCGGATGGAAGGCGCAGCCGGACGGCGGATCGATCGGCGACGGCAGTTCGCCGGTCAGCACGATCCGCTCCTTCTTGCGCCGCGGATCGGCGATCGGCGTCGCCGACATCAGCGCCCGCGTGTAGGGGTGGCGCGGGTGCGTGAAGATCTCGTCGCGCGGGCCGAACTCCACGGCGCGCCCGAGATACATCACCATCACCGCGTCTGCGACGTGGCGCACCACCGACAGATCGTGGCTGATGAACAGGTAGGCGAGGCTCAGCCGCTCCTGCAGCTCGCCGATCAGGTTCAGCACTTGCGCCTGGATGGAGATGTCGAGCGCCGACACCGGCTCGTCGAGAACCAGGATATCGGGCGACAGCATCAGCGCGCGGGCGATGGCGATGCGCTGGCGCTGGCCGCCGGAGAACATGTGCGGGTAGCGCTCGCCGAATTCGGGACGCAGGCCCACGGCCTCCATCATTTCGGCCACCGCCTGGCGCCGTTCCTCGCCGCTGCCGCGGCCGTTGACGATCAGCGGTTCCTCCAGCGCATCGCGGATGCGCTGGCGCGGGTTGAGCGACCCGTACGGGTTCTGGAACACGATCTGCACCTTCGGGCGCAGCGCCGCGCGTTCGCTGGCACCCGCCGAGGCGACATCGATGCCGTCGATCGCCAGCCGGCCCTCGGATGGAGGCTCGATCATGGCGACGAGCCGGGCGAGCGTGGACTTGCCGCAGCCCGATTCCCCCACCACCGCCAGCGTCCGCCGGCGGCTGAGCGTGAACGAGGCGTCGGCCAGCGCATTGACGATCGCCGGGTCGCGGAAGGCGCCGCGCGAGACCTTGTAGCGGCGGGCGAGGTTTTCCGCCGTCAGCACCACGTCGCTCATGCCGCCCTCCCCTTGAGGCCGGGATGCCCGGTCGGCGTGCCGTCGCGCAGCGGATAGTGGCACAACACCTGCCCTTCCGCCGCGCGCACCGGCGCGCTGGTCAGGCAAAGCGCGGTCGCATGCGGGCATCGCGGTGAAAACAGGCAGCCCGCCGGCCGGTCGAACTGCCCGGGCACCACGCCGGCAATCGACGGCAGCCGCTTTTCCGTCGCCCGCGCCGGCAGCGCGGAGAGCAGCGCCGCGGTGTAGGGATGGCGCGGCGCGTCGAACAGGCCGAGCACGGGCTGCTCCTCCACCTTCTGCCCGGCATACTGCACCGACACCCGCTCCGCCGTCTCCGCCACCACGCCCATGTCGTGGGTGATGAGCACCAGCGCCATGCCGGTTTCGGTCTGCAGCCTGAGCAACAGGTCGAGGATCTGCGCCTGGATCGTCACGTCGAGCGCGGTGGTCGGCTCGTCGGCGATCAGCAGCTTCGGATTGCAGGCGATCGCCATGGCGATCATCACGCGCTGGTTCATGCCGCCGGACAATTGGTGCGGGAAGGTGCCGAGGCGCTTTTCCGGCGCCGGAATGCCGACCAGCGTCAACAGTTCGATCACCCGCGCGTGGCGTTCCGCCTTGTCCATGCCGAGATGGGTCTTCAGCGCCTCTTCCAGCTGGAACCCCACCGTGAAGCACGGGTTGAGGCTCGACATCGGCTCCTGGAAGATCATGGCAATGTCCTTGCCGGTGATCCGCCGCCGCTCCGCCGCCGGCAGGCTCAGCATGTCGTGGCCGTCGAACACCATGCGGTCGGCCGTCACCTTCGCCGTCCATGGCAGAAGGCCCATCAGCGCCAGCATGGCGACCGACTTGCCGGACCCCGATTCGCCGACAATGGCCACGACCTCGCGGGCGTCGACCGTGAGCGACACCGAATCGACCGCCCGGAACATGCCGTTGGCCGTCTGGAATTCCACCGTCAGGTTTTCGATCTCGAGAAGGGCCATCCCGCTCAGCTCCGCTTCAGCTTCGGGTCGAGCGCATCGCGCAGCCCGTCGCCCATCAGGTTGATCGCCAGCACGGTCACCAGGATGGCAAGTCCGGGGAAGGTCACGACCCACCAGGCCCGCAGGATGAATTCGCGCGCCTCGGCCAGCATCGTCCCCCATTCCGGCGTCGGCGGCTGCGCCCCCATGCCGAGGAAGCCGAGCGCGGCGGCGTCGAGGATGGCGTTGGAGAACGAAAGCGTTGCCTGCACGATCAGCGGCGCCATGCAGTTGGGCAGGATGGTGCGGAACATCAGCCGCAGCGGCCCGGCCCCGGCCACGCGCGCGGCGACCACATAGTCCTTGGTCTTTTCCGCCATCACCGCGGCGCGCGTCAGCCGCACGAAATGCGGCTGCAGCACCAGCGCGATGGCGATCATCGCGTTCATCAGGCCCGGCCCGAGCACGGCCACCAGCACCAGCGCCAGGAGCAGCGAGGGAAACGCCAGGATGATGTCCATCACGCGCATGATCGCCGTGTCGGTGCGGCCCTGCACGAACCCGGCGATGACGCCGATGATCACCCCGCCGGCAAGCGCGATCGAGGTGACGATGACGCCGATGAACAGCGAGAACCGCGACCCGTAGATCAGCCTGGACAGCATGTCGCGTCCCACCGCATCGGTGCCGAGCAGATACTCAGCCCGCCCGCCTTCCTGCCAGATCGGGGGCACCAGCACCGCGTCGCGATACTGCGCATTCGGCAGGTGCGGCGCGATCAGCGGTGCTGCAAGCGCGATGATCACGAGCAGGACGAACACGACGAGCCCGATCACCGCGCCGCGATTCTCGGAGAAATAGTGCCAGAATTCAGCCAGTTGCCGGCGCAGCGTCACGGCTTCCATCGGATGTGCGTTCATTGCCGTCGCCATGTTCGCCTCAGTGCCGGATGCGCGGGTTGATGAGGCCGTAGAGCAGGTCCACGGTCAGGTTGACCAGCATGATCACCCCGGCAATCAGCAGCAGTCCGCTCTGGATTACCGGATAGTCGCGGCGGAAGACCGAATCGACCATCCACTTGCCGATCCCGGGCCAGGAAAAGATCGTCTCGGTGAGGATGGCGCCGGCCAGAAGCACCCCCACCTGCAGGCCGATCGTGGTGACAACCGGGATCATCGCGTTGCGCAGCGCGTGCACGCCAACAACGCGCGTCGGCGTCAGTCCCTTGGCGCGTGCCGTGCGCATGTAGTCTTCGTCCAGCACCTCCAGCATCGCCGAACGGGTCTGGCGGGCGATGACGGCAAGCGGGATGGTACCAAGAACGATCGTCGGCAGGATCAGGTGGCTCACCGCCGACTTGAACGCCCCGGACTGGCCTGAAAGCAGCGAGTCGATGAGCATGAATCCGGTTACCGGCGGGAAGAAGTACAACAGCGAGATGCGACCCGACACCGGCGTCCATTGCAGCACGCCGGAGAACAGGATGATGAGCAGCAGCCCCCACCAGAAGATCGGCATCGAATAGCCGACCAGCGCCGTTCCCATGATCGCCTGGTCGGAGAACGAGCCACGCCGGATCGCGGCGAACACCCCGGCGGGAATGCCGAGGAAGACCGCGAACAGGATGGCGCACAGCGACAGTTCGATTGTCGCGGGAAACAGGGTCAGGAACTGCTCGAGAATGGGTTTCTTTGTGACGATCGACACGCCGAAATCGCCGGTCACCACGCCCGAGAGATAGTCGAAATACTGGATGAGGATCGGCCGATCGAGGCCAAGCTGGCGGGAAATCTCGGCGTGGCGCTCCGGCGACATGACACGTTCGCCCGACAACAGCATGACCGGATCGCCCGGCAACAGCCGGATGAACGAAAACGCGATGATGGAGACCCCGATGAAGGTCGGGATCAGGACGACAAGGCGCCCCAGGAGATAACGCAGCATGAGGTCCGCCCCGTTGCAGGCGCCCCGCCCTGTATGGGCGGCGGCGCAAACCGGGGCGGCGCGAGGCCGCCCCGGTTGCCTGAGTTGCGGAACTTACTCGGCGATGTCGACGCCGTCGAAGGCGTGATGGCCGAGCGGGCTCATGACATAGCCCGTCACCTTCTTCGACATCGGCATGACCACGATTGAATGGTCGAGCGTGACCCACGGCGCCTCGCGCTTGAAGACCACCTGGGCGTCTTCATAGAGCTTGGTGCGCGCGGCCTGGTCGGTCTCCTGCTTGGCCTTCACGACGAGGTCGTCGAACTCCTTGTTGCACCACTGCGCGCGGTTGTTGCCGCCGACCGCGTCGCAGCCGAGCAGGGTGTGCAGGAAGTTGTCCGGATCGCCATTGTCGCCCGTCCAGCCGAGCAGAACCGCACCGTCGCGCTTCACGTCCTTCGACAGCTTGAGGTACTCGGCCCACTCGTAGGAAACGATCTCGGCCGTGATGCCGACTGCCGCCAGGTCCGACTGGATCAGTTCGGCCGCGCGCCGCGCGTTCAGCATGTACGGACGCGCCACCGGCATCGCCCAGACCTTCATCGACAGGCCCGAAACGCCGGCGTCGGCCAGCATCTTCTTGGCGCCTTCCGGATCATGCACGTCATCCGGAATGGCATTGTTGTACGACCAGATCGTCGGCGGGATCGGGTTCTTGGCCACCGAGGCCGCGCCCTGGAACACCGCGTCGACGATCGCCTTCTTGTTGATCGCCATGTCGATGGCCTTGCGCACTTCGGTCTTGTCGAACGGCGCCTGCTGGGTATTGAAGGCCAGATAGGCAACGTTGAGGCCCGGCGCTTCCATCACCTGCAGGTTCGTGTCGGCCTTCATGCCTTCCACGTCGGCCGCGTTCGGATACGGCATCACGTGGCACTCGCCGGCCTTCAGCTTCTGCAGGCGCACCGCCGCGTCGGTGGTGATGGCGAACGCGAGGTCGTCGATCGGCTGCTTGCCCTTCCAGTAGCCCTCATGCGCCTGGTAGCGGATGACGGCGTCCTGCTGGTAGGCCACGAACTTGAACGGGCCGGTGCCGAGCGGCATCTGGTTGAGCTGTTCCTTCTTGCCGTCGGCTTCCAGCTTGTCGGCATACTCCTTCGACATGATGGACGCGAAATCCATGCCGAGGTTGGCCAGGAACGGCGCTTCCTTGGTCTTGAGCGTGAACTTCACGGTCATGTCGTCGACCTTCTCGATCGAGGCGAGCAGGTCCGGGAATCCCATGCCGGCGAAATACTCCCATGCCGCGCCAGCGATGTACTGGTTCCACGGATGGTCGGCCTTGTACTGGCGCTCGAACGAGAACACGACGTCGTCGGCGTTGAGGTCACGGGTCGGGGTGAAGAACTCGGTGGTCTGGAACTTCACGCCGGCGCGCAGCTTGAAGGTGTACTGCAGGCCGTCCTCCGAAATGGCCCAGCTCTCGGCCAGGCCCGGCTCGATTTCGGTCGTTCCCGGCTTGAACTCGACGAGACGGTTGTAGACGGGGCGCGACGAGGCGTCGAACGTGGTGCCGGCGGTGTAGATGGCCGGGTCAAAACCCTCAGGCGATCCTTCCGAGCAATAGACCAGCGTCTTGGCGCCCGCGGCACTGCTCAGCATCGTCGCGGCGAGCAGGGCTGCGGTGAAAAACGTTCTCTTCATGTTGGAACACTCCCTTTGAACTCGCGCCGGCCGTTTGTCGGGTCCGGCGGAAGCCGGCATCTAAACACCGTTTTGACCAATTGGAAAAGGTGCAATAGTGGCGAACGGCGCGACGCATGGGAGGGGCATGTGGACATGACGGGCTGGGAAGAGGACGTGCTTGCCTTCTGGTTCGACGAAACGCCGCCAGCCAAGCGGTTTTCCGTCGATCGCGATCTGGATGCCGACATCGCGCGCCGCTTCGCCGCGTTGCACGCCAGGCTCATGGCAACCGCGACGGCGGAACTCGTTGCGTCCCCGTCGCGGGCGCTCGCCGCCCTTGTCGTGCTTGACCAGTTTTCCCGCAACATGGCCCGCGGCACGGCTGGCGCCTTTGCCGCCGATCCGCACGCCCGCGCCATCGCCGACGCCGCCATCCAGGCCGGGCATGACAGCGCCGTCCCGCCGGAGCGGCGCATGTTCTTCTACCTGCCGTTCATGCACTCCGAGAACCTGGCCGATCAGGACCGTTGCCTGGCCCTGTTCTCGTTGCTTGGCAATTCCGAAGGCATGAAGCATGCCCGCGATCATCGCGACATCATCCAGCGCTTCGGCCGTTTTCCGCATCGCAATGCCGCCCTCGGCCGCGATTCGACCGCCGACGAGGTTGCCTATCTAGCGACCGCGGAACATTACGGGCAGAAGTCGGTTTGAACGCAGGCCCCCTGTTGCAGGAACCCTTGGCCCTCCCTACTGTTGTATCCATGCGCGCAAGCGTGACAGGACCTGGCGGGAGGAAGTCATGGCCAAAGACACGAAGAAACCGACTGCAAAGACCGCGCCCGTGAAGGCAGCAGCGCCGAAGGCGACCGCTGCCAAACCGGCGACAGCCGCCAAACCGGCGGCCGCGAAACCGGCTGCGGCCAAACCGGCGGCCGCGAAGCCCGCACCGGCCAAGGCAGCAGCGCCGGCTTCGGCATCGAAGCCGTGGCTGGCGAGCTATCCCAATGGCGTGCCCGCCGAGATTCCGCCCTCGCAGTTTGCCTCGGTCGGCGAACTCCTTGTCGCCTCCAGCCGGAAATATTCTTCGCGGCCGGCCTTCACCATGATGGGCAAGTCGATGAGCTTCGCCGAAGCCGACCGGCTTTCGGCTGCCATTGGCGGTTATCTCCAGTCGCGGGGACTGGCCCGTGGCGCCCGCGTCGCCATCATGATGCCGAACGTGCTGCAGTACCCGGTCACCGTGATGGGCGTGCTGCGGGCCGGCTACACCGTGGTCAACGTCAATCCGCTCTACACGCCGCGCGAGCTGGAACACCAGCTGAAGGATTCCGGCGCTGAGGCCATCGTCATCCTGGAGAATTTCGCCACCACCCTGCAGGCGGTGATCGCCAACACCGGTGTCAGGCACGTCATCGTCGCCTCGATGGGCGACCTGCTCGGCCTCAAGGGCCACCTGGTCAATCTTGTCGTCCGCCGGGTGAAGAAGATGGTGCCGGCCTGGTCGTTGCCGGGTCACGTCAAGTTCAAGGCCGCACTGTCGGCTGGCGCTTCCGCCGGGCTCAAGGAAGGCGGCAGCGGGCCGAACGACGTGGCCTTCCTTCAGTACACCGGAGGCACGACGGGCGTTTCCAAGGGTGCCACGCTGCTCAATCGCAATGTGCTGGCAAACGTCGCCCAGGCCGCCATGTGGGTGGAGGACGCCTATACGGTCCGCCCGAAGCCCGCCGATCTGACCTATCTCTGCGCGCTGCCGCTCTACCACATCTTCGCGCTGACCGTGAACATGGTCATGGGCATGCAGCAGGGCGCCAACAACGTCCTCATTCCCAATCCGCGCGACATTCCCGGCCTCGTCGGCGAGATGAAGGCGCACACGATCCACATCTTCCCCGGCCTGAACACGCTCTTCAACGGGCTGCTCAACAACGAGGACTTCCGCAAGCTGGACTTCTCGAAGTTCGTGCTGACGCTCGGTGGCGGCATGGCCGTGCAGCGCCCGGTCGCCGAACGCTGGAAGGAGGTGACGGGCGTCACCATCGCCGAGGGCTACGGCCTGTCGGAAACCTCGCCGATCGCCACCGCCAACAAGTTCTCCGCCCAGGAGTTCTCCGGCACCATCGGCCTGCCCGTCCCCTCCACCGAGATTTCCATCCGCGACGATGACGGCAAGGAACTGCCGCTCGGCGAGGTCGGCGAAATCTGCATCCGTGGCCCGCAGGTCATGGCCGGCTACTGGAACCGCCCCGACGAGACCGCCAAGGTCATGACCCCGGACGGCTTCTTCAAGTCGGGTGACATGGGCTTCATGGACGAGCGCGGCTACACCAAGATCGTCGACCGCAAGAAGGACATGATCCTCGTCTCCGGCTTCAACGTCTATCCCAACGAGATCGAGGAAGTGGTGGCCCGCCACCCGGGCGTGCTCGAGGCGGCGGCCATCGGCGTACCGGACGACAAGTCCGGCGAAACGCCGAAGCTGTTCATCGTGCGCAAGGACCCGAACCTGACCAAGGAGCAGGTGGCCGAGTTCTGCAAGGAGAACCTCACCGGCTACAAGCGGCCGAAGTTCATCGAGTTCCGCGACGCGCTGCCGAAATCGAACGTCGGCAAGATCCTGCGCCGCGAATTGCGCGACTGACCCGGGTCAGCCGGCCTGCGCCTCCAGCCAGGCCGGCAGGTCCACCACCGACGGCAGGATCACGTCGGCGAGCGGCGCCAGGCTGTCCGCCGTGCCGTTGCCTGACAGTACGCCGATCGACAGGCCTGCGCCGGCGGCGCGCGCCATTTCCAGGTCGTGCGCATTGTCGCCGACCATCGCCACCTCGTCGGGCCGGCATCCCGCGCGCGCCGCGAATTCGACCAGCGCGTCGGGCGCCGGCTTCGGGTGCTTCACCGAATCGTAGCCGAGCGTCGCGGTGAACAGCGAGGCGATGCCGAACACGTTGAGCGTCGTCTCCGCGCCGCGGGCGGAATCATTGGTGGCCAGCCCGATCGCGTAGCCGCGGGCATGCAGCGCGCGCACCGCCTCGAGCGCGCCCGGCAGCGCCACGGCGCGCTCCGCGATGCTTTCGGTCTTGCGGTCGGTTTCCTCCACCAGCACCCGGAGCGGCTCGCCTTCGACGTGCGGGTGGAAGTGGCTGACGACCTGGGCATTGGTGCCGGCCGCAATCACCGAGTTGGGCCGGAAGCGTTTCTCGTCCGGGTCGAACCCGCCATCCCTGAGCAGCCGGTCGGCGCGCCCCATGTCGCCCCCCGTCGCCGCCAGTGCCATTTCGCGCGCGAAACCGAGCCAGGTGGCGTTGAAGTCGAGCAGCGTGCCGTCCTTGTCGAACAGGATCGCGCGGATGCGGGCCATGTCATTTCCCCTTGCGCAACGCATGGATGTGCGCCACCAGCCCGGCGGTCGAGCCATCGCGCCCGTCAGTCCCGGCCTTGCCTTCGACAACAGCCTGCAGGCCCGTTGCCAGTTCCTTGCCGAGTTCGACCCCCCACTGGTCGAACGCATTGATGCCGTTGAGTGCTGCCTCCACGAACACGCGGTGCTCGTAGAGCGCGATCAGCCGCCCGAGCGCGAACGGGTCCAGCCGCCGGTGGACGATGGTGATCGACGGCCGGTTGCCGGGAAACACGCGGTGCGGCGCCAGGGCCTCGATGTCCTTGTCCGCCATCCCCCGCGCCCGCAACTGCGCGCGTGCCTCGTCGGGCGAACGCCCGCGCATCAGCGCCTCCGCCTGCGCCACGCAGTTGGCGACGAGCAGGTCGTGATGATGCCGCAGGTGAGGCTCGTGCCCCTCCGCCGCGACGATGAACTCGACCGGAATGATGTCGGTGCCCTGGTGCAGCAGCTGGAAGAAGGCATGCTGGCCGTTGGTGCCGGGCTCCCCCCACACCACCGGTCCCGTCGGGGTGACGACCGGAGAGCCGTCGCGCATCACGCCCTTGCCGTTCGATTCCATGTCGAGCTGTTGCAGGTAGGCCGGCAGCCGCGCCAGCCTCTGGTCATACGGAATGACCGCGCGCGAGCCGTGTCCGCACACCGCCCGGTGCCAGAACCCGGCGAGCCCGAGCAGCATCGGCAGGTTCTGCAGCATCGGCGCGCCCGCAAAATGCCGGTCCATCGCCCGCGCCCCGGACAGCATCGCGTGGAATCCGTCCGCGCCGATGGCAATCATCAGCGGCAGGCCGATGGCCGACCACAACGAATACCGGCCGCCCACCCAGTCCCAGAACCCGAAGCTGCGCTTCGTGTCGATGCCGAACTCCGCCACCTTGTCGAGCGCGGTGGAAACGGCGCAGAAATGCGCGCCAACCGCCTCCCGCCCGAGCGCATCGACAATCCAGCGCCGGGCGGTCAGCGCATTGGTCATGGTCTCGATCGTCGTGAACGTCTTCGAAGCGACGACGAACAGCGTGGTTTCCGGGTTGAGTGCCTTCAGCGTGTCGTGGATATGGGCGCCGTCGACATTGGAGACGTAGTGCAGCCGCGGCCCGTCATGATAGGGCGCAAGCGCCAGCGTCGCCATGGCCGGCCCCAGGTCCGATCCGCCGATGCCGATGTTGACCACATCGGTGAACCGCCGGCCGGTGGTTCCCGAGATCACGCCGGAGCGCACGCCGTTGGCGAAGCTTGCCATGACTTCGAGCATCGCCCGCACGTCGGTCACGACATCGCGTCCGCTCGCCTTGAAGCGGTCATCGGCCGCGGCGCGCAGCGCCACATGCAGCACCGCGCGGCCTTCGGTCGTATTGATCTTCTCACCGGCAAACATTGCCGCCCGCATCGCCTCCACGCCGGCCGCCCGGGCCAGTTCGCCAAGCAGCGTCAGCGTGGTGGCGTCGATGGCGCATTTGGACAGGTCGAGCAGCAGATCGTCCAGCCGGAACGACAGGCTGGCGAAGCGGCCGGGATCGCGCGCGAACGCCTCGGTGAGACGTTGCGGGGCGCCATCGGCCCGATGGGCGGCCAGTCGCGCCAGCGCGGCGTCGTGGTCCGGTCGATTCATGAAGTGGTGCATGGGTGGCCCGGCCGGTCGGTTCAGTGGTTGTCGCGCGGCAGACCCTTGGTCGCCGCGATGCGCTGATACTTGACGGCGGGCGTAAGCGCCATGCCTTCCGACAACGGACCGACCATCTGCCTCTGGATTTCCTGCCACGGCGTCTGGTGAGCAGGAAAGGCGTAGCCGCCCTGCCCCGAAAGGTCACGGCGGCGCCGGTCGAGTTCTTCTTCTTCCACCAGCATGTCGGCGCGCCCCGCCTTGAGATCGATGCGGATGCGATCGCCGCTCTTCAGCAGCGCCAGACCGCCGCCGGTCGCCGCTTCCGGCGAGGCGTTGAGGATCGATGGCGAACCGGACGTGCCGGACTGGCGACCGTCGCCAAGGCAGGGAAGCTCGCGGATGCCCTGCCGGATCAGGTAGTCCGGCGGCTGCATGTTGACGACTTCCGCGCCACCCGGATAGCCGACCGGCCCGGCGCCCCGCATCACCAGGATCGTGCGGTCGTCGAGGCCAAGGGCCGGATCGTCGATGCGCCGGTGATAGTCCTCCGGCCCGTCGAACACCGCCGCAATGCCCTCGAACGCCATCGGATCGGCGGGGTCGGACAGGTAGCGGGCGCGGAAAGCCTCCGAGATCACGCTCGTCTTCATGATCGCGCTGTCGAACAGATTGCCCTTGAGGTTGATGAAGCCGGCACTCGGCTTCAGCGGATCGGCGACCGTGCGGATCACCGCCGGATTGAGGTTCTCCGCTGCGGCGCAGTTCTCGCCAATGGTCCTGCCGTTCGCCGTCAGGGCGCCGGCATGCGGCATCAGGCGCGCCCGGATCAGTTCCGCAATGACGGCCGGCACGCCGCCGGCGCGGTGGAAATCCTCGCCGAGATACTCTCCGGCCGGCTGCAAATTGACCAGCAGCGGAATCGCGTGGCCGATGCGCTGCCAGTCGTCATTGTCGAGCGACACGCCGAGATGGCGCGCAATGGCATTGAGATGGATCGTCGCGTTGCTCGACCCGCCGATCGCCGAATTGACCACGATGGCATTCTCGAAGGCCTCGCGTGTCATGATCGCGGAGGGGCGAAGGTCCTCCCGCACCATGTCGACAATCCGCCGCCCGGTCTCGTAGGCCATCTGGCCGCGTTCCCGGTACGGCGCCGGGATCGCCGCTGCGCCCGGCAACTGCATGCCCAGTGCCTCGGCCAGCGAGTTCATCGTCGTGGCCGTTCCCATCGTGTTGCAATAGCCGGTCGAGGGTGCGGACGAGGCGACCGCGTCCATGAACTCGTCATAGCCGATCTCGCCGGCCGACAGCTTCTGCCGCGATTCCCAGATCACCGTGCCCGAACCGGTGCGCTGGCCGCGATGCCAGCCATTGAGCATCGGCCCGACTGAAAACGCGATCGCCGGAATGTCCACCGTCGCCGCCGCCATCAGCGCCGCCGGCGTGGTCTTGTCGCAGCCGATCGTCAGCACCACGCCGTCGAGCGGATAGCCGTAAAGCACCTCGACCAGGCCGAGATAGGCCAGGTTGCGGTCGAGCGCCGCCGTCGGGCGCTTGCCGGTCTCCTGGATCGGATGCACCGGAAATTCCAGCGCCACGCCGCCGGCCGCGGCGATGCCGTCGCGAACCCGCTTGGCCAGTTCGAGATGGTGGCGATTGCAGGGCGACAGATCCGATCCCGTCTGCGCAATGCCGACGATCGGTTTCCCGGACTGGAGTTCCGCGCGCGTCAGCCCGAAATTCAGGTAGCGCTCGAGGTAGAGCGCCGTCATGCCGGGATTGTCCGGATTGTCGAACCAGGCCTGTGACCTCAGCCTGCGCTTGCCCGTTTCCGTCATCATGTCCTCCGCATCGGCGTCGGGACTGTAGCGGCGCGGATGGTGAGGTCAAATGCGCAAGCCGGGGGGCGGACTTTTGGGCAATGGACAAGCCATGGTCCCGCCGATACCGATGACCTGAACGACCGGAGGAGGAAAGCCATGGCCGTGAACATGGACGGCGAGGAGCGCATTGCCGCCCCGCTCGCCAATGTCTGGGAAATGCTCAACGATCCGGAAGTTCTCAAGGCATGCATCCCCGGATGCACATCCTTGGAAAAGAGCTCGCCGACCGAACTTGCCGCCACGGTCGTGCTGAAGATCGGGCCGATCAAGGCCACCTTCAACGGCGTCGTCACGCTGGAGAACCTCGATCCGCCGAACGCCTACACGATTGTCGGCGAAGGCAAGGGCGGGGTCGCCGGGTTTGCCAAGGGTGGGGCCGATGTGACGCTCCACGCCGAAGGCGATTCCATCACCATCCTGCGTTACAAGGCGCGCGCCGATGTCGGCGGCAAGATCGCACAGTTGGGCAGTCGCCTGATCCAGTCGACATCGAAGAAGCTCGCCGGCGAATTCTTCTCCGATTTCAATTCGAAGGCCAGCGCCGCGCTCGCCGCCCAGGGCGCAGGCGCCCAGGCGCTGCAGGTTTCGCCCTCCGCCGACGCACCGGAGGCGCCGGCGGATCCTAGCGTGCCGTCCGTCTGAAGCGCGCCGGGCGCTTCTCCAGAAACGCCGCCACGCCTTCGGCGAAGTCGCCGGCCTGGCCGGCTTGTCGTTGAAGATCTCGCTCGATGCCGAGTTGCGCGGCAAGCGCGTGTTCCGACGCGGTGTGGATGGCCTGCTTGGTCAGCGCCAGCGCCACCGGCGAGGCAGCGGCCAGCCGACGCGCCAGCGCCATCGCCTCTTCCATCAGCGTTTCGTCGTCGACGACGCGGTGGATCAGCCCCCATTCGGCCGCCGTTTCCGCCTTGAGCGGCTCGGCCAGCATCGCCAGCGCCTTGGCGCGCGGTTCGCCAAGATGGTGCGTCAGCCACCAGGTACCGCCGGCATCAGGGATGAGGCCGATGCGGGCAAACGCCTGCAGGAAGCTCGCCGAGCGGGCGGCGATGACGAAATCGGCGGCCAGCGCGAAATTGGCGCCGGCGCCCGCGGCCGGGCCGTTGACGGCGGCAATCACCGGCTTGGGCAGGTCGCGGATGGCCAGGATCAGCGGGTTGTAGTGGGTCTCGAGTGTCGAGCCGAGGTCTGGCGTCGGGCCGGACAGCAACGGATCGCGCGTGGTCAGGTCCTGCCCCGCGCAAAAGCCGCGCCCCGCGCCGGTCACCACGATCACCAGGCAGTCCGCGTCCTCGCGCAGCCGCGCGAACATTTCGGCGAGCGCCGAAAGCATGTCGGTGTTGAAGGCATTCAGCCGTTCCGGGCGGTTGAGTGTCACCACGGCGATGCCGTCGGTCATGTCGACGAGAAGTGGTTGCGCGCTCATGCCATCCCCCGCGTTGGCCGGGGCGGACCCGGCCGGATCAGAACTTGCCGACGAGGTTGAAGAACCAGCCGCGGTCGTCAAGCGTCAGGTCGCGCAGATCGTCGGAGAACCGGCCGAAATTGTAGCCGACGCCGACCTTGAAATTGTCGCCGACATGCCGATAGACCGCCGCAAGCGCCCCGTAGTCGACCGTGCCCAGCGTCGGCGACCACAGCGCCCGCCCCTCGATCATCGCATCCCAGGCCTTCACCACATGGAAGTCGAGCCGGACGATGCCCAGATGCGCGTCGTTGCGCGTCCATGCAGCGGCCCCGCGTTCGCGCGATTCGCCGATGCGGAAGCCGTACTTGGCGCCGATGGACAGCTTCGGCGTCAGGTCGTAGATGCCGTCAGCGGTGAAGATGTGGCTGCGCTGGGCCGGGCCGTTGATGTCGCCATTGGCGTTCACCTGGTCGGGGCCCGGAATGTCGAGCAGGTAGGTGTATTTCACCAGCGCGTTGAAACGGTCGTTGCTGACCGGCCGATAGGCATAGCCGATCGACCCTTCCACCCAGGTGCCATCGAGGATGGTCGTGGTGGTCTTGTCGGACACGGCGGCCTCGAGCGAGGCCGTCAGGCGCCAGTCCTCGGAAGTCTTCCAGCCGGCGTAGGCGCCGAGGAAATAGGCATCCACATTGCGTGTCGTGTCGTCGGACCGGTCGAACCGCGCCTCGCCGCGCAGGCGCGCCGTGAGCCCCTTCTCCTCGTCGCGGAATCCGATCGACGCCGACACCGCCTTGCGGTCGAAGTCGGACCGCTCCAGCCCTGTCACCGGATCGATGGAACGGTCGATGATGCGGCCGGCCTCGAACGAGCCTTCCGCCGTCCACAACGCGTCGGGCGTATAGGTCACGCCATAGATCTGCGTCAGCGAGCGCCGCTGCCCGAACACGTCGAACTGGTGTTCGGTGAATGCCGTCATCCGTTCATCCATCTTGCGCCGCGCGCCGATGACGAACTTGCCGTAGTCCCGTCCCAGATTGTCGAACGAGCCGGCCGGATCGAAGGTGCGGTCCGGGTCGAGCCGGTAGCCGAAATAATAGCGGTCGTCCGCCGCCGGCTCGTAGGTGAGCGCGGCGAGCCCGCCGAGGCCGGTGGTGCCGTAGGACACTTCGCCATTGAAGCCGAGTTTTTCCGTCAGCCGGGTTTCGAGCCCGCCGCCGAAGCGGTCGTTGCGGCGGATGTCGCCGGCGCGCGCCACCGTTGCCTGGCCGAACAGATAGTAGAGATGATCCTCATCCGGGCGGAACTCGATCCGCGCGCCGATGTCGGTCCGCCGGCCGTTGAAGCCGGCCTTCGTCGTCACCGGGTCGGCAAGCCGCGTGTGCGTCGTGCCGAGGATGACCGTCCACTTCTCGTCGTGCTTGTAGGTGACCGCGAGCTTGCCCGACTGCTTCGCACGCCCGTCGGCATCGCGATAGTCGTCCCAGCCGCCGGTGCCCGAAAGCCGCTCGGAGAATTCGACCGTGGCGCTGACGCCCCAGGCACGATCATCGACCGCGACGTTTTCCGACAGCGTGGCAAAGCCGCGCTCGCGCTCCTTGTAGTAGGCGCCGATCGTGCCGTTCACGGACCCGCCGCTGAGTTCCGCCAGGTCGGCCTGGCCTTCCACGCGCCAGGCCTGCGCCGTCAGTCCGGCCACGCCCGCCGTCGCCGTGTCGCTGACCGACAGGCCGCCATCGGTGGAGATCGACGAGCCGAATCCCGGCCCGTGCGACTGCGCATATTCGGCCTCGATCCAGGTCTTCTCGCTCTTGCGGATGCGCACGTCGGCGCTCCACGCCGTCTGGCTCGCGCCCCCGGTCTTCTCGCTCAGACCCGTGACGCCGATGCGCACATGGTCGTCGACCCAGGCCTGCGCCCGTCCTCCGAACACATAACCGTCGACATCGCCGGCTGCCGGCGTGAATTCATACTGCACGACGAGATGCACCGCCTCGCCGCCGGTCCCGTCGCGCACCGGCCCCGTGTCGGTGGTCGACGACGCCAGCGGGCGCTTGAGCACCACAACGCCCTGCAGCGCGTCGATCTCGTAGTCGGTGCCGCGCACCAGCGTGCGCCGGTCGATCACCTGGCCGGTGATCGGATCGCGCACCTCGACCGTCACGGTCTCCGAACCCGCGGTGATGTCCTGATGCTTGAGGAAATAGACCGAACCACCGGTGGCGCGAAAACTGTCGCGCTGCGGCAGCGTGCCGGGCTGCGCCGCATAGGCGACCGCCTCGACCCGGCGCTCGCCGAACGACGTGGTCTTTTCCGAACGATACACCGCCTGCGCGCCATAGAGCGCGCGCTGCTGGCGCAGGAACGCCGTGTTGGCGATGGAGACCTTGTAGTTGCCCCACATCACATGGCTGTCGCCGCGTTCCAGCCGCACATAGAACTTGCCGCGCGTCGGCGCATCCTCCACGGCGGAGGAATCGTCGCCATAGACCGGATAGTAGTCGTCGGGATCGAGCCGCCTGAGCAGGCTGCGCGCATCCTTGCCGTCGAACCCCTTGAACAGCGACTTCAGTTCGCCCTCGCCGGTGTCGGCCGCCGCCGTCAGCAGGTATTTCCCCTTGATCTTGCCCTTGAGATAGAAGGCCAGCCGCCCCTTCTTGTAGATGCCGTCGAACTCGCCGGGCCGCACTGCCTGGATGCCGGCATCGCCCCGCCGCTGCCCGACCGTGATGTCGGCGAGCGCGACGTAGAACCAGTCGTTCTGCGGAATGTTGACCGTGCGGATGAACTCGGCGTCCTCGCCCTTTCCGCCACGGATGGCGACGGCGACATCCTGCTCGCCGGCCGGCAGGATGGTCTGCGTCACGAAGCCGTTGTTGGCATCGACCGGAATGCGCTCGCCCATCACCTCGACGAGATAGCCCGGCGGCACATGATGCCCGGCCACCGTCACCGCGCCGCCGCGAACCGGAATGTTGCGCCGGCGGGCCCGATCCTCGCCATATCCGGCCATGATCGCCGGACGCGCGGCCTTTGTATCGTCGGCGCGCAGGGTCCTGGCAATCGTCAGCGGTTCGGTCTCGTCCGAACGGCCCTTGCTGTCATAGACGCGCAGCACATAGGTCAGTTCCGCCTCGCCACCGTCCGGCATCACCCAGTCGGCCGTGCCGTTGATGTCGACCGGCAGCACCGCGACCGGTACGCCGTGCGGATCGTCGGCCTTGGCGATCACCACTTCCGCATGTTCGATGAACGGCTTGTAGTTGGCCGTCGCCCGGAAACTGACGGTCTCGCCTGACCGGTATCCACGCCGCACCGGTTCGGTCGAGACGTTCAGGAACGGCTTGACCTCCAGCCCGTCGAACTTGACCTGCACGTCGACCGCATCAAGGCCGAGGTCGGTCGTGCGTTGCCGGTCTGCGGGCGCCTTCGTCCCGGCAATGTGCTCGCCATCGACCGAGATGGAGAACATGGCCGCGCCCGAAGCGGATGCCTCGGAACGCTCGCTGTTCGGTTCGGGCGCCTTGCGGTTCGAGGCGGAGCGGTTGTCGGCCTTCCCGCCCGTGGCGGTCGCGCAATCCTCTGCCGGACATTCGGCCCGGTCCTTCGCCAGCGCGGCTGGCGCCAGCGAAACGGCAAGCGCAAGCGATGCGCTGGCGCCAAGCAGCGCAGCCCTGAACGCCCTCATTCCCCGCTTGTGGGGATGATCAGCCATCCGCCTGTCCGAATCCGGTTCCATTTCGGCCCCAGTAATTCGGCAAACATGGTTAACCGCTCGTAAACTCGACGTTTCGATCCCGGCGCCAGCGCCACGGTCGAGGGTGCGGAAGGCGGCCATTGCGAACATCGTCATCCGCCGCCCGTGATTTCGGTTTCGATGATCAGTCGGTAGCGGCCGCCCTCGTCGTCCCACAGGTCACGGACCAGATCAGCGACCGATTTGGCACGCTGCTTGGCCAGCGGGCTCGCCGCGTTCCGCGCGTGATAGGTGATCCGGAGAACCGACTCCTCCTGCTTCAGGACGGCGATGAGGTCGCCGAGTCCGGCGCGCCATTCCGGCTTCAGGTCCGCCTTGCCGTTGACGAATGCATCGCCGTTGAGGTCGAGCTTGACGACGCGGCCGATCGTGGCGCCGAAGTTCATCTTCGTCATCTTGCCGGCGGTGAGCCGGACGACGCGCGGGTTCTCGGTCGTCAGCCTGAACCCGGTCGGCAGCGTGCGCGTGTCGAGCTTCAGGATGAAGTTGGAACCGATCGACGGGTCGGGAAGATCGGCGCACGCCACGTGGAACCGGCCATGCGCGTCGGTGGTGATCAGCACGCCCTTGACGGTTGCCAGCCGCACCCCGGCGATGCCCGGTTCGCCTTCGTCCTCGTAGCCGTTGCGATTGCGGTCGTCGAACACCTTGCCGATGACTTCCGAGCAGGCCAGCACCGCATCCGCGCGGATGTCGACGGCGGCCGAGGCCTCGGCCAGCGTCACGTTGGCGCCGTCGGTAAGCACTGCGCGGTTGACCTGCCGCCCCGGCGTCGCGCTGGTCAGCACGTCGAAGGCCAGCCGGATGGTCACGCTGCCGCCGGCCGGAATGGTCAGGCCCGCAAATCGCGCCTCGCGCCCGTTGATCACCGGCACCGCCGCGATGCCGTCGACGGTCGCCGAGCCGTCGACATAGCGGAAACCGGCCGGCATCAGGTCGCTGAGCGTGATCGGCGTGGCATCGACCGCATCGCCGTTGCGCGCCACCAGCGTGTAGACGATGCGCTCGCCGGCCTTAGCCACGAGACGATCTGCGGCCTTGGTCAGTTCGATGCCCGCCGGGATGACGATCGGGTCCAGCGGAATGTGGTTGTGCACCACGTGCGGATCGCCAGAGGCCAGCAGGAAGGCGAGATAGTAGATCGTCGCGTCGGCGATGCCAGGCGCGGTCGCCTGCGAATTCACCTGGCAGGAACCGCCGGGCACCGCGTCGATCGGGCAGGTCGTGGCGTCAAGCGTGCCGCCCTGCGGCGGGATCGCAGTCGACGGCGCGCCCTGGTAGCCGGCCGGTGCCACGATGGCGATGCGATACTCCGTCTCGCCCACCGGGCAGAGCGGATCGGCGCCGGGGATGATGTCGAACCGGTACGCCCCGTCGGCGCCCGTCACCTGGCCCTGCTGCGCCGGCGCCACGAAACACGCAGCCGGCAGCGCGACGCCGCCAGCGGTCGTCATCGTCAGGGTTGCCCCGGCGATCGGCAGGCGCGTGACGCTGTCATAGACCACGCCCGACGGATCGATCGGCAGGTTGATGTCGGTGATGTTCAGGCCGGGCGTCACGTCGATGGTGCCTTCGCCCGAGACCACGGCCCCGGTCAGCGGATCGAGAGCGGCGACCGTGTAGCCGGTGCCGACCGGCACGTCGTCGAACCGGTAGCTGCCATCCGGCAGGGTGGTCGTCGTCGCCACCACGACGCCGTTCTGCAGCAGCTGCACCGTCACGCCGCCCTGGACCACGTCCGGACCGTCAAGCAGTCCGTCCGAGTTGGTGTCGAGATACACCACGCCGGCAATGCTGCCGGTCAGCGCTTCTACGACCACCGTCGCCGTCGCCGTCGCGCAGTTGGCCGGGTTCGCCGCCTCGCAGATCGTGTAGTCGACGCCGTAGGTTCCAGGCGCCGCTCCCGCCGGCACCGTCAGCGTGCCGTCGGCATTGATCACAACACCGGTCAGCCCGCCATCGCCGGCAAGCGTCGCCGTCACGTCGGCCGGCGCGAACGGCACCCCGTTCAGCGTGTCGTTGGTGAACACCGTCGCCGTCGCCCCGCCCGTCACCGGCAGCGGCGCGGCGGTGAAGTCGTCGTTGACGGCGGCAATGGTCGCCAGATCGATGAGGACGCCCGCGTCGAGCGTGTCGCCGGCCGTGCCCGGATCGAGCTGGTCGCCCGTGGCGGCCGTCGTCGTGTTGGTGATCGTCGCGCCGCCCTGCCCGGTATCGACCGTGCCCTCGAGCGTCAGCGTCACGGACGCGCCATTGGCCAGCGTGCCGATGGTCCAGACCGGTGCAGCGTAGGTGCCCTGCGTCACCGCACCATTGCCCGCTGTCGCCGTCAGTCCGACCGGAAGCGCATCCGACAGGCTGACATTGGTGGCGTCCTTCGGGCCGTTGTTGGTGACCGTGATCGAATAGGTGACGGTGCCGCCAACGGCGACCGGCAGTGCCGAGGTCACCGTCTTGACCGTGACCAGGTCTGCGACCGCGCGCGGCACGCTGGCCGTGCCGGTGGCCGGGCCAACGACTCCGCCGGTCAGCGTCGTGCCGGTGGCGCTGGCGGTATTGTCATACTGTCCGGCCGTGACGTCGCCGGCGACGATGGTATGGCTTGCCGTGCAGGTGATGTTCGCGCCCGGCGCCAGCGAGGCGACCGGATTGCCGCCGGGACAGGACACCGAATCCGCTGTCGGATCGGACACCGTCACCGCGTTCAGCGTCACGATGCCGGTGTTCTCGACCAGGATGTCGAAGGTCACAACGTCCCCGGCGATGGAGAAATCCGGTGTGGTCGGAGTCTTGGTCACCGACAGGCCGGACACCGCCGGGATGACCGGAACGGAGGCCGAACTGTCGGTGGAGACCACGGGCGAGCCGCCATGGGAGCCGTTGGCGGTGGCCGTGTTGACGATCGCGGCGGCGGCCGTCTGGATCTGGGCAAAGGTCAGAAGCAGGCCGAGCAGGAGCGTTGCCGGAGACCGTCGTCTCCAGCGGGAAAGCCCGCCCTGTTTCAACCGATGTGCCACGTGTCTGATCCTTCAGGCCGCCGCTCGATGCTCCTTACTGGTTGTCCACTTCGGTCTGGGTGACCGTGTGCACGTAGGTGAAGGTGATCACGCCGCCCGCGCCGAGCTTGTCCCAGACACCGGAATTCGGGCCCGAGGTCGTGTCGTCGGAATCGCCCAGTGTCGCCGCGGTCGTCTCGGTCTCGCCGATGATCAGGCCGCCAGCGAGCGGCGCGCCTTCATGCGAGTCGTCGATCGACACGTCGTCGATCGCCGCGTTGCCGGTGTTGGTCACCGTATAGGTATAGGTGATGGTGTCGCCGGCCTCGGCCACCGCCGCGTTCAACGGATTGTTGTTGGCCGGAGCCTTGGTCAGCACCGCCGCCTTGGCAATCGTCAGCTCGGGATCGGCCGGGATGTCGAGTTCCTCGGTCGCCGCGTTGGAGGTCGTGGCGCCGCCCGGGCCCGTGCCGGTCGCCGAGGCGGTGTTGTCGACGCCGTTGGCAGCCAGCGCCGCATTGGCGATGTCGGCCGCCGAAAGCGTGTAGGTAACCACGAAGTCCTGGTCGGCGCCCGGCGCCAGATCGACGCTCGCCGGCGAGAAGGCGCCCCAGGTGCCGCTGGCGGCCGCGCCATTGAAGGTCAGCCCGTCATCCTGCGGCGTCACGCCGGTCATGGTGACGTTGCCGTCGTTCTTGACGTTGATCGTGTAGGTGATCGTGTCCCCCGCCTCGACATCGGCGTCGCCGACGACGTTGGAGTTGATAACGCCGGTCTTGGTCGCCGTCAGCACCTGGCTGGGCGCAACCACGGGAACCGATGCCGTGCCCGGCACCGTGGTGGTCACCGGATTGCCGCCCGACGTGCCGCTGGCGTTCGCGGTGTTGTCGATTGCCGCGAAGGCCGGCGTCAGGCTGTTGGCCAGCGCCAGCGCCACGGCTGCCGTGGTGGTGGCGAGCCGGCGCATGGTCGGCCGGCCGGAGGAGATCGGGAAAGTCATGACAAACGCTCCTTGTACTGTTGCGGGCCGGTCGCTCCCTGGACCGGGCCTGGGGTGAAACCCGGGGCGGCGTCCCGCCCCGGGGTGGTCGGTTTCAGGTCACTGCAGATTGTCCACGTCGTCCTGCACCACGGTGTAGGTCGCGGTGAAGGTGATGGAGTCACCGGGCTGCAGCGTGTCCCACGATCCGTTCACGGCCGCGTCGGACGAGCCGTTGACGACCGAATTCGGCGCTTCGCCGCCCGGCACCGGCGCCGTGCCGTAGCCGTTGTGGACGTCGCCGACCGTGACGTTGGCGATCGTCACGTTGCCGGTGTTGGTGACCGTGTAGGTGTAGGTGATCACGTCGTCCTTGTCGGCTTCGCCGGGGGTGCCGCCGTCGGTGGTGATCACGCCGACCTTGGCGATGGTCATCGCCGGAGCCGCCGGAAGCGGGGTCACGGTGGCATCGTCCGCCGTACCGGTGTCCGGATCGTCGGAGACCTGGCTGACCGGCGTGCTGGTCTGCGTCGCGCCGGCGGCCGTCGCCTGGTTCGAGTAGGAACCGGAGTTGACTTCCGTCTGCGTCAGCGTGTGCGACGCCGTCACCGTCGCCGAGGCGCCGGGCGCCAGGCTGTCGATGTCGTTGTCGGTATCGGCATCCTCGGGCCCGTAGGTGATCCCGGTGACACCCGGATCGGTGACCGCGACGTTGTAGAGCGTCGCGGTGCCGGTGTTGGTGACCACGATCGAGTAGGAGATCGTGTCGCCGGCCGTCGCCATGCCGTCGCCGCCCATGTTCAGCGTGTCGGTCTTGGCCACCGTCATCGACGCGGTGGTCGTCAGCGTCGTCACGGTCGGGTCGTTGGTGGTGTTGCCGTCGGTGCTGCCGGTGCCATCGGCGGTTTCGACCGCATCGTCGCCCGCGTCCGACGTGTCGCTGACCGCGATCGACTGCGGGTCGGTGCCGACGATCGAGGCGGTGTTCTGGTGATAGCCCTGGTCGAGGTCGGTCTGGGTGATCTGGTAGGTGGCGGTGATCGTCTTGGTGGCACCCGGTGCCAGCGTGTCGATGTCGTTGTCGGTATCGACGTCGTCGGCCGGGTTGTAGGTGATGCCGGTCACGTCGGCGTCCTGGAGCCCCAGGTTGCTCAGCGTCACGTTGCCGGTGTTGGTCACCGTGTAGGTATAGGTGATCGTGTCACCGACCGTGTCGGAGCCGCTGGAGTCGGTGTCGGCCAGCACGGCGGTCTTGTAGAGCCGCACGGTGGCGCTCTTGTTGACCACGTCCACGTCTTCCGTGGCCGAGGGATCGGTCAGCGTGCCGCCGGCGGGCGTGCCGGTCGCGGTGGCGGTGTTCTCCAGCAGGTTGGCGGCAAGGGCCGGCGAAACGCTGCCCATCAGCATCGCCGCGAGCGCGGCGATGGCGCCAGCGCGCGAGGCGCGCCTCGGCCGTCCGGCCGTTACGGCGTCGCGGTTCTCGATCATCGTGAACTCTCCGGGTGTTTTCGCATTCGTTGCCATTTTGAACCCCTGAACTCCTGAACTTGCCCTGTCTGTGTCGCCCGGCCTGCCGCCGGATCTGGTCTCGAAATCCCTGCCGCCCGGCGGCCCCTCGCCCGGCGGTCCTGTCCAGTCCTGTCGTCGTCCGCCGCGCCAGCTCATTGCAGTTGATCCACGTCGGTCTGGGTGACGGTGTAGGTGGCGGTGAAGCGGATCGTGTCGCCGGGCCGCAGCGTGTCCCACGAGCCGTTGACGCCGCCGTCACTAGATCCGTTGGCCACCGACACCGGCGTCTCGTTGCCCGGCACCGGATCGGGATCGGAGCCGTTGTGCGCATCGGAGACCGTGACGTTCGCGATCGTCACGTTGCCGGTGTTGGCGACGGTGTAGGTGTAGGTGATCAGCGTGCCGGCCGGCACATTGTCGCTCGTGCCGTTCGCCGTCTGCACGCCGGAGCCGAGGTCGAACGTCGCCACCTTGCCGATCGTCATCGCCGGCGATTGCGTCACCGCCGTCGTCACCGCTGACGAGGTCGAGGCCACGGTCTGGGCCGTGTCGAATGTCGCCGTGTTGGAGAAGGTGCCACCATTGTCCATGTCGGTCTGCGTCACCAGGTAGGTCGCCGCATAGGTCCAGGTTTCGCCGACGTCGAGATTGCCGTCGCTGTCGCTGTCGCCGGCCGAATAGGTCGGCCCGGAGGTCAGCGTGCGCGGGCTGCCCGCCTGCAGCAGCGCGTCGGAGAGGCTCAGGCCGGTGAGCGTCAGGTTGCCGGTGTTCTGGACGGTGATCGTGTAGCCGAGCGTCTGGCCGGCCGCCGTCACCGGGCTTGGTCCCGAGGTCTGCGCCTTCGACACGCTGAAGGCCGGCGACTGGGTGATGGTGGTCGTGGCGGCGTTGGAATCGATCGGACCCGACTGGGTGGTGTCGAAGGTGAAGACGTTGGAGAACGTGCCGCCGGCGTCGATGTCGGCTTGCGTCACCGCGTAGGTCGCCGTGTAGACCCAGGTCTCGCCATTGTTGAACACGCCGTTGGAATTGCTGTCCCCGGACGTGTAGGTCGGGCCGGAAGTCAGCGTCACCGGCACGCCATCCAGGGTGAGCGCGTCCGAGAACGAAATGCCGGTCAGGTTGGCGCCGGAGATGTTGGCCACCGACATCGTGTAGGTGATCGTGCCGGGCGCGCTGATCGTTCCCGTGCTTGCCACCTTGGTGTTGGTGAACACCGCCGGATCGTTGTCGATGATGGTGATGGTCGGCGGTGTCGTCGAGACACCGTTGTAGCTGCCACCGGTCGCGGTGATCGAAGCCAGCGTGCACGAATGCGTGCCTTCATACAGCGTGTCGTTCGTCGCCGTGATGGTGACCGTCTGCGGCGTCGACCAGTTCGATGGCGTGAAGGTGCGCGAAGTCGGCGACCGCGTGCACTGCGGATTGCCCGTTCCGAACGACACCGTCACGTTTCCGGTCGGCACCGTGTCGAGCACGACGGTGAACTGCGCCGTGTCGCCGCCTTCGGTCGCCGAGCCGTCCGTCACGTTCACGGTGATGCCGGCCAACCCGTAGTGCAGCAGGAACGTACCGGTATTGTCGAAATAGCCATCGACCTGCACCAGGTAGGTCGTGCCGGCGGTCACTGCCGAAGTTACGGTCGAACCGTAGTTGGCGTTCGGATTGACGGCGCACCCCGTGGTGTCGTCATTGCTCGAAAGCTGCGTCAGGTTCGTGAACGGCGGCACCGGCGTCGCATCCTGCCGGTAGAGGCGCACCGCGGTGTCGAATGTCGTGGTCGTCGGATTGCCGGTCTGGTTGCAGGTGCCGGCGATGAACGTGCCCGAGGACGGCGCGGTCCACTGGTACCACATGGTGTTTCCGGGCGTCCAACCGAGCGACTCGCCCGTTTCCGATGTGGCCCCGACATTCGATCGGACGATCGTTCCATTGCCCGAAATGGTCTCGCCGGGGGCTGCGTCGAACGCCTCGGCCTGCGTCGCCATGAACACAGCCGGCACCATCAGGGTCAGCGCCAGCGGAGTGCGCAACCCACCCTTGACGAAGCCGCTGCGCCCCGCCGCCAGCAGGACAGCCGAAATCGCCACGAGCATCCCTGGATGCTCGAGCGCCAGTTGCCCGAACCGTAACACCGCGAACACGGCGCTGCCGGCTGGCGAAAAAGTCATTCCTTCCAGGATGACACTTCCCCCGCACGTCACGCGCGAATCACCGCTTACCGCGATAAGTATGGACGAATCTGAACGCGAAAGCTCAATCTTGAATTGAATTTGAGTGTTTTCCAGAGCCTTCTTGCCGGGGAAGCCGGCCGGAAGGGTCTGTCGGAGGGCCAGTGGGCTGACGTGCATCATTGCAGTTGATCCACGTCGGTCGGGGTTACGGTGTAGTTCGCGGTGAAGCGGATCGTGTCGCCGGGCCTTAGCGTGTCCCACGAACCGTTGACGCCGCCGTCGCTCGATCCGTTGGCCACCGACACCGGCGTTTCGTTGCCCGGCACCGGATCGGGATCCGAGCCATTGTGCACGTCGGAGACGGTCACGCCGGAGATCGTCACGTTGCCGGTGTTGGCGACCTCATAGGTGTAGGTGATCACCGTGCCGGCCGGCACATTGTCGGTCGTGCCGTTCGCCGTCTGCAAGCCGGCGCCGAGGTTGAACGTCGCAACCTTGGTCAGGGTCAGCGCCGGCGCGCGCGTCAGCGTCGCCGTCACGGCGTCCGGGTCGGACTGCAGCGTGTTCGTGCCGGTGCTGGCGGAAGCCTGCGCGTTGTTGGTCACGCTGCCTGCGTCGATGTCGGCCTGGGTCAGCGTGTAGTTTGCCGTCGTGATCCACGTCTCGCCGGGATCGAGGAAGCCGTTGGTGTTGATGTCACCGGACAGCGGCGTGCCGACGCTGATCACGCCGATCTTGTCGTCGGTGATCGAAACAGAGGCGAGCGACCGGTTGTTGCCGGCCGGGTTGGCGATGGCGAACTGGTAGGAAATCGTGTCGCCGACCGTGTCCGATCCCGAACTGTCGACATCGGTGCGTACGCCCTCGGTCTTGTCGAGCGTGACGTAGGTCTGGCACACCTCGACCGTGTCGATGAAGTTGCCGAGGCTCGCCCCGCCGGTCGACGAAATGCTGTCGAAGGTCAGCGTGATCGACGAGGCCGCCGCGGTCGCCACATGGATGAGCGACTGATTGGTCCAGGCCGTGTTGCCGGAGGTGAAATTGGGCGATGTTGTCGAGCCGCCGCCATTGTCGGCGATCGTCATGCGCGCCGTGTCATTGCCCTGCCGTCCGCGATGCGCCCAGAACGTGTCGATCTGCGCGCGCGCATGGATCGCCGAGGGCGTCTGCACCAGCACCGACGTGCCGAGGTTGGCGTTCATTTCCATGAACTGGTTGCCGGTATGCGCCGGGACACCGTTGAACCCGGATTCCCAGATCTCGATCGCCGTATCGTTGGTCGACCAGCCCGGAACCGAGCCGGGCGCCACCATGTTGGATCCCGCTGGTGCCGGAAACGCCGGCGACTCCACGCCGCCGTTGACCGCCAAATTCGTCCCCGTGCAGCTCGTGCCGCCGCTCGGCGGCGACACGGCAACCGTCACCACGGCCGTGGCCGTGTCGCAGACCGCCGGGAAAGCCGCGTCGCAGATCTGGTAGGTGAGCGTGTAGGTCCCCGACGTCGAGCCGGGCGGCACCGAGATCGTGCCGTCGGAATTGATCGTCGCTCCGGTCAGGCCGCCAGTGTTGGTCAGCGACACATTCACCGCCGCCGGCGCGAAGGCGGCCGCCGAGAGCGTGTCATTGCCGAACACCGTCGCCGTCGTCCCGCCGGACGTGCCGTTGATCGGAACGGACGAGAAATTGTCATTGACCGCGTCGATCACGCCATTGGCCACCGTCAGGCTGTCGCTGTTGGATTGCAGACGCGTGGCGAAGGACTGGGCTCCGGTGCCGACGCCGGCGGTGGCGTTGTTGGTGATGCCGGCCGGCGCCAGCAGGTCGGCCGCCGTCACCGTGTAGTTCTGCGTGCAGACGAACGTGCCGCCGGACGCGACGTTCGAGGCTGGCGAACCGCAGTTGATCAGCCCGAGCTTGTCGTCGTTGACGTAGATGTTCTGCGCGGTGCGGATCGGCAGCGGGCCATTGTTGGTCACCGTGAACGTGTAGGTGATGGTTTCGCCAAGTGTCGTGTAGCGGGCCTTGTTGGCGGTCTTGTCGAGGCTGATCGTCTGGTTGACGGTGATGATGCCGGCGGAGAACACGCCAATGCCGCGCGAATCCGCGTTTCGGTTGGTCGATCCATAGACATTTTCGATCGATTCATCGTAGGCCACGGTCGCGGTATGCGTGCCGCTCGGATAGGTGGCGAGAATCGTGCCGAGATCGTCCGCATTCGAAATCGGCGATCCGGTGACGCCGATGTTGTAGATGCACTGCGCCTGGTTGGCATTGATCGTTCCGGTCGACCCCGAGCCGGTCGCCACGCCGATCAGCACCGAGCGTGTCGCCGGGGTGCCGCCGACATAGGTCAGTGTCGGATTGCCGGCGTTGCCGGTCAGCGTCACGAAATCGCAGCGATCCGCCGTCGGATCGGTGGCGCCATTGTCGGTGGCGTCGATGTCGGCCACCCGGAAGCTGATGCCGTTGGTTGCAAGAGGCGTCCCCCCCGACAGCACTTCCAGGGTCGCCGTGTTGGTCGCCTCGCCGATGCCGCTCGATCCGGCGTTGGAATTCCAGACGAGCCACAGGCTGTTCTGCGTGCCGAACCCGGCCAGGTCGTCCGGATAACCGGCCACGGCCACGCCGCCGATCCGCGTGATGCCGATGCGCGTCTGGATCTGGAACCCGTACTGGTCGGTCGCCGTGAATGTCACCGGGCCGGTGGCGCCGGCGGTCCATGTATAGGGCGCGGTGCCCCAGTTGACGTTGAAATCGCCGGCCATTCCGTGGGTCGGAGCGGCAAGGGCCATTGCGGCCAGCAAACCGGAGACAACAGGATTGCGCCACCTGCGCGCCACGCGCAGGAGCCTGCCGGAATTCGGCCGCCTGTCCCCGCTTTTGTCCGCCGCCGCCAGAATGTCCCCCCGGGCCGGTTGGAATCGGAATCAAAAAGCGCCCGGAATCCGGACGCCAACAACGCACGCGAACTGGGAAAAAACTGCCGGCCAAACCGCCGGAAACGCCGCCACCTCATCCTGGCAGCAACCGGAAAGACAACCGGCGCGGGCAGGACGCGAATCACAATATAGAATCGGGCGCGACTCTTGAAAACCGCCGATCGCCCGCTGCGGTAAAATTCCCTGTCTCTTTAAGGACTTCGTGATGGATCCGCCGCTGCGGGGCTTCGGAACCTGTTGTTAACCGACCTTAAGAACCGCGCCTTAACGCGCCTGCGCGTAAGAAAAGGTCGAATGGGGGCAATGGCATGAACGAGGACATGATGGCGCCGGTCTATGCGCCCGAAGGAGCCGCCGGCGGCAATGTCGCCGACATCAACCGGTTCCAGCGCAACCGCACCGAGGGCTTCGTCGTCGAGTGCGACGGCGAGCGCGCCGTCATTGCCGCCACCGCCGGCCGTTCCGTCACCGCCTCAGAGGACTACTGGGCCGTCGGCCAGCTGATTTCCGTGCGTGTCGGCGAGAACCGCGTCGTCGGGCTCATCTATCGCGTCGACACCGTCGAGGAAGGCTGGGACCGCGACGGCGACAACTCGGTCCACATCCACATCGAACTGGCCGGCGAGATTGCCGCCGACGACAGCGGATCGGCCAGGTTTTCCGGCGGCATCTCCGCCTATCCGCATGCCGGCGCCATCGCCCACCGCATCCGTTCGGCCGACCTTGCCGCCATCTATGCCGCCGGCCAGGAGAAGATGGTGCCCATCGGCACCCTGACCCAGGATCCGACCATTCCCGCCCTCATCTCCATCGACAAGCTGCTGTCGCGGCACTTCGCCGTCGTCGGCACCACCGGCGTCGGCAAGTCGACCGCCGTGACGCTGCTGCTGCGCAAGGTCATCGCCGAGCGGCGCGACGTGCGCGTGCTGCTGTTCGATCCCCACAACGAATTCGGCGCCGCCTTCCCCAACGAAGCGCTTGTTCTCGATGCCTCCACCGTCGAACTGCCGTTCTGGCTGTTCCGGCTGGACGAGCTGGTCGAGGTCATCTTCCGCGGCCGCCCCGGTGATCCGACCGAGGTCGACGCGCTGCGTGATCTCATCCCGGCCGCGCGCGAGCGGTTCATGCGCGGCGATGCCGCGCCGCAGCTGCTGCGCCGCGAGCGGTCCACCTCTGGGATCACCGCCGACACGCCGCTGCCCTACCGCATGGCGGACCTTCTGGCGCTGCTTGACGAACGCATCGGCCAGCTTGAGGGCAAGGCCGACAAGCCGGCACTGAAGGCGCTGAAGAACCGCCTCGCCTCCATCATCACCGATCCGCGCTTCCGCTTCATGTTCGGTGCCAAGGCCGTGGTCGACGTTTACGAGGCGGTGGTCTCGAAGATTTTCCGCATTCCGGTCGACAACCGGCCGATCTGCGTGTTCGAAATGTCCGGCCTGCCGTCCGAAGTCGTCAACGCGGTCGTCTCGGTGCTGTGCCGTATTTCATTCGACCTCGCCGTCGCCTCCGATGGCGGCATCCAGACCCTTGTGGTCTGCGAGGAAGCCCACCGCTACATCCCGGCCGACCAGAATGCCGGCTTCTGGCCAACGCGCCAGGCCATCGCGCGCATCGCCAAGGAAGGGCGCAAGTATGGCGTCTATCTCGGCGTCATCACCCAGCGCCCCGGCGAGCTGGACGCCACCATCCTGTCGCAGTGCAACACCGTCTTCGCCATGCGCCTCGGCAACGAGCGCGATCAGGAGATCATCCGCAAGGCGATCTCCGGCGCGGCGCGCTCGACCCTGTCGTTCCTGTCGTCGATCTCCAATGGCGAGTGCATTGCCTTCGGCGAGGCCATCCATGCGCCCATGCGCATGAAGTTCGAGCGCATCGCCCGCACCGCCCTTCCCGGCTCGCACATCTATGATCGCCAGGACCAGGTGCGCGCCGGTGATTCCGTCGGCGCGCTCAGCGCCGTCATCCGCCGCATCCGCTTCGGCGAGGAACCCGACGGCACCGAGGACGACGTGGCGGCCGAAGTCGGCTCCTGGGGCCAGGGCACCGAGACGCCGGCGCCGCCACGCGCGCCCCTGCCCCACCAGGAAACGCCGCGCACCCTGCGCGAGCCCGATCCCTACCAGGACTATGGCGGCGTCCGCTCCGGCTTCTCCGGCCGCTTCGCCA
>WPCI01184767.1_pt1 | contig 38337 bp, 30 predicted proteins | sample 5399871 | NCBI WGS metagenome assembly WPCI01 (sample SAMN12869469, study PRJNA574797) | sludge metagenome | isolation source: wastewater treatment of pH7 | place: China:Beijing | collected 2019-05-20 | reverse complement strand
TGCATACAAAAAACCGATAACTTTGCATCGAATGCTGTAAAGTCATACGTAACGACTAGTTAAGATAATTAACGAAAATATACGCTAAGTAAATTTCGACATAAAATGAGCCGAATTTCCTACTCTAAGGGGTCCCGCCACATCGCTATCAAGCTAAGCTTATACAAAGTCAATTTTAGGCGAGATTGTTTCTTTTTTCTAAAGGGCAAGTGTAGGCGATTGAAAGATTTGCATACGAAATAAACCCTAACGGGTTTCATTTTTTTGATTTAAGCCGCTTGATTATCAGACATAGTACAATTGTAAACGACACCTAATATATCAAAGACTGTTTTCTTCTCATATCGATGAGATTTTCTCCCGTTTTGCTGTAGGAGGTTGAACAGGCGAAGTAGAACCTTTGATAGCTCTTGGGTGTCTTTCTGTATAGCTTGGAAAAGAAGAAGAAAGTAATCTTTAATGATATATATGGCCTTATACTCACTCAGTTCTCGTTGCTTTTTCATAAGAAGTAGTTGCCGCATTTGAAACATAGTAGAAGAACAGAGTAAAATGGCAATCAGTTGCCCATACAAATGGCATTCCAATTGTTCTCGTTTTATATTTTTACAATGATGAATATGAAAGAATGATTTCCAGGTTTTAAATAAAATCTCGATTTGCCAACGTAAAGAATACCAATCATGCACTTGTCCCATTGGGACAATATCTGTAGGTGTAGCTGTCATATATACGTTGATACCGCTAAGTCGTTTACTACGAGCAGAATACTTCATTCCTTTCTTCTTTTCTCTTACAGTTTGATCTTGCAATCGTTTTTGTTGCTGTTCTTTTGTTAGTCGATGAACAATCACACGAGTTGGGACTTTATCTGTCATTCCTACATAAGCGTTGGATATTTCACATGTTTGTCCTGGTTGAAGAGAGTTCATTAAATCCTCCATATCTATCTGGATATACTCTGTACCTTTCTTGATTCTGCCGTCTTGAAAATAATCAGGGTTAGGATTTTTTTGATAAATACGTGTATTTGATTTGATACGTGAAATATAATAAGCCTTTTTATCTTGTATATGTTGAAGATCTTTCAAATGAAAATAACCTAAATCTCGGATACATAAATCATTCGCTGTTATAGTTGGGACACACAGGGAACCATAGGTTCGATCATGTTGTTTCCCTGGACCTGTATGAATATGAAGGAACTGTCCACTTAATAAATCATACTCAAGCTGAATTTTCATTCCCGCGGTATGGCTGCATCCTCCTGCACCTGGATAAACGAATGAAAAAGGATCTGGAAGTTGAAATGACGTTGAATCTAGGATACGAATACGCTTGAAAATAGAAGTGTATGGAGAATAGAGCAGCTTAGTTGAAGATAACTTTTGGTTGAGAAGTTCGGCTAACACTTGTTGTAGAAATTGCACGGCTGTGGCATTAAATCGTTGATTCAGTCCTTCAGGACTGATAAGTACTTCTGTTGATACCTCTAAACAGCTACATAACTGAGTTAAAGGGGTTTCAGCAACATTTTGACTCATCCATACACATAAAGCGACTAAATCTTTTGGTTGGTATTTACTGGTTCGTTGTCCAAAACCAACATCTCTAGCAAGATCTCGTAAGATATTCGGAGATAAGAAGCTTTGAATTTCTCAAGCAAATAGGTTTAATTCATCAGATACAGAAATAGACATACAAAAACGCCATCCTTTCCTATAATGATACAGCAAGGATAACGCCTTTTTTTTATGGATAGTAAAAAAATTAGATTTAAACATCATAAATCTTTTTTTACAGCATATGTGATTGCATTTGTTTTTAATAAAACAGACTTTGCATTTTGAATAATTTTATATTCGAGAGGTTTTACTATGATACTCAATACTTCCTAACCTTATATTAATTTATTGTGATATAATAACAAATGTAAAATTGGTCTTTGAAATACATATCATAAATCTATTAGTTAGTAAAAAAGACTAAATCTTTCTACCTCATTTTCATTATATAAAAGACAGTACATATCTGCTTTTAAAAATGGTCTAAGCATAAAGAACTACCATAATAGGAAAAAAGATGGAAATTAATAAAATTGGTAAACAGCCTGTAGAAAGTAAATGGGAAGCTGAAGGACAACTAGAGAGACTTTAACACAAGGAGCGGAGCAAACAGAGATGAGTAAGCAGACATTAAAAGAATTCATAATCTTATTAGGGATTATAGTTGTTGTTTTAGGTGTCATCATCTACAACGGAATAAGAGAAGAAGAGCGCCATCCATATAAACCATTGCACCAGGAGCAAACAGAGCAGAATCAAACAGAGAAGGACAACCCTTATTTGAACGATAAGAAGCGCCAACAGATTAACGAATTGTACAATTCTAGGGATGAGATTGAAAGTAGAATGAAATAGTATAATTCGGTTATAAGGCTCTCACATCAATTGTGAGAGCTTTTTCTATTATAGGGGTACGGAAACGATTATCGGTATGAGGGGCCACTCTGGGATTTAATTACAAATCAAAAAAGAACTTTATTCAAGTTCTTTTAATCTATGATACAGAGCGTCCTGACTCACACCAGTAATTTGGCATATTTCTTTAACAGTTTTATTGGTATGCTTGCGCAATTCAATCGCATGATTTATACCTAGGTGCTTATCCGTATATTTCTTCAACCTTCCTCTATACAATCCTTTTTGTTTCGCTAACTTTATTTCCGTACGTTGCTTTTCTTTAATCATTTCTCGATCAAGTTCACTAAAGGCAGCCATGACAGTTAAAAAGAATTTTCCTGTTGGCGTTCTCGTATCTATTCCCAAATTTAAAATCGCAAAGTGAACATCCTTTTCCCGAAGTTGTTCTACTAATTGTAAAAGCTGAATGGTATTTCGACCTAAACAATCCATTCTAGTTACGACTAAAGTATTCCCAGTAGTTAGTTTTAAAAGTATAGAGTCTAACTCTGGCTTTTGTTTGGTTACTCCACTTATTTTTTCTTTAATAATTTCATCTATTCCATATTTCATGAGCTGTTCAATCTGTGTATCTAGATTTTGATCTTGTGCACTGACACGAGCATATCCATATATCATTTTTTCACCTTTATTCTCTTTAATTTTGATAAGTGCTATTGATAGTCTGCGAACCCTTTATTATCAAGGAGACAAGTTATTATCAATAGGGTACACTCTATCGAGAGGGAAAATATGCAATTATGCATATTTATATTTTTTTATTTTAATAGCAATGAAACTTAATATATAATTGAAAGGTTTTTTACGAATTGATAAGGAGATACGAGTATGAAGAAAATCATAGGACTTATATTATCATTATTTTAACTATTTTCTACCTATGCACCAATGTTTACAGAGGAAGTCGAAGTTTTAATTCAAATAGGTCGCGTCAAAAAGAAAGGAGACTGGTATTATTATGGATATTGTCAACATAATGCGAATTTTACAATAAGGGATTTTCAAATTGAAAAACTTGGTTTTACTGTATATTAAGAAGGTTCTATAAACGGACTACTAGATTTAAAAAATGAAACATCTTATGAATTAATTATTGTTTAGACAGAATGACTTAGGTTGTCCTTATGCGAAATATCAGTATGAATAGAAATTTGATAATTATATAAAATGCCGTAAATGAAGGATAAAATAAGTGCTGATTTTGCAATTATATTTTTAACAATTGAATAGGAGCTATTATGAATACAATTAAGAAATTATTTTTAAGTTTTATCGTATGTATTTTGTTATTCAGTACAGTAGGAACAGCGTATGCAGAACAAAATGGTCAAGTGAATTCATCATCTTTTATTGACGTTCCTAAAACTCACTGGGCGTATAAAGAAATGATGTATATGGTGGAGAATAAGATTATAACAGGATACGGAAATGGGTATTTCGGTGCAGCCGATCCTATTACTCGCGAACATCTCGCTGCTTTCTTGTATCGATATTTAAAACCGCAAGATAGTACAAATAATCCATTTGTTGATATTGGCGACAGCAATTTCAAAAAGGAAATTTTGGCACTAACAGCACGTGGCATTTTCAGTGTAAATGCTGAAAAAAAATTCAATCCAAAAAATAATATGACACGTGCCGAAATGGCAACTGTGCTTGTCAAAACATTTGATTTAAAACCGCAAGGAAATGTTGAATTTACGGATATGAAAGGTCACTGGGCCAACGAATATGTCAAAATATTAGCCGGTAACAACATAACAAGTGGTACAGGTGACGGGAATTTTAATCCAAATGGCATTGTTACTAGAGAGCAATTTTCTATGTTCTTATATAGGACGATTATGAAAGTAACAAATATGCAAAATGATGAATCAGTTGGCTGGGTGAAGGAGAACGAGAATTGGTACTATTACAACAAAGATGGTAGTAAGCAAAGGGATAACATTACGTTAGATGGAATAGAGTACGCCTTTTTTAAAGATGGAAGGCTATTCCAAGGGAGTAAGCAGGTAGGGAAAGATACTTTATATTATAGTGAACCTGGTAAACTAAAGACTGGATGGAGTTTCTCTGCAACTTCATGGAGCTATTTAAAAGATGGGAAGTATGTGACAGGAACATTTACTTATCAAGGAAAACCATTTGAAATTAATAAGTACGGGGATATGGAAAAGGGATGGATTACTCTACGTTCTGCTGTTAAAAGAATCTATCCAAAGCCCGAAACAAAGTTTCTATCGAAATCTAAGCCTGTAAAGGATGGAGATGTTTTAGAAGTCATATCCAAGCAAGGTTTATGGTATCAGGTAAAATACCAAGGAGAAATTGGATATGTCCGAGTACTAGAGTCTGTTGTAATTGGTGAATCACCAGTTCGTTCATGGGATGTAGCAAAAGAAGCAACGAATTTGTCTCATTTCATGATAACTGAGTATCATAAAGATCCCGAAAAATATTTTCCACCAAATATTCAAAAGAAATTTGATAAACAACTTGATAGTGATCTAAATGTTCTCGCGAATGGATTACAATGGATTGATCAATTAAAAGAAGTACTCTATTTAGATAATAAACAAGGGTGGGTACAAGAAGAAGGAAAATGGACGTATTATAAAAAAGATGGGCAAAGAGTAACAGGTTTCCAATCAATTGATGGGAAACGATATTATTTTGGTACCGATGGTTTTATGCAAACGGGCTGGTTACATACAGGTGGATATGATTATTATCTAGGAACCGATGGCGTGGTACAAACTGGAATCCAACATATCGATGGGAAAATCTATTACTTTGGTCCGTTGGGTCCTGTGCAATCGGGATTTACAAATGTTGATGGGAAACCGTATTATTTTGATGCTTCTCATGAATCAAGAAATGGTTGGATGAAGCAAGAGTTTAGTTGGTATTTACTACAGCCTTCAGGTGCATTACAAACAGGAGATTTTACATATAAAGACAAGAAGTTCTCCTTTAATCAAGACGGAGAAATGATTAAAGGGTGGGTTACATTAGAATCCCTTGTTAAAAAAGTATATCCTGAGCCAGATTTGAAAAAAGCATTACGTGCAAAAAGTGTGAACAAGGGTGAAGTGATAGAAGTAGTGGGGAAAGTCGGTTCTTGGTATGAGGTTAATTACCAAGGTGAAAAGGGATATGTACGCATTCATGATGCTATTATTTTTGATCAGGAGGCTAAAAGTCCACTTACTTTGCTTGATGGAAAAATAAAGATATTTGAAGGTGTATTAGATTACTTAAAAAGTGACGAAACATACATAAATAACACGATCAAAATTTTAGAAGAAGAAGAACAACGTTGGGTAGATGATGTAGAAAACTTAGAGAATCTTTCCAGAGACATTAATGATGCAAAGCAAGATGTACAGTATAAAAGGCAAGTCATCATAGAAGCACATGATAAGTTAGAAGAATTAGTAAATGCTATGAAAGGTGATATAAGAAATTTAACAGTTACCCAAAGGAAAGAACTTGCAAAATTGCTTGGAGCCGATGGAAAAGAGTTACTAGATTTTAGTGTGGAAACATATACTTTTATACTTCAACAATATGTATCCATGGCTCAAGCATATGGTGAAACTTACAAGGTATTAAGTATATATGCAGATAAAACAAGTGAATTTCTAGAAGATGTTAGCAAAGATATTCATCAAATCACATTGAATATGCAAGAGTTATCGAAGGGATTTTCTGGTGTAGTTAAAGATTTAGGTCCAGTTGTAAATAGTTCCATTCGTTTGAAGCATTCTATAGATGAAGCAAAACCTGGTATGGAGGAACTTGTACAGGTAACAAGAAAAAACGTTCCAGTCATTGCGCAAGATTTACAAGCGTTAGATGCGAAAGTACCAGGATTCTTCACAGATTTCAATATGGGAATAGATCTTGCAAATACATTTATGGACTCCGCTAATAAAATAGCAAGTCATAAGATTAATATTCCAGCTGCTACCATCAATGTGGGGAATATTGACTTGAGTAATGCACTACGTGATTTAGGTGGTGATCCATCTAGAGTATATGATCGTAAGAATGATGGAGATGTATCATTCATATTGGGTATTACACCTATAATTGGTACAGGAAAAGAAATTGGACAGCTTATCAAAGGTGAAGACTTAGTAACAGGTCAAAAATACGGTCCAGATGATTATGCATGGGGTACATTGGCTGTCGTATCTGGTGGCACAACACGGGTTATCGGTAAAGTTGTAGGGAAGGTTGGAGACCTTGAGAAGAAAGGTAAGGCTTTAGAAGCGGCAGCCAAAAATACAAAATTCACGAAATATCCTACAGGTTTTGATGAAGTCGCTCAGTATATAAAACAAAATAAGAAATTACCGGATAATTTCATCACAAAGCAACAAGCTGAAGCTTTAGGATGGGATAGAAAGAAAGGAAATCTCCACGAAGTAGCTCCAGGAAAAAGTATTGGTGGAAATGTTTACTATAATAATGAAAGGCTATTACCAAGTGCTCCAAATAGGACTTGGTATGAAGCGGATATTAATTATTCATCAGGGTATCGAGGTAATGATAGAATTCTTTATTCTAATGATGGATTAGTGTATAAAACTTCTGATCATTATAAAACGTTTACCGAAGTAAAATAGGGAATAGAGGGATTAAATTTATGGATATAATAAAATTAGATGGAAGAACATTTACTAGTAAAGAAGTATTGCACCAAATATTAAAAAAACAATTAGATTTCCCTAGTTTTTATGGGGAAAATGCAGATGCTTTGTGGGACTGTTTAACTGGATTTATAAGTCTTCCTATAACAATAGAATGGGAATTTTTCGAGAGTACTCAAAAAATGTTAGGACCTTATGCGGATTTAATTTTAAAAATATTTCAAGATGCACAAAATGAAATGCCAGGTAAGTTCTATATTGTTGTAAAATAATTAAAAGGATCTTAGGTAAAAATAAAAACCGTGGAAATATTTAATTTCTACGGTTTTTATTGTATCAATTAGGTTTTCTTTCATAGTGGCCCCTCATACCTCGAATCGTTTCCGTACCCCTTATAGATATAAACATACATTAGTAGAGTTATAGAAATGCTTATACTCATCAGGTATTTGCAATTTGGAGTATCGCCACATCACTATTTGGCTAAAATTTTATAGAATTTAAAACAGAAAAATTGTAGATTTTCAACTGTAGATGTTAATTTTCTGGTTTTGGGGTATTTGTTTTTATTAGCTTGATGAATGTGTGGAAATAGCCAAGTCATAAATTTCAAATCTTTTAGATGAAACTTATAATTATTAATCTTTTGCCACATATGTATCAACTCCTATTGTTATGAGGTTCTGTAGTTTTTCTTTTTGAAATCTCGCATGTTGAGGATAAGGAATAGAAGGAAGATAACAGCCCCGATGCCATTAATCCAGTAGTATGTGCGCCCTGTTGTGAATCCGTTATAGAATTCATAGGCATTCCAAATTACAAGAAGTACTGAACAGACAGTAGAGATTATTAATGAGCCAAAACTTCTCATGATTTTCACCTCAATTCACAATATTAGAACTTAATTATAATTTTACATTTAGATAAATAGATTTACAAGAAGAGGAATAAAAAAAGAACCCGTTGGAGTTCAGGTTCTTTCAGAAGTGATGATGTATTCTCGGCTAGGGAACTGAGAAAAACACAAAAATATAATACATCGAGATTTAGAGAATTTCAATCCTAAATTAAATATTATCGTGGAGGGAGTTATATCATTTGATGAAGAAACCAAGGTAGTGTTAAAACATATGAATTTAAAAAAATGAGCGGGACATCTTAAGGACAAATAAAATTATTGAAATTTTTGTATGAATTCATTAATATGGAATTATATTTATTGTTTAATTGATTCCGTTTATTCCCACACCTTATTGTGTTGTGGTTGAGTTGTAGAAGCAAGTTGCGTCTTGTTTCATTTATGAAAGGGCTTCTTTGAGCCGATTAGTGTATATAGCTTATTTTGCTATGCACATTTTTAATCGACTTGAAGAAGCCCTTTTTGTGTTGTTTTCAAGTCTGTTTGATTAGTAGAATCCATTATTACACTGGGCAAAAATTATTATTTAGGGGGATTTATTTATGCATATCAGTTATGAAGTATCTTTATTTTGTTCTGCACATCCAGATGAACTTATTCCAAGTTTACGTGCATTACGAATGAGAGTTACAAAAGAAGGAGCATTTTGGGAACGAGATTGTTATCAGTTTGCCATTAAACCATCAAACTTGTCACAGCGAGCAGCAAAACAAGCAGGGGAAATCTATTTGTATCATGTTCATTTTAATGGATGTGTACGGGATTTCCTTTTTTTATTGGAAAGATGTTTTAGAGGAACGAGTTTTCGCTTTACTGCTATACGTGGTTTTTTAGATGTAGAAGGTTATTCACTTAAGAAATGGAAACCAATTCTACGTAACCACCACATAAACTCTGCAGATGTAGATTGTATTTTCAAGAAAGATGATCTTGTAATGATTGTGCATCACCATGGAGGTTTAGAGGTGGTTAAGCGTGCGGAAAAAGGCGAACAATTAAAAAAAGTAAACTTCTTAGAGGTAGATAGCTGGTTACAAGCACTAAATCCGACAAAAGAGGATCTATTCTCTTTAACAGGTGTGAGTGTATCGTAATGAGTAATTTACATAACTATATGGAAGTGTACAGACAGAGGGAATGATAGAAATCCGTAGTGCAAAATGACTATGAATTTCTGTCTTTTATTTTATTCAGGAGGATTTTAGTATGAATTTATTTGAACTGTTTGGTTTAGAGGTTGGAGAAGACGTAATGGTACAAGATGTGAGAACAGATAAACAAGTTCGCAATCGATACAGTTATGATGTAGGTGAGAAATTAGTGGGAGCAAAGAAAGAGATACGAGCATTAAAAGAATCATTTTTAGTATCATTTTCTTTAGAAATTTTAGCTGAAATTGAAAAAGAATCTCCAGTAGAGGCGCTAAATGCATTGGATCGAAATACATTGATTCCATTCTCTTTTGAACATGAAAAAGAAAATGATGTCCCACCACATGTTGCAAAGTTAAAGCAGTTGCTAGTGGGCAGAATAAATAAGAAGCCAATTGTAGATACACCGACTGCAAGGAAACTATATGTTCAAGCATGTAGAAGAATATGGCATGATATACAGTCGGTACATACCTCAGAACAATGGGTAGATCTTGTGGTCTCTTATGGAATGGAAATGAACAATGGTTGGTCTACATTTAGAAAAAATAAGAATGTAACATTCACATTTAAAAGAATGGTAGAGGAATATTTTGATGAGTTTGTTGATGCAGATGGTATGGAGTTATTAATATTAGGAAAGAAATTCATATCACTTTGCACAAATTCTAAAAGTATTAATTCTACGTATCTTCGTGTATCACATGAACTAACATGGAATGATTTACTTACGAAAAAGGTTACGACTCGTAAGAAATCCGCAGCTGCTTGGAGTAGGAAACTGCCAGATACTCTGCAAAGAAAAGGACCAGGAGTAGAAATTGCTACCAAACCTGAAGACGTAGTGGCTATGTTTGGGTTGAAGGGGATGCAATTTGGTCATTATTGCACCGAACAATATGCAAAAGAACATATCGGGCATGTATCCGAAGCATTGCATGATTTAGCTCGTATATTAGGGATTTCACCTGAGTATATAGGGTTAGGAGGACGCTTAGGACTTGCGATTGGTGCGAGAGGAAGCGGCAATGCATTAGCACATTATGAACCTTCTACCAAAGTCATTAATTTAACTCGTGATAATGGAGTCGGGGCATTGTGTCATGAATGGGGACATGCATTGGATCATTTCTTATATGATTGTAGTCATGATTTTCAAAATGGTAGTCTTGCTTTCTTATCAAGCGGGAAGAGTATTGGGAATATCTTGCCTGCTATTATCAAGGAAAAGATGCAAGCTGTGTTAGATGCTTGTAAACAAGGAAAAGTGGCCAGAGTAATCAACGTGGAAAATGCCTACAGTAGAAAGTGGTATTTCTATGGTGGTGTTATCGATAGTTATGATGTGTTTAAAGGAAATCTTTCAAATATTTTAGAATCACATCATGCTAGTTTGTGTAGGAAGCTTGATACTTTATCAGGAGCAACAAAGACGCGTATGGAGCGTAAAATTGAAAAAGAATTTGAGAAAACCGCACAAATGTTAGCTGCATATCATTATAAAAAAACAGGCGAAAAACTTAGTGAAATACCCTATCAAGTGAAAGGGTCCATATATTTTGATACAGCCATTAAGTTAGATAAGAAGAGAACTAAAAAGTATTGGTCTACAAATCATGAGATGTTTGCTAGAGCATTTGAAGCATATGTAGAATCAGCTTTGCTAGATCAAGAACATAGAAACGATTATTTAGTATGTGATACATATTCTTTTGTATATCCGTTAGGAGAACAAAGAGAACATCTAAATAGAAGTATAAAGAGTTTAATGGAAGTAGCTATTCCATATATAATAAATAGTATACAAGGAGTGGGAAATGATGAATTATAACATACAAAAAGGACAATTTCGTTTAACAACTGCACATCCAAGAGGAAGTTGGTGGGAATTTTATCGTGTTCCATGCCCAATCTGTAATGCTATTGGAAACTGTATGCTGCATGTTTCACAAGAGAAAGTAGCATGTACCCGTGTGGAAAGTAAGTGGGTATACGGTAAAAATTCAAGTAATCCAAGTTATATCCATTATCTAAATGGTAAGAAGCAATACCAATTACCAGAGGTAGATGTAGTAAAGGGGCATAGTAAGCGAAGTAAGGAAGAATTAGATGTATTTAATCGTAATTTAATCGGATTTTTGCCGTTAGAGGAGAAGCATCATATACATTTACTGCAAGATAGAAAAATGACTGAAGAAGAAGTACAGGTACGTCAATATCGTTCGTTTTTAAAGCAACAAATTGTGTTGGAAGATGATAATACGTACACAACTATTTGGGAAAAGTTATTTAAACAAATTGGCAAAAAAGATTGTTGGAAGGGAATACCTGGATTTTATGAAATGAAGAAAGGACAAACTTCTCTTCGTTTAATGGCAGGTTTTCCAGGAATTATGATTCCATTCCGAAACCAATATAATCAAATTGTTGGTTGGCAAGTACGTGTAGATGAAGTAAAGAACTCTGTTCATGTGAAATCTGGACCTACAGGTATACAAGCCGAACTAGTCCAACAGCCTAATGTAGTGAAAATAACGAAAAACGAGGATTGTATCTATGAAGGAAAACTAGAAATAGGGAAAAATAAAGAATTATTAATCGACGGGGAAAAGGTTGTTGTAAAGATACATAAAGGTCAAAAATACTTATGGATCTCTTCAGCAAATAAAGATGAAGGAACCGGTGCGGGAGGTAGTGAAAATCCACTTCCTGTACATGTAGCGGTACCAAGCTCACATTTGAAACATTGGAAGTCTGGTATGCTGCACAAAACAAAATCAGTAATGATTACAGAAGGGCCGATGAAGGCGGATTTGATTGCCGATTTACTTCCTCAAAGACTAAATAAAGAAGAAATAGCTAAAGTAGGGACAACAGTTCTTGCGATTCCAGGTGTAAATGCATGGAGAATCGTTATGCCAGTATTAAAAGATATGGGAGTAGAAAATGTATACTTAGCATTTGATGCTGACTTAGTAGAGAATGAAAAAGTAAGAGCTGCCGTAATTGCTTTTGCGACAGAGTTAAAGAAAGAGGGCTATAACGTAATTATTGCGGCATGGAACCCAGCACAAGGGAAAGGTCTGGATGATGCAATGCAAGCTGCTTTCAAACCAGTTTTTCGCACAATATAAAAAATCATAATTGTGAAGTTAAAACAAAATTGTACACGTTAAAAGAAAGTCGTACATTTTACAACAAAGTAGAAGTATTAGTGTAAAACTTTCTTTTAACAAAACACTTAACAGTTTAGCTAGGGGACTTTATATAAAAGAAAGGTGTGTATTAAGTATTATGGATATTATGCAACAATTAATGGACGTAGATAAAAAAGCTAGGGAACAAGAAAGAATGGAACTCATTCAACGATTTTATAATGAGGGAGTTTCTATCACGACAATTGCAAATGCGACAAATATGTGTGAAGAGGATATTTCTTATATAGTAAGTAACTAGTAGCCATATTTGATGAGATGAATAGAGGAGAAAAAGATAGAATATAATTCTATCTTTTTTTATGCTCTTAAATACAATTTTAAAACGAGAAAGGTAGAGGGAAAACATGAGTGTATATGTAAAAAAGAATCTAGTAAATTTACGAGTTGATTATGCTTTTAAGCGTTTGTTTGGAGTAGAAGGAAATGAAGATATATTAATTGGGTTTCTTAACGCGGTACTACAATCATCTATTGATGAAGAAATTACATCTTTGCACTTAGATGATCCGCATCTTCCAAGAGAGCAGAAGGATGATAAATTGTCTATTTTAGATTTGCGAGCTACGCTAAATAGTGGTATAAAAATTAATATAGAGATTCAAGTTCGAGACAAAAAAGATATGATAGAACGTTCTTTGTTCTATTGGTCAGGTATGTATTATTCTCAAATGACTCAAGGGATGAAATATACAGAATTAAGACCAACCATTTGTATTAATATAGTGGATTTCATTCTATTTCCAGAAGAGCAGGAGTTTCATAGTATTAATACAGTGATGAACAAAAAATCTAAACGTATCATTACCGAAAATATGCAGTTGCATTTTCTTGAAATTCCAAAAGTGATTCAAGAATGGCAAGGAAAACGAATGGATCCGTGGGAAGATTCTTTAGCGCGTTGGTTACTATTATTTCCTGCGCATGAGGATGAGAGATTAACAACAATCCTGGAGGCGATAGCAATGGAAAAAGATCCAGTTTTGAAAAAAGCAATAGAGGATTGGGAGCGTTTAAGTAGCGATAAGGATTTTTTACGCTTATATGAGGCTAGAGAAAAAGCAATAAAAGATAGAATATCAGAAATAGAGACAGCAGAAGAAAGAGCTGCGAAAAAAGCTGCAGAAATAGCTACAGAAGAAACTAAAATTGCAACTAAGATAGAGATGATTGAAAATATGTTTAAAATAGGATTACCTATAGAAAAAATTGCAAAAGTTGCAGAATTAAGTGTTGAAGAGGTTAATGAAATTATAAGAAATAAAAGGTAGATATAAATGATAAAAAAACAGGTAATTGTGGGTACACACGATTACCTGTTTTTTTGATTTAATGAAAGTAAGTGAATAGATGTGAAGGAAGGGGGAATAGTTATGAAAGTAACAAGAGGAAATGCTATTTGAAGTGTGTAATTTTTACATACTCAATTATTCTGTTATTAAAAAAATATAAAGAATATAAGGGGAAGTTATTTGTATTATGAAAAAGAAAAAAGAAGCATATTATGTACATGTGTATACGCTTAGAGACAAAAGTATAAAATCTATAAAAATAGAACCATGGCGCTCATTGAAAGAGGAAATGAATGTTTTGGGTCTTAAGGACAGTGATATTTTTCAAATTCAAATGGTATGGTACGATCCAAACAAAGAGGATAAAAAGAAATGAAATAAAACGGAACACGAAAAGTCCAATTTTACTTTTTAGGCGTAAATAAGGCTTGTTTTTTTAAAATCGTATTGCTATAATATAAACGTAATAAGATTTAACAATAAAATAAAAAATTAATCAGTTCGCATATAAGAGAAGACCTCAATATGCGCCATGTCCTTAGGGGACGTGTGCGTGTATTGGGGTCTTTTTGCGTTTTGCGAGCAAAAACACCCGGAGGTGCAGGAATTATGTTGAATTGGTTGTCTGCAAAACTTATGACAACATCAGTAGGAGATTTTCTACTGGCAAAAAAAAGTTTTGAGGGGGGGCTTACTGGGCACACCAGTGGTGCAGATGCTACCACTGTACAAAAAAGCATGAATACCCTTGTAACAACACTAATTGGTTTTGGTGGTATTTGGGTAGCAGCTTGCGTTGTATTTGCAGCTATTAAACTATCTGGTGCACAAGGTAAAAACCCTGAAAACCGTACACAAGCCATGATTGGTTTAGCGTGTGCAGCAATTGGAGGCTTTGTCATGATCAAAGCATACGACATCGCTTCTTGGGTTACAAAAATTTAACATAAGAGTTTGTAAAAGCTCTCCTCTATTTGGGGAGAGCTTCTCTTATATAAGGGAGGAAACAAAATGAGAAAAGTAACCGTTCCTGTTGATATGACTTCGGAACAAAAAACACTGTTAGGTGTGCTGAGCAAACGCCAATTGATTTATCTATTGGGTGGCGGAGCATCCCTTTATTTATATGTGCCATTCTTATGGCGGTTATTTGCACCTTTTAATGCGGCGGTAGCATTTTTTATTTGCTTAATTTTAGCAATACCAACAGTAGTAGTTGTAATAACGTTTGCTTTTATTTATAAAGAAAAACAACACATGTATCTAGATAAATATTTACTTATCAAAATGCGTAGCCGTTCTGAAAAAGGCAAGTGGAGAAAAGGATACGAGCCAATTACATGGGTAAAGGAGAATTTATAGATGTTAGAAATGATATATTTTGCGTTGGTAGCCATTGTAGGGTTTTTCTTTTATCGGAAAATGAATGGAAAACCGATGTTTGGTTCTAAGAAAAAGGGGAAAAGCCAGGGCGGGTTAGAGAAACGTACTGCTGAAAAAAATGGAAAGAAAAATAAAAAGAATACGCCTGCTGAATCGGAAATTGATGAGGATAATGTTGATTTCTTTCGTGCTTTTATAGAAGACATTAAGGAAGTTGAAAATCATATGATTCGTTATCATGATGACACGTTTATCCTAATCGCGGAGGCACACCCAGTAAACTATTATTTACTTTCCAATGCGGAACAAGAAGCGATTGATATCAAAATTGAATCATGGTTAACCACATTAGAGTTTAATACGAAGGTATATATCCAAAGTAAGTTTGTAGATTTAACAGATCCTGTACGAAAAATGACAGAAACAATGAAAGGTGCGAAGGACCTTACACCAGAGACAGTACTTTATGGGCAAGAAGTTATCGACAACTTAGAGTACTGGCAACGTTCGCAGCCTCGATATGAACAAAAGCGATATTTAATTTATCCATACAAAGTGGATATTAGTACGATTACAGCTGATACAGAGGATGAATTGGAAGAAAAGATTGTAGATAAAGCGTTTAACGAATTATATCGTCGCTATAATGCTTCCCGAAATCTACTATCGAAAGCAAAAATTAGTGTAGAAATGTTAACAAAAGATAAATTAATAGAACTCCAATATGTAGCGTTTAACCGTCGTAAAGCGGTGAAAGCACGTTTCCAAGATTTAATTGAAAATGAGAACTTCTCTCTCTATTCAACCGGTGAAACAAATGAGAGAAAACTAGAGTTAATGAAGAAAGTGCTAGCGGAAGAAAAAGCTGAAAAATCAAATAATGGGGTGGCATAAGTATGAAATTGTTTGGAAAGAAGAAAAAAGAAAAAAAGAAGTTAGAAGCTGAAAAGAATGACGAATTGGAACTAGAGGAGGAAGCGTACGAACAAGAAGAAGTTCCGCCTCAATTAGAAAATCAAACAACTGTGTTTGATGTCATTGCCCCAGAAGGAATGAAAATTGATTCAGAAGACTATGGGGTAATTAAGCAGTCTTTGGGAAGTAATACTTTCTTCCGTCCATTTTATATTCCACGTGATGGATATCCTCGTATGATGCAGACCAATTGGCTGAACATGTTAACTTCAGCTGGAGAGGTTGATGTCATGATTGATATTCATAAAGAGCCAAAAGCAAAAGCGATGCGTTCGTTAGATATGCAGCTGACGATGTTACGTTCGAACCTTTCTTTCCAACGTACACGTGGAAATATTGACCAAGAAAAAGATTTAGATGCAAAAATTCAGGATACAAACAATTTAATGGATGAAATTCAATTTAATGAGAATGACTCTTATATGGTAAGTACCATGGCGGTTGCGTATGCTGACTCAAAGAAAGAATTAGATGTTTTATGTGAGTATATCGAAGATGAAATGCAAGCATCTCACTTTAAAATAGCGAGTACTTGGAATCGTGTGAAGAGTGGCTTGAAAGCAGTTATGCCACTAGGTGCACCAAATACTCTGCAAGATACATATCGCAATATCGATAGACGTGCTCTATGTACATTTGCTCCCTTTGTATCAGGTTCCGGAAGATTTAACGGTGGTATACCAATAGGAAAGAACAAAATTACTGGCCAAGTAGAATTTTTAAATTCATTTGGTAACGCAGATTATCGTCCACCAAACTATAACATTGGTGTGACAGGGATTTCAGGTTCCGGTAAAAGTTTACTCTTAAAAATGAAGCTAGCTCGTGAAACATCACTTGCAGATACACATGCGATGATCATAGATCCAGAGGGGGAATTCGTAAAAATCACCAAACGATTAGGTGGTATTAACTTAAATATTTCACCAGAAAGTAATATCATTATTAATCCTTGTGCAATTGCAGTAACAGAACTTCAGATTACGGATAAAGATGAAGAGCTAGAAGCGCTTGAACAATATGACAAGAAAGAACTCGTAGAGCGTGATGGCGTGAAGTATGTAAGATTTGTGCCTATTTTAGAGAAAATCAATGAAATACTAGGATTCTTTGACATTATTATTCGCGGACAAGATTTTGATCAACCAGGATTAAATGTATTCCAGCGCACAATGTTAGAAGATGCAATTCGTGAAGTATTCGATAAACATGGTATTACTTCTCATCCCTCATCTTTATATACAGATGAAGTGAAGAAGGTGGATGGACAATTAATTCAGTCTCAAGTGAGAAAGCCGGAGCCAGAGTTAAAAGAAATTTATGATGTAATAGTAGAAAACCATGGAGACGATGTGAAAGCAGAAGAGTTAATTGCTGCGATTCGTCCGTTTTTACGTGATGGCTCAAAACCATTATTTGATGGACAAAGTAATTTTGGACGCGGTGTAGAAACACAGTTAAATGAATCACGTGTTGTTAACTTTAATATTAGTCATTTAGAAGAGGGTTTCTTAAAACCGATCGCCTTCCACGTTATCTTGAACTATATTTGGGAGCATTGGATTAAGAGTCCAGAACACGCTATCAAACGAAAAGTGTTATATGTGGATGAGATGTGGCAGTTTATCGATTATGAACAAACTGTTAACTTCTTAGAAAAAGTAGCACGTCGTTCACGTAAAAGAAATGCCGGTATGTGTTGGGCAAGTCAGGACTTTGTTCGTATTTTGGAAAATGTGAAAGCGCGTGGTATCTTGCAATCTACTTTCTCTTATTTCTTCTTAGAGCAAAATAAGATTGATAAGAAAAAAATCCAAGAGAACTTTAACTTAACTGCTGGGGAGCTCGACATTATTCTCAACAATCCAGGGAAAGGTGAAGGGATTTTCCGTATAGGAGATAGCTCGGTTTGGATTCAAACAGATCCATCAGATAAAGAAATGATGTTCATTGAATCTAATGAAGCGGTACTACAAGAGCTTTTAAATAACATGAAGAAAGTACAAGGGTACGCAGGATAATAGCGTACCTTTGAAAAGGAAGGTGAAATTATGCTTGATAAGATAATAGGATGGGTTGGCGGCTTAATTGTTTCTATGGTCAAGACCTTTCTTTCTCCAATCTATAAATTAATTGATACTATCCCCGATTTAATTTTTGGTGGGGATAGTGCAAAACTAAACTTTTTATTTAAAGACGACACAGCTGGGAATGTTTTAAATACGGGATTACCAGTCATGTTTAAATTTGCAGCCTTTTTAGTCTTAGTCAGTGCTGTAATTGCTGGTGCAAAGTATTCAGCTGCTGCCATTAATCCAACAAATCGAACATATATCATTGAATATGCGAAGGATTTAATGATCGTTTCTATTTGTATATGGCATTTAGATTTCTTCTATAACATAATATTTGATATTAATACTTGGGTAGCATCGGAGTTTAAAAGAGCAATAGGAGAACAATCGCTAGATGTTTTTAAACCAGGTCAGACAATTGCCGAATTGTCTATGGATAAAAATAAGGATGATTATTTATTTCAAATTTTTGCGATGTTGATTGAAGTTGGATTGTCACTTTGGGCAAACTTCTTCTATTTAATGCGAGCGGTATCTCTATATATTTTGATGTTAATGGGACCGATTATGGTTGGTATGTGGTTATTTCCTCAAAAGAAACAACAAACTCTATATTGGATGCGTGAATTTGTTGGTACAGTACTCATCCAAGGTATCCATGCGATTACTATATGGTTGATTTTTGTACTAGTAGGCAAATCAGATAATACCATTATTAAATTAATCTTATTTGCTATGTTTATTCCTATAGGTGAAATTGTAAAAGGGTTCATTGGTTTAAGTACAAATACGGCGGGAGCGGTAAATAGAGCAGGTACGATGCTTGGAATGGGAGCCTTAGCAAGTATGGCAGGTATCGTTAAAGGGATACGTGATGACCATCGTAGTAATAAAGAGAAGACAAAAGCTAGAAAAGAAGGCGAGGAAGATAAAAAAGAAGATGCTGATAACCCTAAAAACGCGTTGGGAGCCAATTTAGGGACAGATGTAGGTACAACATCTCGTGCAGCTCGTATGTTAAAAGCAGGTCAAATTGGAAGCATGGTTGGAAAAGCAACGGGCGGACTCGCGGGGTTAGCAATGGGTGCAGGACTTGGACCAGAAGGAATGGCAGTAGGAACATTTGCTGGAAGTAAAGCAGGTGGAGTTCCTGGTGCAGTAACAGGAAGAACATTGGCAGCTGGACTTGAAGGAGTTACTAGTGCTGGGAAGCATATTGGTTCTAGTGTGAAGAAAGGTCTAGATACGTATAAAGGGTTAAATGGAGAACAATATCCAGAGTTAACAGATGAAGATATTGCACAAGACTTAGCTACGAAAGATTTTGAAAATTGGAAAGCGGATAATCCTGATTCTGCAGTTGCGAGCCGTTTAAAACAAGCATTCCCTGGTGCATCTGATGCAGAGATTGCAAAAAAAGTAGCAAAAACAAATAGTGATCAAATGTCTCATTTCAAAAATCAGCGAAAACAAGATTTACAAAATATGAAGAAAAATGCTACACCATATGGAAATGCTAGAGATTTAGTTAACGCTGCAACTAACGCATTCCAAAAAGGATATGAGGCAGACCATAAAGATGCGTTTATGAGTCAATTACCAGAAAACATGTCAGCGGAAGAGAAAGAGAAAAAATGGAATGACCATCTAAACTCAAAAGTTCAAGGATTTAGAAATCATGCAGAACAAGCGGCAATAAAAGCTGGAGCAATGCCAGTTGATGCGAAAGATAAGCAAGGCAACAACCTGTTTGATAAGTCTTATGTAAATAAAGATGTCTTTGCTTCTCAACTTGCACTTGGAAAAGTTGGGAAAGCGGTTGAAGGAGTAAAGGGAGAAACACTAGAGAGTGGCCATCAAAATATGGGACAAGTAGACTCACTTGTGGGTGCGTCCACTGCTGCATTTAAAAAGGCATATACAGCAGATCATAAGGCTGGATTCATGAAGCAATTCCCTGCAGATGTACCACAACAAGAAAAAGAGGCTGCATGGAACAAACACTTGAGTCAAAAAGTGCAAGGATTTAAAAATCATGCACAGAAAGCTGCAGAACAAGCAGGGATTGTGCAACAAAAAGATGGGACTAGCTATGCTAATAAGGAAGCTTTTGCTTCTCAGCTATCGCAACAATTACAAAACAATCCAAATATAAATGCAATGGGTGTATCTAGTGTATCTGGCATTCAAAAAGCGGTAAATGGTGTAAAAACACATAGTTTAGCAAATGGATATGGAAACCAGAAACAAAAAGGTGTAAGTAATGTTGGGAATTTAGTACAAGCATCTACAGAATCCTTTAAACAAGGATATGCAGCAGAGAACAAAGCAAACTTTATGAAAAACTTGTCTCCAACTATGTCTCAAGCGCAAAAAGTAGAAGCTTGGCAGTCTCACTTGAATGATAAAGGGAATGAATTTAAAGCAGTCGCTCAGCAAGCAGCGGTACAAGCGGGTGCGATGCCCGTACAGGCAAAAGATACGAGTGGTAAGAGTCTACATAATCAATCATATATTAATAAAGATGCCTTTGCTTCGCAATTGACGAAAGGTTTACAAAGTCATGCTAGTCTTGGAACAGTGAGTCAACAAGTAGGTTCTGGAATTACTAGTGCGATTCAAAGTGTTCGTTCACACGGTGTTGCGACAGGTGGTGCAATCAATAAAGCTGTGTTTGCAGCTACGCAAACGCAAGCGAGTATGGCACGTGCTGGAAATCTGTCTGTTTCTGAAATTGAGCGCTCGTATGCGGATGCATCAGCTAGTGTAGCAAATATTTCGCAAAGTGCTGGGAAAATGACGATTCCAACTTCAGCAGTGGGACGTATGACACAGCAAAGTAAGATGATTGGTGTAAGTATGATGGAAGGTGCCAAACATCTCGTGCATACAAAAGGTATGGAAAATGTATCACAAGCATACTTTAATGCATCTAGTGCTGTTCAGCAGGCTGGTGGAAATGCAGTACAAAGAGTGATGAGTGGAACTGCAGCTGCCGTTCATACTTCATTAGGAGGTAATGCAGCAGAACGCCATTACAATGTGACAAAAGGATTAAGCTATGCAGCAGGTGTAATTGGTGGTGCAGGTGCTTACCAAGCTACTGCACGTATGGTAAGTAAACATAATCCTTATAATAAAGCAGTTCAAACAGAAGCAAAAGAAATTCAAGAGATTAAGGGAATGGTACCAACAATAACAGATGCGACTGGAAGACAATCAGTTGCTCAAGGTGCAGTACGTCTTGTTACGACAAATAATAAATCATGGATTGAAGCGAAAGATTCCAGTGGAATGACACAAGTTGTATCTCGTTATGGTAGTGGTGATAGTAGCATTCGTTCGGGACAAGTTGTATATCAAGACTTAAATATTTCGGATGGACAATTAACGCAGTACCGTAATGGTATGAAAGCAACACCAGCATATATTCAAGATTCTAGTGGTGGGAAAATTAGTATCAATCGTTCTATCAATATTAATCCAAACCAATTAATAGGAAATCAAAATCAAAGACCTTTACAACAGAAACCAGTATTTAGTGAACCGCCACTTACGGTAAGTCATAAGGTAGACAATGGTCACTTCTATATGTCTGATTTAGACCAGGGGGGATACCAGAATGTGCAAATGGTGGTAGAAAGAGATCGTAGTTATATGGTTGCGACAACTACAGACGGTACAGTGTCACGTATTTCTCCGTTCGGAAAAGGAGATACACGATTACAAGCAAACCAAAGAATTGAAAGGGTTTGTGAAGTGAAAGATAGCAGTATTAAACCGAGAGAAGAAATCCTAGTAACTCATACACAGGACGAAGTTGTACGTACAGAGACACATTTGAATTTATCAGAACATGACCCACAAAACCTGATTCCATTTGCGCCAAACCCTCGCTTAGCACAGCGAAGAAGTAGAAATAATGAAAATGGAAAGTATGGAGTGACAAGTCTATGAGTCAAAATCCTAACGATCCAAATAACCAGAAGAAAAGTAACCCTTTAAAAGATGCGACATCTCACTTTATTAAGAAAAAAGGGATGCAGGCAAGCGGGAAAATGGCAAAAATGGCAGGAAAAGCAGGAAGAGCGGCAGCGAAAGCTGCTGCCAAACTGCTAAGAGCTGGTATAGTGAAAATTGTCGGAGCTATCGTGGGAGCAGTAGGATTGCCTGTTGCTCTCATTATGGCTCTTATTATTACTGTATGTGTGATTCTAGCATCTTTTGTACCATTTACCGATGATGAGAGTAAAACAGAAGAGCAAGTCAAAAAGTATATGGAAATTTCAATGGCACTAAACGTAGACTGGAAAGAGGTCGTCGCTTTTGACATGGCTCGGTATGATAATGATTTGACTGGAAAAGATCCGCATGATGCTATATCATATTTCTTGGATATCCAATATGAAGAATATACGGAAAAAGAGGTATGTGAGGCAGGACCGAATGGTCCTTGTGAAAAAAAGAAAAAGGAGATGCAAAAAACCAAATCTGATAGTTATTCCGGACCAGATGTAAAAAAGATATTGGGAGATACAGATTTTAAGAAAAAAATAGATGAAATTAATGCAAGTGGTAGTAAAAAAGTAACAGTTTCTTCTCATGGATTAGAAAAAGCGATGGAGCTTGCAAAGTTTAGTGAGAGTCAAAAAGATCGTGCGCGTGAGATACTAGCAGCAGGAATGTTAGAAGGAATGTATGGACATCTGGCACCTTCTAGTAATTTTGTTGGTGGTATGTGTGTAGGTAATGTGAGCCCTGGCGGAGAACCTGTTAACCTTAATGCCAAAGTTACAGGATACCTTCCTAAAATTAAAGAAATGGCAGAAAAACATGGTGTAGCTCAATATGTTGGTGTTTTGGCTGCCCAAATGATGCAGGAATCACAAGGAGAGGGAAGTGACCCGATGCAAGCTGCAGAAGGGCATTATGGAGACTTAAGTTCATATTGTATAGGTCTAAAAGGAAGTGCTCGTATAGGGTGTATTAAAGACCCCAATATTTCTATTGAAGCAGGCGTACAAGAATTTAAAGATGTTTTAGCAAAGGCAAATGGAGATATAGCACTTGCCTTACAGAGTTATAATTACGGTCCTGGATTCATTAGTTATGCATTAGCAAAAGGTGGATATTCAGAAGAAACAGCCATTGCGTTTTCTAGGGAGCATGCTGGTGAAAATCCAGCAGGTTGTTCTGATCCTAATAACTTCCGAACCAAAGTTGGAGCGTGTTATGGAGATTACACTTACGTTTCCAAAGTTTTGAAATATTATAAAGATTTAGGTTGTGTAGAATCTGGAGATGGAGAATGGATTTCCGATAAAGGTTGGAAATGGCCAACGAAATCAGGGCGTATTACAGATACATTTGATGCAGTTCGTGGTGGAAAGCAACATAATGCTGTAGATATTGGAGCTATGACCGCTGGAAAAGCTGGAGACCCCGTGTGGTCAATGGAAGCAGGTATTGTAGTCCAAGCAGGTAATGTAAATGGTGGAGGTCTAGGTGTTTATGTAGACCATGGAAATGGTATTGTATCTCGTTACTTACATTTGAGTAAAATATCAATTGCACAAGGAACCATGGTGACGAAAGGACAAATTATTGGAGAGATGGGTGGTTCTAACTATGATAAAAACACTGGTTTCCTTAATATGAATGGCTACGCTGTTCATTTAGATTTCCAAATTCGTATTAACGACCAACCAACGGATCCAATGAAATTCTTTAAGAAAAATGATGATCCAGGACTATCATCTGGTGGTTCTCCTATTATGACGAATGACAAACGACAAAAAGTATTAGCAGAAGCGAAAAAATGGCTTGGTCAAGGAAAAGTGAGATATGTCTTAGGGGATCGTAATCCGCCAGGAGGTACTTCAGATTGCTCAGGATTTACTCAGTATGTATTTAGAACAAGTATAGGTGTACAACTTGGAGATTGGACTGGTGCTCAAGTCGGACAAGGAAAACAAGTGCCAGACATCAATCATGCGCAACCAGGGGATCTAATTTTCTATGAAAATCCAGGGCATGTTGCGATTTATATGGGGAATCAAAAAATGATTCATATTGGTGATAATAAGGGTGTACAAATTACAGGTCTAAACTATACGGCAAGAGGACAACATATGACACAAATCCGTAATGTTATAGACTGATAAGGGATGAGAGTAGATGCAGAAAATAATCAACATTTTATCTAATATGCCTCGTAAATACTTGGTCATATTGGGGATTATCGTACTAGTGGCAGGTGTTGCCACCTATAATACCATTCATGATTATATGCTGAAATCACAAGTGCAAGAGGAAGAGCAAGTAAATCAAGATGAAATCGAGATGCTTGGAGATAAACCAAAGAGATTTGATACAAAAGAAGAAGAATATATTGCAAAAACAAAAACAGTAGAGGATTTACTACGAAAAATTTCTAATAGTAGTTATGATGTTCCATATTTGTTTACAAAGGCTGGATTTGGTATTGAACCAATGAAAATGACAAGTAATGAACGTATGCTTGCTACAGAAGCTGTTCAAAGATATTTCCTAAATGGAGATAAGTTTTACAATGCACGTATTACCAAAATTGACCGCGGGAAAAAAGTAGATACATTTCATATAGAGGTTTTAATACAACAGGTAAACTTCTTGGAACCACGACAATTTAAAATTCAGGTAAATCAATATGCGCAAATTGTAACACCAATTGAACAAATACCGCATGGACAAGAAGAAGTTCCTGTGGATTAACTGAAAGATAAGGGTTGTGAATAAAAATCACAGCCCTTATTAAAAAATATAAAGAGTACCTAAAAATATTTATTGAATATTCTTAATTTTCCGATATAATAAAGTTATGGTTAAATGGAATTTGTATATATTAGTGAAATGATATAGATGTGGAGGTAAAAAGAATGAGATTATTATTTGGAACCGCAGCAAACTATTTTGCAGGATATTCTTCTGGAAGAGGCTCGGGACTTTTAGGGACAATATTTGGGTGGGCTTTATTAGTAGGTAGTGGATACCTGTTGATAACAAATTGGGATAGTATCACAGTTTGGATGCACAGTTTAGATATTGTAACAGGATTAGATGGTTATGAAGACATGAGCAATGGATTTATATTCATCTGCTTGCTTGTAAGTGGTTTTATTTTCATGCTATTGTTACCAGTCTTCGCAATTGTATTAATAGTGGGTGTGGTATTCCTGAATATTGTCATCTGTACAATTGTATTATTAGTATCACCAAGTACATATAAAAAAAATAAAGATGTGGAGAGTGAATGGAAATGAGTACAATTCTAGTTTTGGGTGGTTCAAATGGTAGAACATTAGAGAAATTAGCGAAAAAAAGAGATTGTCAGGTAATTTTTCACGATGGAAAAAATCATGGTGGTGTAAAGAAAACCTTTCGTAGTGTTATAAAAAAATGTGATGTTATTGTAGTGCAGAAAGGGGCATGTGGCCATGTGTCTATTGATGTAGCAAAAGAATACGCAAAGAAGTATGATGTACCACTTTTATTTAATCAGGGTTTTGGTGGAACAGGTGCGTTAGAGATTGGGTTAAAGCATTTGCAAGCAGCATAAATTAGGTAGTAGGGAATTTATTTTGATTATGTAATCATATAATCCTCATATAAAAATTATAAAGTTAACATTCGAGTTATTAAGAATCCTATCTTTACCAAAACAAAGTGTTAAATGCATTTTGAATGCTGATTTAAATGGACAATTAGAATTAGATACGAAAGAACGCCAAAGAGGAAATGGTTGCTAAATAATTTAATACAGATAACAAACATTTTTGAATGACTGCTGTACCAGGAGATCTGCTGAATCGAAATTACTGGATAACTAAAGAGTTAGTATCAGAAATAAAAACACATGGCAAGAATACCGAATCTACTTTGAAACAAAAAAAGTTAGCAATAGTGAAGGGGATCTTGTTATGTATAAACCTACAGGTATATATAAAATTCTTAAAGAAGAGTAGATAATACTATTTGGATTTGAAATTTAGATAATATATGGATGTAAATGAAAGGTGAATATAATAAAATGAATCATAATAATATACATAAATCAGGTTATGTTATACTCATATATTTTATAATGACTCAATTTATTGGGATTATAGGAGTACAATTGCTAGCAAAGACAGGTTGGTATGATATTAAGGGAAATCAACAGCAAGCAATTCAGCAACTACTTGTTCATTGGGAACTAATAGGTTTTTTGCTCATATTGACATTCGTTTTTCTTATATATAAGAAAGAAGCGATACATGATTCGAAGTTATCAATTAAATTTTCAAGAGTATCATTCGGTTGGATTTTAGTAGGAATAGTTGCAGTATTCTTGGCACAGACAATTGGTAGTATATTGGATAAAAGTATATTTCACTTAACTACACAATCAGTAAATACATCAAGTAATATTGAATCTGTAGCCATTTCTCCTCTTGCTCTTATATCAATTGTAATTCTAGCTCCGCTAGTTGAGGAGCTTGTATTTCGTTACGCGGCCATAAATATATTGAGCCGTAAATTTAATAAAATCGGTTGTATATTAGTTAGTTCATTGTTTTTCTCTATCATGCATTTTGATTTTCCTTTTATATTTGGATATTTTCTAATTGGACTTGTACTTGCGGCAATATATGTACGTACTAATAGGTTACTAGTATCATTTGTCGTTCATGCTAGTATGAACTTAATTGTTGTTATGCTTCAGATTTCTTGATGAAATAATTCAATTTGTAAAGAACGAAAAAATTTTCCTTTTAATTTTGGATAAAGCACAAAGTATGACTACCACAGTGTAGATACGACAAACAGCCAGGGCTAAAAAGTAAATAAAGCTTAAATGAATAAAATTATTAAGCAAAAGTGGAATATAAAACAACTTGGAGGGAATACATATGTCAGCATTTTTAAATTTAATTGCTTTAATATCATTAATTACTTCAATCGTATTTTTCGTGAAAGGGTTCAAGAATAAACCGAAATTTAAGAAAGCCGCTTTATTCTTTTGTGCAACATGGGCTTTATGGTTCGTATCAGCTATGATTGATCCGGAACCAACAAAGGTAAATGGAAAGCAAGAAGATAAACAGGAAGAAGCTAAGAAACAGCAAGAAGCAGAAGAAAAGAAGAAACAGGAAGAAGCTAAGAAACAACAAGAAGTAGAGGAAAAGAAGAAACAGGAAGAAGCTAACAAACAACAAGAAGTAGAAGAAAAAGAAAAAGAAGAAGAGACCAAGAAACAGCAAGAAGCAGAACAAGCGAAAGATAGCGGGTTAAATGAAGTGCAAGCACAAGAAAAAGCAGAACAATTGAAGCTGGCGCAAGGTCAGGGTGCACGTAATAAAGATGTCAAGTTATCACAATTAGGAGTTCAAACAATAAAAGATGGAATCCAATATACGACACCAGTGCAAGATATCCACATTGAAGCGAAAGATAGTTTAACAAGAATTGTTGCTATTATGCCAGTCGGAACAACGAAAGAACAAGCAAAAGAAGTAGGCGATTCATTGGCACGACAAGTAGCAAGTTTTGGAACGATGGGATTATATGTTGATTTACACTCACCTAGCAAAGATTATTTAGGAGAATATTGGGAGAATTTTAGCGGTGATATTGGTATCTTTGACAGTAATGAAAAACAGTTAGCACGTGGATACATTGATAAATTGAATCCAACTAAAATAAAATGGTAACTTTGACAGAAAACGAGTTATTTTTTGGGATGGGTTAGTTGCTGTTGTAGTTTGATGGCGATACTCCAAATTACAAATATCTTATGAGTATAAGCGTTTCTATAACTCTACTAGTGTAAGTTTGTACCTAATAATAGAAAAAGCTCTCACAATTGATGTGAGAGCCTTATAACTAAATTATACTATTTCATTCTGGGCTCCCATCACATCGCCATCAACTAAAAAAATGTTTGTTCCCCAAAAAACGAAACTCAGGAAGAAGCAAAAGAAGTTGTAAACGACATTACCTGGAAATCCAAACATACGGAACGATCATTCTTTCCCATGATGTTGGGGTATGGATAACTGGTAGCATTTTCGAGAAGCTAAATGTGTTTATAATAAAACTGATGAATCGGATAATATGTAGTCCATAAAAAATCCTGGCCATTTCCATAGGATGGCTAGGATTTTTTATATACAAAGGAAAAGACACCTTAAGGTGTCTTCCTCTGACTTGAACCACTTTAATTTTAATAACATCATTTTACAATCACAAATATATCTTTAATCTTTCATATAATATTTTATCATTTTTTTCGGTTAATTGCATGAAACTGGTGAAAAATAGGTTATTTTTTGTAAATTCCTTTTCTCCATATCCATTCAATGGGACCATAGCGGAAATATTTACTCCAAATTTTGCTGAATATAATTTGCGCAAAGATAATTAAAATCCCGAAGATACATAGTTGCCAGTAATATACCTGTGAGACATCTTTAAAGTACAACGAAAGAATGACAAGAGTTAGTATACTTTGGCTAATGTAATTCGTTAAAGCATACTTGCCTATGTTCATAAAGGGTTGCAGCCACTCTATATATTTTTTATTCTCACACACTCTAAGTAGGGTACAAATATAGAATATAGCTAGCGTTTTCCCTCCAAATAAAATCCATATTTGTATATCCTTAGAGTAATAGACATCCATTTTTATAAAATAGTAGATAATAGGACAAGAGAGAAGACATGAAATGCATAACGAACTCCACTGTAAAAATTTAATTTTCTTTATTACCCCCGGTATCCTTTTAAAAATATCTTTCTTACCAGCCCATAAGCCGATTAAAAATAAGCCTATATATTCAGGAATTCCTATTAGTAGTTGTTGGGGTTCCTCTATCATCAGAAAAAACAAACGTGCTTTTACTTGATATAAATAATGTGTAAATAGATTTACCGTGTGGTTGGTAGTGTTGCCTGTAAACATATATTGATAGTAAGTTGGCACTTCAAGAATAGAAGAACTTGCTTGTAAAAATACAATAATATGTAATACATAACTAACCGTTAGGAAACTACAACCAGCTATAAAAATAAGCTTAGTAGAGCGCTTATAAAAGAACAATAGAATAACTCCTGCTATAGCATACGCATGTAGAATATCTCCATACCATAGAAAGGTGAAGTGAAGTAAACCGAAGGCTAATAAAATACACAGTCTGCGAATAAACAACTTATACATGGGGTATCCTTTTGCTTCTGTATTTTTCATAAAGATATAAAACCCTACGCCAAATAAGAATGCGAAAATAGTATAGAACTTTGCTTGTATAAACAAATCTACTAAAAAACGAATCGCTTTATCTGTGCCGGAGTAACCTGCCTGATTAAAGGGATCTAGTCCCGTCATAGTAGGTAGATTCGCAAAAAGGATACAAAGTATGGCGATACCTCTTATTATGTCTAAAGATTGAATACGGGCGTTTTGTTGCACATTAATTCTCCTTTCGTACAAAGAAAAACGAGCACTATACTAGCTAGCACTCGAATTACGTCTTGCAAAGAATCCATCATAGGTAGCAGCTGACACAGCTCCTTCTAAACGTTCAACTTCTTCACCTCTGTTATAAGCTACAATAACTGGAGTACCTGGAATGTCGAACTCTTGAAAGGCACTTTGATTTTCTGGGGTAGAGATATCAATACGATAGATAGTTCTATCATGCTTTTTTGACATACGATTGATATCTGGTGCAGCCTTTTTACAATAATGACAGGTTGGTTGATAGTAATACGCAATGAACTCTTTATGGGATTGTATTTTTTGCTTTAATTCTTCTTTTGAAATATCTTTTATATTTTCAGGTGATCCTTTTACATCTGCAGCAGATACAATTGTTTTTTCAGGTGTTACTATTTCTGTTTTGACTGATTCATTTTTAGTTAAAGTAAAGATCGTGATACCAATAACACATAAAGTTGTTATAACTGCTCCGATTTTGTAGATTTTTTTCATAGTAAATTCCTCCTTAAAGTAAAAAAAGGACAAACCTCGCCCGAGTTAACAGGGCGTAAGGTTTGTCCTTCACGCTACGTACAATAGAGTATAAACATTGGAAACAAATTTTCTATCTTTATAATAACATAAGATTCATATAGAATGCTATAAGAATTTCAAAAGAAAAACTAAAGGATAACTTAATTGTAAAATTTCATGTACCAGATTATATATCAAAAACAATAAACACTACAACAAAGGTGGCTCTGTGGTGTATCCAACTGATTGGGACACTATCCTCCTCCAATAAGCATAAAATCATTCAACAAACACATCTCAAAAAGTGTATGTACTTATGCAGTGTGTCTTAAGTATATTTTGATACCTTTTGAAGTAGTTTAAGCTGCAAAGAATATACTATATCTAAAGGTGTACCTTTTGAAGTGTTTTTTTAAGATGTTCATATGTAAAAAGTAAAACTAAGTTTAGGTATTTATATAATTTGTAAAACACGCCGTTGAATATCCAAATAAAAGCGCAGTAATATCATGTATAGGTACCGATATTACTGGGCTTTATGAGTTTAACATTTTGTATGTTTTGTAAAACTCATTTTTTCTTTGTAATCTTTAAATGTGGATGTATTCTTGTAAGTAATTTTAAAATAGTTCTTTTTAAAATATTCTACCTTCTTCAATATTATTGCTAGAGTGCAAATAATTAGGGAAATACCTCTAATGTGTGATATTAGCTATATTTAAGGAACTACACAACTAGATTGAAATAATAAGATTAGAGGATAATCTCAGGTAACTAGTAGTTGCACAGGTTATATATGGTAAAATATATATGACGAATTATAGGAGGGGATTATATGAAAGAGGAGTTAGAAAGGTTTCTAAAGGATCAACAGACTAATTCTGGGGAAAATGAGACAACTAATTCAGGTGATGATACTGAAGAAATATTAGGCGATGAGGAAGTTTTAGTAGATGAAAATAAATCCTTATTGTATAAAAGCAGAATAAGAGAATTAATAAGGGATGTTGCTTTCTCAGATGGATTGGATTTACGAATATCTAAGGAAGGATTTCAAAGATATCATGATTCAGTAAAGTTTCTTTCTGTGATTTTGATGTATGAAATAAATAGTATCTTAAAAGAACAAAAGAAAAAAACTTTGAATGTAGCACACGTAGATGAGGCAATATCAAAAATGCTAGGTAGAGCTGATGCTTTAAATATTTCAATTCAGGAAATTGAAAAAGTGCTAGAAGTGCTTCAGAGTAAAAGTCATACTACGTCTATTACTAGAGCAATGGATTATTTAATTATGGAAAATGAAGGAACAGAATCTGAAGATGAAGGTAGTCTAGAAAAATGAATATAAGAGAACAAAAACTTTTCTTCACTCGAGATGGATTTAGTATTTGGGAGAAAATATGTGAACTATCTACAGAAATCACTTATGAAATTATTAATTGGTGCCTTAGTGAAAGATTAATAACTACATTACCCGCTAGCAAAGATGAATATGACTGGTTTTTATATAAAACATATCTTGACTTAAAAGAAGAGGAAAAAGAACAGGAGCTAGTAGCTAAGATTAGTCAATATTTCGAAATTATTTCTGTTCCCAAAAGTGACTTCAATGGACTACTTTATTATTTTCCAATAAATAAGATTGAAATTAATAATATATACAATTTATTAAAGGATTTAGATTTTGAAGGTATAGATCATGTTAATGTGAACCTATTTTCGCTCCTAACGACAAAAGAAGATATTATTAATATAAGATTGACTACTGATAAAATTACAACTTACATGAATCACAAAATATCACAAAAAACACATACTGAATTAAGAATTTACCCTCAAAGAGATATAATTCTGCAGACAAATTTCTCAGGATATACTCATACTGATGGTGAAAAAAATGAATTTATTGCAGAAATTCACAGAAGAATTGCAGCTAGCCAACAGGGGAGTCCAATTAAACCTTATAATTTTAGTGATCATACTTTAAGGCGATTACTAGTTATTAATAATGAAAGTATGCCTTCACGCTATAGATTTGATAATGGAATAATGAAGTTTAGTGTTGATGTTAAGCACCCAATGAGTTTCTTGGATGCTCTATGTCATGATGATATAAAGTATTTGTATGATAATTATCCCATTTCTGTGGTTAAACTAAATAGGGGTGAAGAGATTAGTTTAATTTTAGATGGATCTGAAGGTAAGATAATGTCTCGATTAAAAAACCTTCAAGTTATAGATATAGATAAATTTATAAGTGAAATCTCTGTATTACTCCGATACGATTATCTAAATCACACTTATGAAGAAGAAATGAAAAATCTTGCTCGAAGACGATTATCAGTTGGAACGATTCCTCAACGGGAAGCTGTAATTGCAACAGCAAAAAAAGAAATCGGAGAAGTGTTTGAAACAGCATTTAAAGATGAAACTCAAGTTATAGTAAAACTGTTACAAAATACTTTTTTTTACTGCTTACTTGAGAAGAAAATTATTCCTTTTGATGAAAATACTTATAAGTTAGATGAAAAAATCTTAGTTTATCTTAGCAAAATAAGTAGTCTTGCAAAGGAAGAAATAACTCAGATTTTAAATTTTCTTATTAAATTAGGTGCTGATAATGGGAATAATATTGAAAGTTTATTGGAAAGATTAGATACAGCAATACCAACAACGCAGGTGATTAATTATGCTAGTGGGCTATGAATACGAAATTCTTTCTCGTATAGCTTCTTCTTATAAGTTACAGAAAAATAGTAATAATATTGTTTTTTCTTTAACAGACTATAAATTGAAATTTCAGCAAGATGACAAAAATATCCAATATTTAGAAAAACTTGAATTACAAGGATTTATAACAATTAGAAATGAAATAGTAATCCTTAATATAACGAAATGGTGTAATTTCTTTGTAGAAATATTAAGTAGAAGGTTAGTGAGTCAAGGGTATAAATATGATATCTTATATGATGAGAAAAAGAACTTAATTATGGTATCTCAAGATGATGAAATAAACACTGAGTTACAGGTTAACTTTGATCCTAATTCTACTTTAGATAATGATGTTCAAACGATTCATTTTTGCTATCTTCCTACTTTAGAGTACTATTTACATTGGTTTATTTTAATTAACGATGATAATGCTTTAAATATTTTTTCATTTGTTATCTCCAATAAATTAAAAAAATTAAATATTGAGCGTCAAATAAGCTTTAACTTTTTTAGCGGTTTAGACCCTGAAGATATTAATCAGATATACTACGTTACCATAAAGGAATATTTTAAAGAGTTAAATCTAGACATACTAGAACATGTTTCAGATACTCAAATTCTTTATGAAACCGTTAAAACAGAAGAATTTGATGTGTATTTTGTAAAAAAAGGGCAATTTAGGATTGCTGTAATAAAGATAGAAAATAAAATAAAGTTTATAACATATGACCAAGAGAATATTTTGGTACATAACACTGATGTTGAGAATATCATCATTACTTTAAAGGAGAAGCTAATAGAAAAGGTTAATGAGTTTAATAATATACGTAATATTAATAAACTAAAGGTTATCGATAATTCTAGAAAAGTGGCACAATTACTTTCAATAATCTTGGTTCCAATCAATGGTTTAATCTTCTTGGCAAATTCTTTGAATATATCTTTCATTAAACAAATTACAGAAAATAAATTAGTTTTTTGGGGATTGGCCTTACTATATATAATCACCTTCATTTTAACTATTACTACTGTTGTAGTGCCTAGCGTAAGGATTAATACATTTAGTTGGAGCTTCTATAAAAAAACATTACTTAAGAAAATGTTTAATATCTAATTGGTATCCCGTAAAACAACACCGAATGCTAAATGTTTATTTTTTGTTTTGTTTTGTTTTGTTAGCTTGATAGCGATATCCCTATAAAAAAGAGTAGATGCTAGATATCTGCTCTTTTTATTCTAAGCACAGGGTTTTACAGAAACTTTTATTGCTACAGTAAAACTAATGATAGAATGTTATTAAAAGATAGAGATATATTGTAAAGTTGCTATTGGGTATTAGAAGTGTTTAAAAGAATTAGTTAGATAGGGTGTGTATTGGTGAGAAAGAGAATAAAAAGAAAAAATTATCAAATGGAAAAAGAAGATACGCAAATACAAAAGGATAGATCATCTTATTTACAAGATACTGCGTGGATTATCACAATTCTTACAGGAGCCATCTACTTTTTCTCTTATTCTTTTCAAAAGGGGATTAGAGATTACTATGGTATAGATGATATTAGTTTAAGTGATCTAGATGTATCTTTAATTGTTAGTTCTGTATATGATGTTTCTTCTTTGATACTCAGGATATGTATTTTATATTTTATTTCAAGAGTATTAATTTGGTGCGCAAGTTTTATAATAAACATACTGGATGCAAGGCAAAGCACTCCTAAAAAAGAAACTTTTATAAGAGTAAAATTAGAAAAATTTTATTCGAAAATAGGTGAGTTTTCAAGTTCAATTATTGAAACAGATTTAAATAAAGTTGGTAGTTTTAAGGAAGTGATAGGAACTATCTATGATAGGAAAGAGTTTGCTCCTATAAATGCAATTACAAATGGAATTTTTCTTATGCTAGTCCTTAGCTATCTACCATTTTTAGTATTAAAGGATTCATATAATTTTAATGTAGCTAATCTATTAAGTACTAGAGTATGGGCACTTTTTATCATTTTACTTGTAATGTTACTATTTTTATTTATTGTACTTTCCCTAAAAAAATTGAAGTCAGGAATAATTAAGAATGGACTTTTAAAGCTATGTTTAAGAGGGATTGTTGCTATTTATAGAAGAAACCCATTAGCTTATATTTGGAAGCAATGTAACTGGGGAATAAAAGGGATTATAATCATTATAATTGGTATAGGTTCATCATGGATTTTCTTTCAATATGGATATACAAAGGCTGAGAAAAAAGAAGATTATACAATTGTACAATATCACGGGAAAGAGTTTGTTATGTTAGATAAAGATAAAAATAGAATGCTCGCATCCCCTCTTACAATAAATAATAATCACTATATGATGTCAAAAAATGAATATCAATTAATTGAATTGAAACAAGGAAAAACAGATACTATTATATTTAAAGGGAAAAGTTTAGTTGGTGGTTTGCAGGTATCTCCTAATGAGAGGAAGGAAAGCTTGAAGGAACTAGATAAAACTATCCAGAGTATCCCTGTTTTAAGAAATTTGTTCCCAATTAATTTGTTAATTGATAAATAGCATGTGTTTAGAAAATCAACTAGTAGGATTAATAGATGTTTTTTCTAGTTAAGGGCCAAATGAGGGGACCTATCTTGGATTTTCATTGATTTGAATTTAAAAATAAAAAAAGGACTTGTAGAAATCACTACAAGTTCTTTTTGCTTTAAAGCGAATACACGGGACACATAAATTATCTCATTATTCATAACGGGGAAACCATATTGATTACAGCTTGATTCCATTATATAACAAATATTAACATCCTGGGTTTTAATGTTTGAAAATTATGTGAATTAATAAGTAAAGGTCCGCCCTTCCTCTAAAAATCTCATTTATTGATTTTATATAAACAGTTTTAAATCAAAGTTGATATTATAATAAATCAACAAAAGTGTATACATATGTAAATAGAGAAGAATGTAGGATTCTTATAGAAAAACATATAATAATATTCAAGAGTAATTAACTATAAGAAAATGAGTTCTATGTTATAACTAACTATAATTCTTGAATAGATGTAAATGTCTTATCTTTTTTCATTTATGCGATAATGAAATTAGGTATAGGGAAATTATACAAACGTTTGTTTTAAATATTTTAGCTTTGAATATGATAGTTACAGTATTCAATTGTGTGCTTAGTTAATTTCTCATTTATTATATAAATTTTATATAGCAAAGAAAGAAAGCATCCTCTATGGATGCTACAGTTTAATTAATCAACTCTAAATCAATACCTTTTTCGAGTAATACGTTTTTGTTTTTTTACTTTTTGTTATTGTGTGAGAAATTATTTTCCTTTTCGTACATTAGTTTAAATATAAATAATTTTTTTGTTACTTTAGTTATTCTCCTTTGGGTTGTCTTCTAGCAATTTTAGTAATTCAATGTTGATTTCGTGGCGTTTTTCCTCATCTTTTATATATGGTAAGAGTTCAAATATACATATGTTTGTCATTTTATCGTTAATGTATTCTGGTTTTTCATGTCCTCTTAAATAGATAAAGACTAACTTTTCGCAATGGTCTTTGTATTTGTTATGTGTGTTTGATGTAAAACATGTCCAATAGGATAATTTTGAATCTATCCATAATTTTTGATTAGGTGATGACTTAAATAAGTTGTGTAAGTTCATGTCCATTTTGGTTATTTTAAAGTCTGGTATAATCCAAACATCATCACTTATATGTGTTCTTTCTTGTGTTATATAGGTAACTGATAAACAATCAAAAACTTTTTCTATAATCTTTTCTAGTATTAGACCTTTGCTTCTTTCAAGTGGGTTGTCCATAATGATTGATGTATAATCTATACCAAATTCATTTAAAGCGTTATAGTATGAACCAAAATAATTCACACAAGATTTATATACTTCACTATGATTGTTAATTAAATACATAGGCGTTAAACTGATTCCTTCATTATGAAGGTCTAATAATTTATTTTTCACTTTTTCTTTAGACCATACTTTTCTTTTTGTAATATTGTAGTAGTCAATTCCAGCCTGTTTAACCGCTTCTTCATAAGAATTAAAATACCATTTACATGCGTGATGTAATTCATTGTATTTTTCGGAAACGTATTTGGAGGTTAAATCTTCACCTTTATCGTTTAGTGATTTAATTTCATTTAAAATTTTTTCTTTTGACCATGTTTTTGTTTTTCTAATATCATCATAGTTTAAATTTATTGATTCGATAGCAATTTTATAAGAACCAAAAACGCGTTGGCAACTTGCATGCAAATTTCTATATTTTTGTTGCATGTTTTGAGATGATATATCTTCACCCTTTTCGTATAGATTTCTTAACTCGTTTTGTATGTCTACGGGAGTGAGTTTTTTAACTTGTGATATATAGTTATAATTAATACCCAAATATTCAATTGTATTTTTATATGAACCGAAAATATTTACACATGCATGATACAAACTACTGTTTTTATTTATTATATTTGTAGAATTTAATTTTTCACCACTATCAATGAATTTTTTCATTTCTGTAATAACTTCTTCTTTAGTCCATTTTCTTTTTGTTCTTTTAATTCCTTCCCTTTTCACTACTGTTTTTATCCCTAATTGTTTTAATGTTTCTGTTAAGCCGTCCATGTTATTTCTAATGTGGCCATATTGTGTTTTGTAATTTTTAATTAGATAACGAGAAGTTATGTTTATTCCTTCTGAGTCTAATTTTTTTAATAGTGTATAAATTTCATTATCATTGTGTAATTTAGTTGATTTTTTCACATATCCAATTTCTTTTTTTACTTTTGTTAAACCTCCCATATATCTTGAAATGTAGTTCAAATAACTATGATATCCATTTTCTTGTAAGTATCTTTGAGTTATTTGTATATCTTTATCCATTAAATCTTTAAGGAATTTAATTGTTTCTTCATGTGTTAATTTTGTTCTAACTTCTGAATTTGTCATTATTTGTGCAGTCCCTTTACGATTTTTTATTGTGAACGTGATTTCGACGCTAATCTTTGTCCCTATTGACAAGAGATCAGTGATAGTTGAGTATCTTACATCTTCCAGGGCATTTAAGGGTAAGATGATTCTTTGTTATTGATTAATGATCCAAACGTGAGTGTAGTAATTGATTCTATTTTACATCTATTATATTAGAAAATTGCAGGTTTATCTTGTTATAAAAAGCATCTGTACATGTGATAGCGCTATGTTGCTGGTCGATACCAACAACATTCATATAGCTAGAGAGTAAATAACCATCTTCATAATATGTAATTAGTATTTCTTCTTCAGATAATAAGGAACATAATAATATGTTCTCGATCAGTTCTTTTTCTTCAGCGGTTAAGATCGGCCGAGTCACTTTGTTTTTCTCTTTAATGATTTCACGGATACCAGCAAATTGTTCAGGCATTGCTGCGAACGGAGACCATTT
>WPCI01088872.1_pt1 | contig 38344 bp, 37 predicted proteins | sample 5399871 | NCBI WGS metagenome assembly WPCI01 (sample SAMN12869469, study PRJNA574797) | sludge metagenome | isolation source: wastewater treatment of pH7 | place: China:Beijing | collected 2019-05-20 | reverse complement strand
CGTGATTATAGCTCAGCCGCCGGAATGCGGACTGACCGCAATTTATTCGCTTCCACTTTTGCTTCAGCATTCAGTGAGCGCATTGGGCAAAGTTCAGGGAAGACCGGTGGATTGGATCCGAATGATCTTTCGATAGGCGATAAAGTAAGACATGCAAACCGCGGTGTAGGCGAAATCATAAAAATCAATTTGGTTAGCGGTGATGCAATATTAACTATAGATTTTGACGGAGAAACAAAAAGATTCATGGCAAGCCAGTCTTTCCTGACTAAAGAGTAATGCTTACCTACAGCTTTTTACAAAAACTGTATTCACAAAAGGAATTAAGAGATGAGCGAGAAACAGAAGTCATTTTTTGATAACGAAAAAAGCGCAATAACACCGCGGCAGATTAAAGAACGAGGTGAAGAGCAGACTCTCTCTCCTTTTGCTCAGCTTTCATCTCAGAGCCGTGGACGTGTGAATCAGGAAAAGGAATGTAAAGTCCGTACCATTTTTGAACGTGATACCGGGCGCATCCTTTATTCATTGCCATTTCGACGCCTGCGTCATAAAACACAAGTATTTTTCAATCCGCAAAACGACCATGTTTGTACCCGTATGGAGCATGTGCTTTATGTCAGCTATTTGGCGGAAGTGATCGGAAGTGCTCTTAGCCTAAACACACATCTGATCCGAGCAATAGCTATGGGCCACGATCTCGGCCATGCGCCTTTTGGCCATTCCGGTGAGACTGTCCTCAATGAATTAATTCAGCAGCATGGAGCTGAGTTCAGCTTTCAACATGAGCTACATAGTCTCCGTGTGGTTGATTTGTTGACTGATGATAACGGAAAGCACGGCCTTAACCTGAGCTTTGAGGTTCGTGACGGTATCGTATCTCATTGCGGTGAAATGTACTCTGAGTATGTTTTACGCCCTGATCGCAGTAAAACAGAAGAAGACCTTTTGGAGACAAAAGCAGGCCTGGTCATGCCTGCAACTCTCGAAGCCTGTGTAGTCAGACTTTGTGATCGTATAGCTTATGTCGGTCGTGACATAGAAGATGCGGAGCGGTCAAACTTAATGTCTTTTGCCGAGTTGCCGGAAGGCCTGCGTGCTACTTTGGGTGAGAATAACAGCGCTATTGTAAATACACTGGTACAGGATGTGATAAGAAACAGCTGGGGCCAGGATGCAATTTGTCTGTCTTCGGAAATTGGAATTGCACTCAAGGATCTTACAGAAATTAACGCAAGCCGTATTTATAATGCGACTAAAGTCCGCCGCTTTGAACGAGAATCACGTAATATTATTGAAGGGCTCTTTGAGCATTTCCTCAAGTTGTCACGAACTATGCCCCAGAACAGGTATGATGAAAATAGTCAGAAATTCTTCGAGTTTTATAGCCAACATCCGGAATTTACTGCTTCGCCTGTGCGCAAGATCGTGGATTATATCGCCGGAATGACAGATTCATACGCGCGCCGGGTTTTCTCGGCGATTTATCAATTGTAAGGAGAGAGCAGCCATGACTACAGCTTTCTTTGCTATGATGCACCGACTCAAGTACATTCAGCGCTGGGGACTAATGCGCAATACAGAAACCGAGAATGTGCAGGAACACTCGCACGAAGTAGCGATCATCGCCCATGCTTTGGCGATTTTGCGTAAGAATAAGTTTTCAGAGGGCAGAATCTGTCCTGACCCCGATTATGTAGCAACACTGGCTCTTTATCATGACGCTGCGGAGATTATGACCGGCGACATGCCTTCGCCGATCAAGTATCATAATGACCCTATGCGCGAGACATATAAGGCGATTGAAGAAGAGGCATCCAAGAATCTTTTACGTATGTTACCGGAAGAGTTACAGCCTCTTTACGAAAAGTATCTTATTCCCGCTGATGATGAAATAACCCTCGAAGCCTTAAAACTCATTAAAGCAGCGGACCGCTTTTCCGCCTGTATTAAATGCCTGGATGAGTTTAAAGTCGGAAACAAAGAATTTGTCAGTGCTTATGAGGATATTGAGCAGCGCTTGATGAGTCTGGACTTGCCCGAAGTGCGTTGGTTTGCTGACCATGCACTCCAAGCATATTCCGCTTCGTTGGATGAATTAAGCGCATTTTGATTTTTTATATTACTTGTATATGACATAGAGCTTAAATCGAGTTGACAATAAGCCTTCAAAACCGTTGTATAGCAATGGTTATAACGTATTATGCTAAAATTAGTGTCACTAATATTTCGTGTCAAAATGCCAATATTTATGCATGTATGAAGTAATTGATTCGATGATTTTAGCTTGACAATCGGATCAAGCCTGCATAGGAGAGGAGGCGGACTTTGAGATATCGCAAAGCTGATACTACGCCTGAATTTCGTGATCTTAAAGGTTCTGAAGCTTCTCTCTCAGCTCGTATTTCTGTCCTGCTACTTTGTCTGCTTCTGGTTCTGCTGTCCTTCGGCGCCTTCTTCTTGGCAGATGGCCTTTCCGGTAATAAGGAAGCTGCTGCATATAATGACTTTGAAGCGTATCTGGACCAGCAAGGTTTTCCTGAATCATATCGTCCCGCGTTAAGGGTCCTGCATGCAAAATATCCGAATTGGAAATTCACTGCATCACACCCGGTAAATGCCAATGGTACACCTATGAAATGGAGTACGGTTATGGCGTATGAAAGCAGTCTGGAGAGGAAAAATTCCGTTCCTAATTCATACTCCGTTGCCCAACGATCTTTTGACAAAGGTGCCTATAACTACAAAACAAACAGCTGGTATGCCTCTGATGCAGGCTTTTACTATGCCAGTACAGAAATTATTGCCTACTATCTTGATCCGCGGAACTTTCTCAGCGAAAGAGATATCTTTCAATTTGAAAACCTATCTTATAATCCTCAGATTCATACCCGGGCAGAAATTGCACAAAGTCTCATCGGTACATTTATGGTTGATGGTCAGACCGTTCCTGTTGTTGACCAGAACGGAGTGTCTTCTAACATGAAATATCCCGATATTCTTGTTAAGGCGGCAGAATGGAGCAATGCAAATCCGGTATTCCTGGCAAAGAGAATAATCCAGGAAGTCGGGGCGGGAGGTTCAGATTCAGTTAGCGGCACAGTGTCAAGCTATCCCGGTATTTATAATTTTTACAATATCGGTGCATATGCCGGTGCATCACCGATTTCTAACGGCCTGCAATATGCAAAATACGGGTCAGCAGGTGTAAACGGCAGTCTAACATCTACAGAAAAGAACCTGTATCTTTTACCTTGGACGAATCCTTATTTGGCTATTGTGGGAGGGGCCCGCTGGATCAGTGAGGGCTATATTAATGCCGGACAAAATACCCCTTATTATCAGAAGTGGAACATAGATTATAATCACACTTATGGACCCTGGTGGCACCAATATATGGGCAATGTTATCGCTCCGGCTGTCGAGGGCGGGAATGTCTATGATGCATATCAGAGACTCGGTCAGTTGAACAAAAATCACGAATTTATCATTCCGGTAATTGCAGAGATGCCTGCTGAGAAAGTTCCTTTCCCGACAGATAATCGCAGTCGCAACAATTGGTTGCAAAGTATCACGGTCTCTTCGGGGATTTTAAAACCTGCCTTTGATCCGGAAGTAAACACTTATTCCGTTACGGTAGCTCAAGGTGTGGAGAGCTTCACCGTAAATGCCAGTGCATACCTTTCTTCGTGCAGTATTAAGGGCAGAGGAGTTTACAATCTTGAACATGGTGAGAACACAATCAAAGTACAGGCAGTGTCAGAGCGCGGGGATGTTAGAGATTACTATCTGACCGTTAATCGCTCGGGCGAGCCCGGAGATCCTGCGGATAAGCCGGAGGCAAACATGACCAGCAACACGCTCAAGGTGGATAGTTCTTATGTAACTAATGCCGATCCACAGAAAGGTCAAAATACTGTAACGTATTTGAATGAGAATTTGCAGCTGCCTGAAGGTTATAAGCTGGTAGTTTTTGTGGATGGCAAGACAGTGACTTCCGGTGTTGTCGGTACAGGTGCCAAACTCTCACTTTTCTATAAAGAAGAGACGGAGTCTACCTTAGATTATTACCTCCTGATTTATGGTGATGCCAGTGGTGATGGGCTTGTAAATTCGCATGATACGATGGCTGTTTATAGATACATACTTGGTTTAACTCAACCATCTGATCTTGTGAAACAGGCAATGGATGTTAACAAAGATAGTCTGGTAAATTCACATGACATGATGGGTATATACCGACATATACTCGAACTGAGAATTATTGATCAGAATGAGTAAGCTTAGATGAGAAGGGCAAAAACATGAAAAGAAGACTTACATTGTTTTTTACAATTATACTGCTGATATCGATCGTATATTTTCCTCAGATAGTCTCTGCCGCTGATGGAACAATCACTGTTTCAGTATCAGCCTTGGAAGTTGCTGCCGGTAATTCAGTAACAGTATATGTAGGCGTAAGTCCAGCTTTGGAGATGGGTAGCTTTGATTGCACTTTAACTTATGATGCCGGTGTATTTGACTATACAGGGGGATCAATAATTGTCGGTCAAGGCATTTCATCAAATTCCGGTACGGTAGAGATGGCAATAGCTCCGGGTAACTCATTTACAGCCGGGAATATTGCTAGTTTAACTTTCAAAGCAAAGGCCAGCGGGAGCACAAACTTTACAGTAACAAGAGGTTCTTCCGCGTCCCTAATGAAGGATTTTAACTTGGCTGTTGGAAGTTTTGCTTCTGTTCGAGTAGTAAATTCTCCAGCTGCAACAATAGCTCCGACCACTGTTTCTACTGTCCCCAAACAGTCGCCTTTAACAACTGTAGCAACAATAGAACCCACAACAACCGATACCACCCAAACTGAAGAAACAAAGAGCGAGCCGACTAAGGCATTTAAAGCGGAAGACCATAAAGGTCGCAGCTTGTCTATTTCGGAAATAGCTCTGGAAGAAGCCGATATCCCTAGTGGCTTTGAAGAGGCTGAGAGGATGATCGACGGTTCAGCAATGTCAGGTTATTATTCTGAAAATGAAGATTTGTTCTTAGCGCTTTTGAGCTTGTCCGGTCAAGACCCGCAATTGTATTTTTACAATGACTCCAGCGACAGCTTCATACCCTACCTGCGTTTTATACTTGGTGAAGAATATTACCACGTAACTCTTATGCCGGATGATCTGATACCTTACGGTACTTCACGTTCTGATGCTGATATCAGGGATGTGAACCTTCCCGTCATTGAGTTTAATTTTGGTGACTATATTCCCTTTGACGAGTATATGAAGCAATACCAGGCCCAGTTATCTAAATCTTCAGGGGCAAGTACTGCCTCCGAGTCTACAGAGAACTCTGTTTCTGACAATATTACAACAATGGATATTGAAATTGATCGGGTGAATGAAGCTAGATATTTGCTGGCTTTAGAGGGCAGAAATAAAGACATCGAGAGATTCATTTATAGCCGGAGTCTGGATCAACTTATGCATTACGATCTCCTGTTGGTTCCTGCCTTCGGAACTTTCCTGGATGAGGACTTTGATCATTTGGCAAAAGAGGACCCGAAGGGACCTGAATTGCAGACAGAACCGGTATCAGCACCTACAGAAGCTGTTGAGGGTGATTTGGATGAAGGGACGGATAAGGTGCAAAGCCGAACCGTCAGTCTTTTTGGGAGAGACTTTGAACTCTGGCATATTATTGCTGCGGCAGGCGGAGTTTTATTGATCTTGATTATCCTGATAATTATCATTATTAAGTTTAACTCTGACAGAAAAAGAGCTGAATTTCCGTTTGCAGACGAATTTCTTTCTGACGATTTTATGTATAGTTCGGGAGAAGATGCTCTTGACGTAAAAGATGATTCTGATGCTGAAAATTTCCGACCGGTCGACTATAATTATCCTGATAACTTCCCTGAAGTCAGAGATATTTCTGATATCAGTTCCAAAGCGGGACAAGGCTTCAGCAAAGAATATCAGACAACTTCTTCGGAAAGATCTGATCCGGAAGATCAGGAGGAGATTTAGTTTTAGTGATTAAAAAAATCTGGGCTCATTTAGTGGAGCTCTTTTTTAATATGCAGTTCCTGCGTTATACCATTTCAGGTGTAATCGTTACTTTGGTAGATATGGGAATATTTTATTTGCTGAGCAATTTGCTCGGTCTTAACAAATGGTATTTCTCATTGCTTCCGTCCATTGTCTTGTCAATACTGACCGCCTATGTGCTCAATCGAGTCTGGGTCTTCAAATCTAAACAACCTGTTTTGAGCGAAATATTTCGCTTTTCTGCCGGACGTTTAGTGGTTTCGCTGGTTTTTCAATACGCAGGTTTTTATTTATTTTACGACATGATAGGATTTAAAGCTGAGATAATTCCCAATCTGCCCTGGGCGAAAGCACTTTCTCTTTTGTTCGTGATTGTAGGCAATTATCTTCTGGGTAAGTTTTTTGTTTTTACCGAATATGTTAGAGGCGGTAGAGATGAAGCTGCCGGTGAAGACGATGAATAAGAAGAAATTTTTGGAGAGGATCCAGGCAATTAATGAGTCACAATGCAGCCTTGCAATATATAAGCGAAATCAGGAGTTTCAGCTCTGTTAGAACTTTAGGACGTATCCGCGAATTAAGCCGCAGGCTGGGTGATCCCTGGCGGGGCCTGAAAATATTTCATATAGCCGGAACTAACGGCAAAGGATCAATCAGCAGCTATCTGACACATATTCTCTCGACATCAGGATACACAGTCGGTTGGTATACATCTCCTTATCTGGAACGTTTTAACGAACGAATCCGAGTTATTCAGGGTCGCGAGGATTTGGAGCAATATGATCGTGACAACAATGCAGGTGAAATCGATGATGAATCTATCGACCGGATTATGGCACGGGTTACACGTGCTGCGGATTCAATGAAGGAAGACGGGATCATGGATTTGCCATCGGTGTTTGATGTGCTCACAATGATGGCCTTCATATATTTCAAAGAAAAAAACTGTGACTATGTGGTTTTGGAAAGCGGTATCGGAGGCAGGCTGGATTCTACAAATGTAATTGAAAACCCTCTTGCCAGCATCATTGCTGCTCCCGGCTACGATCATATGGATCGGTTGGGAAATAATATGAAAAACATCATGTATGAAAAAGCCGGTATTGTTAAGCCCGGAACCCCGGTTTTTGCATATGATCCACGCGATGCCATGATTTCAGAAGAAGATGCAGCTATTGCCAGAAGAACGCTGGAAGAACGCTGTCTGGAGTTAGATGTTCCCTTGCACTGGATCGGTCGGGGACAATATGAAATGCAGTCTTATGGGCGTGAGGGTCAGAGTTTCCGTAATTTAGAATTAGAAGAAGTTTATACCACTAAGCTTCTAGGAGTTTTTCAGCCAATAAATGCGCTCTTGGCTGCATCAGCAGTTGCAAGCCATGTCAGTGCCGAAGATATCAGGCAGGGTATTGCTGCAACCGTTTGGCCGGGCCGTTTGGAAATACTGTCTCAATCACCCTTTGTTCTTCTGGATGGAGCGCATAATATTCAGGGTTGCCACGCTTTGGTTGAATCTTTAGCCCGTTTAAGTGAGAATGCTCCTTTGGTTTTTCTTTGCGCTATAATGCAGGATAAGAATTACAAGGAAATGATCAGTATCGTACTGAATACTAGGCAGTATGAAAGTGCAGCGATTGTCTTCACTGCCATACCCGATGAACGCACGGCTACGGCCGAGCAGATGCTGGCAGCGGCGAAAGAGGTGCTGGATCCAGAAGTCGAAGATCGGATTCTAATGTGTTCAGAAAGTGACTATACTGTAGCTTTGGATAAAGCTCTTTCTCTGGCAAAAGAAAAAGGAGCCCTGCTGTGTGTCTTCGGCTCCCTTTATCTGGCAGGAGAGATCCGTAAACGTATGCGAGAGTTGCAAAAGTAGCAGAGCTCACAGCACCGAATTATTACCATTTGAGATTAGCTTTTCACGGAGGTGAAAATGGCACAGCCACAGGATCAAAAATTGAAATCCAATTTTAAATGGCAGGCTGCTCTGTCGAAGATTGAAAAAATAGAAGAAACTCCGGCAGGAGTGTTCACATCACAAAGAGAAGCAGAACGTGCTATATCTATATATAATCGAGCTTTAGATCATCTTCATACGGGCAATGAGGACATTGCCATGATCGCCTTGGAAAAACTTGTTGCGACCTACCCTCTCTTTACAGACGCAGCTGTGCTCTATGGCTTATCTCTTGGAGCTGATCGTAAGTATAAGAATGCGGAACTCCAGTTTAATAAAGCTTTGTTGACTGATCCTGACCCTGCGGATGTTGAAGTCTTAAGACACTTACAGGCTCAAGCCTGCCTGTGTAAAGACAGAGACGAAGAACTTGAACGCTCACGTCGCAGGAATGAGAAGAAACTTCTGCCGGTAAGGGCGAGTTTAGCGCAAGCCGGTATTTTGGAGCGGGCAGCAGGTTCAGCTGATGGTGACGGAGTGCGAATGGCCAGCAGCAGAGAACGTGATGACCTTATGAGGCAGATCAATCAGGGCAACAAAGGATCATACTCTTCTTCATCTTATGGATCCCGCAACAAGACGGTACAAATAATCAGCATCGTTATCATTATTGCTGCGCTTTTGTTTTTCTTAATTTATTTTCTTATTGCTCCGGCAATAGCCAAAGCCAATGACCGCAACAGACGTCTTGATTGGCTGGAAGAAAAATTAGTAGAAGGAGCGGAAACAGACGAAGCCTTCAAAGTAATACTTGACGATTACCAGAGGACCTTTTCCGAGTAATAATTTATGTCAGATTTTTTTGGACTTGTAGGATCTTATTGCGAGACTGGTGAAGCAGAGCTCAGCAAAATGGTCGCAAAAACACTGGGTTCAGGTAAAGCTCGAATTCAGCTTCTTCAAGACAAAAGCATTTATTTGTGCGCCGTTAATTATGGCAAACAAAACTTAATCACTTTTTACACAGACCCGCTTGAGCGCTACACAGTCATTTTGTATGGTTATATAGCTTCATACGATTTACTGGAAGCAGACCTGCGCAAATCAGGCGTTAAACCTGAAAGTGATTTGATGGCTTTAATTTTACAGGCTTATAAGGTATCTGCTCCGGATTTTGTCGATCATCTGCGGGGCAATTTTTCTCTCATAATAGCTGACAAGGTCAACAATAATGTTTATCTGGCAAAAGACCATTTTGGCAGCTGCCCTCTATTCTATTCGGGACAAATGCGCAACGGAGTACGATTCTTCGGCAGCAATATTCCGGCTATGGCCGAACATCCTGACTTTGAAAAAGAGTTTAATCCTGAGCCTCTGGCTTACTATCTGAGCCTCGAGTACAATCCCATGCGTGAGAGTTTTTGGCGCAATGTATATAGCCTTAAACCCGGACATTGGGCTTTAATCAGCGGAGGTGAGGTGAGGGAAGAAGCGTATTTCAAGGCATCCTTTGAACCGGATGAGCGTTCCTTGACAGAGCATATTGAAGAGATCCGCGAAGTCGTTAAAAGATCAGTCGGGGCCTATGTAAAGGACGATCAGGCGGGCGCCTATCTGTCCGGAGGAGTTGATTCAGCTTTTGTCACTGTTCTGGCTCAGCCGGAAGATGTATTTTCAATCGGCTATGAAGGATACACGGGTATATTTAATGAAGCAGAGAGAGCCCAAAGCTTGGCTGATAAACATGGAATAAACCTTCGTGTAGCCAGTGTCAGCGGCGCTGAATATATTGCTGCACTCTTGCGTACCCAGCAAAAACTAAATGAGCCTAATGGAAATTTATCTACTGTTGCCCTCTGCCTGCTAGGTGATCTGGTTGACGAAAGAGTATCTTTCATCTTGACCGGTGATGGCGCAGATGAGTTTTTTGGCGGTTATGATTCTTATCTGGAATTATCCGGGAAAAAACAGCTTTATAAAAAAATTGTGCCCGAAAGACTACGATCATTTATTTCCTCGCGTATTAAGTCGGATACTCCTTATTACTCCCGGGCTTCATCCATTAAACACTGTGGCATGAAAGTATCTCAGTACTTTTTCGGAACTAATCAGATAGTCAATCCGGCGATAGTTAACCACTTGCTTCATGATGAGTTCATGCCCAAGATAAGCCTGGAAGAGTTTTTTGCCGGATTTTATACTGAGCATGCCGGCGAAGATGAGCTGACGCAGAAAATGTTGGTCGACATAAACTTTATGTTGCCCGGAGACATGTGTGTCAAACAGGAAAGGATGGCCAATGCTCATAACTTGCAACTGAGAACTCCACTTTTGAACAAATCAGTGTTTGAGACGGCGCGTACAGTTCCTTCCCGTATGCGTGTGTCTGATCGAGAAAGCAAAATTCCCTTTAGGCAGGCAGCGGCAGAGGTTCTCGACCAGGACTGGATTCATCATAGAAAACTGGGCTTCCCGGTTCCGTTTCGATATTACCTGCAAGACAAGACAATCGCACAGCCTTTGTACGATATTTTGAACGATCCTCTTGTTGAGCGATTTTTCCGACGGGAAACCATTAATCGCTATTTGAAGGAACACATCAAGCAAGAGCGGGCCCGTCATACGGAGCTGTATATTATTCTGGCCTTTATGCTCTGGTACAAAGAGAATTTTGCAGACTGAAACTGAAGCCAATATTTGCAAGTTTAGCCGGCATTTTTGGGTTATCATGTCAAAGAGGAAATTTGATTTAATGAGAGATATTTTTAAAAACCTGAGCAAACATCTAATCTTGCTGTTGATTATCTTTTTATCACTGCAAATGGTTTTACCTGCCATGGCTTCTGCAGATCAGTTTGAGGATGTTCCCGGCTGGCCGACGATAGAGGATATCAATGCTCTGGCTTTTTCAGTCTACAACGCCACAACTGATGAATTTCTACTTGAACAAAACATGCATCAGCCGTTGTGGAATGCGAGCACGACCAAGGTGTTGACAGCTTTAACAGCGGCGCAGCATGAAAAGTTTGATTTGGATGCTGAATTACTGGTTTCAGAAGCAGCGACATATTTTGGAGACCCTGCATCGGCACGACTTCATCTCAAAGCAGGAGAGTTGATCTCTACCCGGGATGTCCTGGGCGGATTGATGGTGATGTCAGCCAATGATTGTGCTTATGTTCTGGCGGAAAATTACGGTGGGCTTTATGGCTACGCTTCCGAACTTCCTCCGGAAAAGTGGGGAAATTTTGCTGCAGATGCGGCTGCTAATTCACGGCAAGCTTTTGTTGCAGAGATGAATCGTGTCGCAGAAAGTCTTGGAGCTAAGAATACGAATTTTGATAATCCCTGTGGCTGGGATGGCGAAAATCATTACACCACTGCCTATGATCTGACCATGATGTCCAAGGCTCTTCTGGAAAACGAAATTTTGGCTGAATTTGCTACAATGGCTCACTATATGCCGGAGCCTACAAACATGCATCCCTATGGAGCATGGTCTATGACAAGCAATACGAACAGTTTGGTAGTGTATGGTCCGAATTTTTTCCAGTCTCAATACATAGCTCATTATAATGGTGTTAAAACAGGCACAACCCCCCTGGCCGGCAACTGTTTGATCGGAGCCGGTGTTACGCATGACGGTCAACAGATTATCGCGGTTATTTTGGGTGGTTCCGTGTATCGTTCGGCAGATAATTCATATGTTAATCTGGCACTTCCCGTGAGAACTTTGCTGGAGTACGGCGCTTATCTTTCCGGAGCTGAAAGCAAGCCATATCAAGAGGCACCTCTTCCTGCATTTCCGCCGGTACTTAACACGGATTTGACTGACCCGACGGAAACTCTGCCTGAAGAAAGTGATATTACGACCGAAAATACTTCAGATGAAACGACAGCGGAGACTGACGCAATTAATACGACACTCAATTCGCAAACAAATACTGTTAACCCCAAGGAAAGTGAAGAACCGGCAGCGAGTGACGGTATAACGAGGCGTGAGTGGATGGTTATAGCTTTAAGTGCACTGATAGTCGTCTGCGTTATAGCGATTTTGATCGTAAATATTCTCAGCAACCGTAAACGCAGAAAAGATTCTAACGAAAAGTGATGAAATATAGAGCAAATGGAACAAATAAGAAGCTTGGCTGAGCTAATTTGAAAAAATAGTTGACAAGCTAAGTTCCGGTTGTTATGATAGTCGCTGTGTCCTCAGGCACAGGTATGAATATGTGCTCGTTGACACACAAATTTAGGGGGTTATTGAAAATGAAGACATTTATGGCAAAAGCGGAAACTGCCGATCGTCGCTGGCTTCTAATCGATGCCGAGGGTCAGACACTAGGCCGCTTGGCTACACAGATTGCCACCATATTGCGCGGCAAGCATAAAGCTGAATACACACCTCATGTCGACACCGGCGATTATGTTATAGTCGTCAATGCGGATAAAATTGTTGTGACCGGTAATAAGGAAGCACAGAAAGTTTACCGTCGTCACTCCGGCTATCCCGGCGGCATGAAGGAAGTATCATATCAGGATATGAAGGCAAAGCATCCCGAGCGTATTTTAGAAAGTGCAGTTCGCGGCATGTTGCCAAAGAACAGTCTGGGCAGACAGATGTACCGCAAACTTAAGGTATATTCCGGTCCTGATCATCCGCACGCAGCGCAAGAGCCTGAGCAGATAGAAGTTTAAGGGGATAACAAAAGATGGCAGAGAAGAATTTCTTTTATGGAACAGGCAGAAGGAAAAAGGCAGTCGCCAGAGTCCGCCTGTATCATGGTAAGGGTAATATTGAAGTAAACGGCAAAAACTTTGAGGATTATTTCCCTATGGAAACTTTACGTTATATCGTAAGGCAGCCACTTAATCTGTGTAATTGCGCAGATCTTTATGACATTAAAGTTAATGTCAAAGGTGGCGGAATTTCCGGACAGTCAGGCGCTGTAAGGCATGGTATTGCCCGCGCACTGGTTGATGCTGATTCAGATCAGTACAAAGCTCTTTTGAAAAAGGCCGGCTTCCTGACACGTGATTCACGTGCAAAGGAAAGAAAAAAGTATGGTCTCAAAAAGGCGAGAAAAGCGTCCCAATTCTCCAAACGTTAAGGAGATTCTTGCACTACGCTTCTGCTTTTTATACAGGGAGCAAAAATGCCGGAACGCTACATTAGTCGATCAAGTGAAGAAACTGAGAATCTGGGGATATCCCTGGCAAAGCGACTTTTGCCTGGGGATATCCTCTTATTGTTTGGAGATTTAGCTGCGGGAAAGACTACCCTGACACGAGGTATTGCTAAAGGTCTGGGAGTTGTTGATGATGTCTCAAGTCCGACTTTCACCATAATGCAACAGTATGTCGCCGGTCCCGGCGGGCTGGCTATGAATCACTTTGATGCATATCGGCTGCGTAATGAAGATGATTGGTATATGGAGGGTTTTAATGAGCTTTTGTATACGGATGCTGTCTCGGTAATAGAGTGGCCCGCAAATGTTCTGGCAGCCCTGCCGCATAATGTGATTGAGATCCATCTCACTTTTATTGAACAAGGTGAAGCAAGGCAGATTGATATCCACTTTCCCGGTGCAAGAGAAACTGCTGACAGAGGAAATGAGGTCGATTAATGCTTATTCTCGCATCTGATACGTCCGGTAAATCTATATCAGTTGCCTTGGCCGAATCGGGCAGGATAATTGATGAGATTTTAGAAAAAACCACAATGCAGCATGCCAGCAGCCTCCTGCCGGCAATCAATGATTTGTTGGAACGAAACAGTTTAAGTCTGCAGGATATAGACCTCTTTGCGACAACTACAGGTCCCGGTTCATTCACCGGTATCCGTATTGGAATCAGCGCTGTTATGGGGCTGGCATACGGTACAGGAAAGAAAGTGTACGGCGTGTCTTCACTGGCAGCCCTGGCTGCAGCTGTTTTCGCAGAAGACAAGGTTATAGTACCTGTCCTGGATGCCCGCGGGGGCAGAGTTTATTCGGGGATTTATCATCAGGGGGTGAGCCTGATAGCAGAAACACCTCGGAATATCTCTGATTTTTTGCAAGATCTGTCTGACAAATACCCCCGGACTGATGAGATAACTTTTGTTGGAGACGGAAGCCCTTTGATCAGTGAATACCTGAAAACAGTTGGGCCTGACAATTCTCTGGCATCATTTAAAGATAGGATTGTGTTTGCTCCCTCCGAACAAAATAGCATCAGTGCAGGCATGGTCGCGCTTCTGGCGCAGGCTGCTTTTGAACGCGGAGAAACTTTATTGGAAGCACATGAGCTCGAAGCCACTTACGGTATTGAATCCGCTGCCAAACGCAATCTAAAGAATAAAGGTGACTAATAAGATGCTGCAGGAGATCAGACGTGCCCGCGAGGCTGACCTGAAAGAGATTTTCGCCATAGAGTCTGCTGTACAGAAAGCTCCCTGGGCTGAATCAGTTTTTGCTGATATTCAGAGGGATGAGGACGCCTACTTTTTCGTTGCGGATGAAGGTGGTTCAAGGCCGGTCGCTTTTCTTATTGCAATTAGTGGCGATGATTTTTTGGAAATTCTGAACTTCGCAGTAGCGCCTGCTTCACAGCGACAGGGTATCGGAGGCAGACTTTTTCAATATGTTTTGAATGAGGCATCTAAGGCAGGTATTTCCTCTGTACGTCTGGAAGTCAGAGAAAGCAATGCACCGGCCATAGCGATTTATACTGCAAGCGGTCTGGAAGTTGTGGGAATGCGCAAGGGATATTATAACGATAATGGTGAAAATGCCCTGCTTATGACAGGGGAAATCTCTTTAATTTAGTAAATTAGCGATAAAAGTGAAAAAAACCGGCATAAGCATGTGAAATGTATTCATTGACAGCTATTCGACTTGCTGACTATACTTATGTGAGGTAAGCATCTGTTACCATTTAGAAAATGTTGAGTTTCAGCACATTAGGCTGACGGAGGAAAATTTATGATTTCAAAGGAAGTCTGTTTTGCGTGCGACGAAGATACGCACATGAAATCTATCGCATTGTTGATACAAAAAGCCTCGAACTTTGATTCGAGTATCTACATCGAGAAAGATGATCGTCGCGCTAACGCAAAAAGCTTGCTTGGGGTGATGTCACTGGGTATCGACAGTGGTGACCACTTAAAGGTCGTTGCGGAAGGTGAAGATGAAGAGGCAGCAGTTGAACTTATCGTAGATTACATGGCAGATACCACAAAGGAACTGTAAAAGTAATGCAAATATGGATCCGGAATGAGCCTGATCCATACAAAGCAATTTAAGAAGAACACTATTATTCTGTACTATTGAGGACTGCATCATTACTGCAGTCCTCTTACTACCGGCCGATTCATATGTATAGAGGAGTCAAGTGATGCAGCACAGCTCAGAGCAGCAGCCTTCATTTGCATTCAGACTTAATTTAGTTCCCGAAGAACCCGGTGTCTATTTGATGAAAGACGACACGGGTTCTGTTATTTATGTCGGAAAAGCACTCTCCTTGCGCAGCCGGCTCAGTTCTTATTTCACTGCAAAACCTGATGGAAATGCCAAAGTTCAGGCTATGATCAAGCGCATAGCTGACTTTGAGATCATAGTATGCTCCACTGAACTCGAGGCTCTGATTCTGGAAGCCAACCTGATTAAAGAACATAAGCCCCGTTACAATATTCTCTTGCGAGATGATAAGGAATACCCCTATATCCGTGTTACTCTACAGGATGCTTTCCCCAAAGTTGAAAAATCTTTCCATGTTGAGGATGATGTTAAGGAAGGCGCCCGCTATTTTGGCCCCTGGTTAAGCGGTGATATAAGCCGTGCACTTGATGCTCTCCAGAGCATATATCCCTTGCGTACCTGCAAGCGAGACTTGCCTCGGGATATCGGTAAAAAACGTCCTTGTCTTAATTATTATATCGGCAGATGTCTTGGACCTTGCACCGGTGAGGTGTCAGAGGAAGAATATGGCACAATGCTTGCTGATGTCATCCGCTTCCTCGAAGGGCGCTACAGTGAACTGACCCAGAATCTCAAAGCGGAAATGGAAGCTGCCAGTGAAGTGCTTGATTTCGAACGGGCTGCAGTTATTCGTGAAAAGTGGCAAGCTTTGCGCAGACTGGAAGAAAAACAGCACATAGTAGACCCACAGGGCGGTGATTATGATGCCCTGGCTATGGAACGAAATGGCAGTGATATTTCGCTGCAAAAACTGGAAGTACGCGGAGGCCGCGTGACCGGCCGCGTTTACCGTTTTGCCGAGGATACAGGTGAAGCTGACGGTAACTATCTGGAAGTCTTCCTGCGATCACTTTATGAACGGGCTGACAGCATACCCCCTTTGGTTTTGCTCAGCACACCAATAAATGACCAGAAATTGGTGGCAGAATATCTGTCAGAACTTCGCGGGAGTAAAGTGAGTTTACATGTACCGCAGAGAGGTGCAAAGAAAGCGACTATTGATCTTGCAAGTAAAAATGCCGGTTGGTCTTTGATGCGTCACACTTTAATGGGAGGAAAATCCGCCCAGGATCTGGAGATGACACTCAGGACTATAGCGGAATATACCGGCTGTAAAGGTTACCCACAAAGGATTGAAGCTTACGATATCTCCTCATCCGGTGCCGAGGAGAGGACCGGCGCCATGGTTGTTTTCCGGGATGGCCGACCTGAACACAAATCATACCGGCATTTCACCATAAAGAGTTTTGAAGGAATTGATGACTACCGGGCTATGCGTGAGTTGACAGAACGCAGGCTGCGCCACCTGAAGGATGAGAATGTTGACAGCAGACCTGATATAATATTTGTCGACGGCGGTCCTGGGCATGTAAATGCTGTTAAAGATTTACTGGATGATGCCGGCATTACTCTTGCCGGAATTGTGAAAGATAACAGGCACCGGACACGTGGTCTGGTTCTTAGTAGTGGCGATATTATTGAGTTGTCACAGGCTCCAGAGGGAGAAGATGCCGATGAAAGAGCCATCCGTCTGGGAGTTTTGCGCCTGCTCACCGCTTTGCAGGATGAAGCACACCGCTTTGCCAACCGCTTACGCAATCAACAGGAAAAGAAGCGTCGGATGCAATATCAGATTGAAAGCATTCCCGGAGTCGGTCCGGCCCGCCGCAAGCTTTTGCTAAAAGAATTCGGTTCTATCAAGAAATTGTCCGAAGCCGACCTGAAAGATCTAAAAGCAGTGAAGGGTCTGCCGGAAGAAGTCGCAGAAGCAGTTTACCTGCATTTTCATCGTGAGGGAATCTGAAGTGAAATTATTTGCTTTATCTGATCTTCATTTAGCCCATACTGTGGATAAGCCCATGACGATTTTTGGCGAAAAGTGGAAAAATCACACGCAGATGATTGAGAAATCATGGCACAAAACTGTAACTGAAAAAGATCTGGTTATCCTGGGCGGAGATATTTCCTGGGCTAAAAGTATGGATGAGGCAATAGCAGATTTACGTTTCATTGATAAGCTGCCGGGGCAGAAGCTTCTGCTACGCGGCAATCACGATTATTGGTGGACCAGTCTCAGAAAAATGAATGAACTCTGTGTCCGGGAAAATCTCACCAGTCTATGTTTTTTGCGTAACAATGCATTGCGCTTCGGCTCTTTTCTTATAGGAGGAACGCGTGGATGGTTGCTGCCGGGTGATGATGAGTTCACTCCCCAGGATCAGAAAATATTTGATAGAGAGTTGATCCGCATGCAGCTTTCTCTTGATGAAATGAATCTGGTAAACAGAAAGAGTGGAGGCGGACTGACGCAGGTATTTGCAATGCATTATCCCCCCATTTCCGCCGGAGGCGCCACCAGCAAAATGGCGGATTTGCTGACCGAGGCGGAAATTCCAATGTGTATCTTCGGGCACATTCATCACGAGCTGCCCCTGTATTTAAGTTCACCGCGGCTCAATAAAGTGCGTTACGTTTTAACTTCTGCGGATCAGGTAAACTTTACTCCTGTATTGCTCGGAAAAGATGGGAATCTCCGTGATTTTGATAATAAGACTGCTGAACAATCTGAGGCAGGGAAGGACATTTAATGCAAAAAAGTATGACCGGTTATGGATCCGGTTCAGCCAAAAACAAAAATCTCTCTGTAACAATTGAAGTCAAATCTGTAAATCATCGCTTTCTGGATGTCTCTGTACGTATGCCACGCAGTTTTCTGCGTTTTGAGAATGCATTGCGCATACAGGTTCAGGAGAGGATCAAGCGCGGTAAAGTCGATATTTTTGTCAGTCTGGAGCAGCTTGAATCCAGCGGCCGGAAGGTTAAACTTGACCGAGGCCTTGCTGAGTCATACTTTGAAGCTTTGACAGAACTTGCTGTTCTGACGAAGTCTGAAGATTCTTTTGAGCCTGTCATTACTATGAGCAGATTCAATGATCTTTTCATCGATGTGGACGACCCTCTGGATGAAGAAAGCATCAGTGATATCTTAACTAGGGCCATGGATGCTGCTCTGACCGAGTTGGAAGACGCGCGGCAGGTGGAAGGTAACCGGCTGACTCGGAATCTTTTGGAGAAGACTGATATTCTTGAAGATGAGAGAAAGAAGGTTGAAGAGCTTTCCCCCCGTGTGGTTGACCAATATCGTGAGCGGCTTCTCGCACGTGCTGAGGAGCTTTTAGCTGAAGAACGTCAGGAATGGTATGATGATCAGCGGCTCTTTGCGGAAACAGCTATCTTCGCTGATAAGTCTGCTATTGATGAGGAAATGACACGCCTGAAAAGTCATCTGCTTTCTCTGAGTGAGATTTTGCAGGGAGATGGGCCAAGTGGTCGCCAACTTGATTTCCTGATCCAGGAACTTAATCGTGAGATAAATACCATAGGTTCAAAAGCTAATGATTTTGAGATCTCGCAGTCTGTTGTGACTATGAAAAGTGTCTTGGAACAAATTCGTGAGCAAGTGCAGAATTTGGAATAAGCTGATAGTACGTTTTTTTTATAACACTAGATTTAGAGGAGGAGTAGGATTTGGAATATAGAATGCTGCCCATAGGGCATGGTCACCTTGTTTCAGAGGCCAGGCTGATATCCATAGTCTCTCCGGATTCAGCTCCGATCAAGCGCCTGATTCAGGATGCACGCGATCGCAGAACCTTAATCGATGCGACAGCCGGACGCAAGACTCAATCAGTATTGATAATGGATAGCGACCACATTGTGCTTTCATCACTGGCACCGTCATCTTTGCAGGTGCTGCGCGCTGACTCTCAGATATCCGATGAAACATTTGAAGAAGAGGAGCCGCAAAATGACTGACCGAATCACTATTGTGCAAAAAGAAGGGATTACCCTTGTTGTGTCCGGACCATCCGGTGTTGGCAAAAACTCTGTAATTAACGCGCTACGTGAACGTTACAATGACATCCGTCACTCTGTATCGGTGACAACACGGTCTCCAAGAGAAGCAGAGATAGACGGCGTACACTACTATTTCAGGACAAAGGGCGAGTTTGAGGAAATGATCGCTGAAGGTGAGATTCTGGAATATGACATCTATTGTGATGAGTATTACGGTACTCCCAGGTCACCTCTGGAGCGAATGCGCAGAGAGGGTATCAATGTTCTGTTGGATTTAACAGTCAAAGGAGCTCTTTCTTTGAAAGAAAGTTATCCTAATGCAGTTTTGTTATTTCTCATTCCTCCGTCCGGAGCAGCTTTGGAAGAACGACTCTTAAACCGGGCTACTGAAAGTGAGGAAATTATCCAGTCACGTATGAATGAATCGTGGGAAGAAATGAATTCAGCCTTTGAATTTGATTATCTGGTTGTGAATGATGACCTGCTTCAGGCTGTACAGGACATTGAAGCTATCTATTGGGCTGAAAAGCACCGTGCGTCAAGGCTCTTCATTGACGGAATGCAGTGAAAAAGATATAATCTTTAAGGTCCGCAAAAATAAAATAACGTTGTTTGTATATAGAGATTTAAAGATGACAAGGAGCAAAAAATGCTAACAAAACCTCCTCTGGAGCAACTACTTCCAAGAGCCGAGAACAGATATGTTCTGGCCATGTTTGCAGCACGCAGAGCGCGTCAGCTGACAGATGGTGCCAGACCTTTGGTTGAATCCAAAACGCCAAACCAGGTTTCCCTGGCGTGTGAAGAAATCGGAAGCGGAGCAGTAGTTTACCGTCAGGGCAAACACGACGTTTCCATTCCGGAACGTCCCGAAATCATTGCACAGCGTGAAGCAAGCCGACGTGAAGCAGAAGCCAAACGCGCCGAGGACATGTTGGAGGAACAGCGTCGTCCGTCGGCCAGACGTCAGGCAAGAGAAGGTTCCACTTTTGAAAAAGAGGGAATCAGTGCCCAGGAAGCTTCATTGATAGCAGAGCAACTGGTACAGTTTGTTACTGAACAGGAATCTCAGGTGGAAGGTCAGATATCTTCTCAAATTGATTTTACTTCTTTTACTGAGAGCTTGAATGCACAAGACAGAGCTGAATACGAAGTTAAAGAAGAGGATGAAGATTAATATGCTGCCTACCGATAAATCTATGGCGACAATTGTAGCTCTGGCATCTAATCGCGGTTTTATTTATCCGGGATCTGAACTATATGGGGGATTGGCCAATTCCTGGGACTATGGTCCTTATGGAGTAATCTTGAAACAGAATGTGAAGGCAGCCTGGTGGAGACGCTTTATAGAAACTTCTCCCTATAACGTCGGGCTGGACGCAGCGATTCTGATGAATCCTCAAGTTTGGATTGCTTCAGGTCATGTAGCTGGCTTTTCCGATCCTTTGATAGATTGCCGTGCCTGCCACTCGCGTCATCGGGCCGATCAGATTATTGATGACTGGAATGAAGCTAATAATGTTGAAGGATCAGTCGAAGGCTGGAGCAACGAGGAACTGCAGGATTATATTGCAGAAAAAGGTATCTCCTGTCCGGTATGCGGAGCTCAGGACTTTACCGACATTCGTCATTTCAATCTGATGTTCAAGACTAAACAAGGTGTCACCGAAGATAGTCAGTCTGATATTTACCTGCGCCCGGAAACAGCTCAGGGTATATTTGTAAATTTTAAAAACGTGCAGCGGACATCGCGCCGGAAGATTCCTTTCGGCATCGGTCAGATAGGTAAAGCTTTCCGTAATGAGATCACACCCGGAAACTTTATTTTTCGTACACGAGAATTTGAACAGATGGAACTGGAGTTCTTCTGTGAGCCCGGAACCGATGATAACTGGTTTGATTATTGGCGGGATTTTTCTTTCCAATGGCTGCTCGATCTCGGTCTGGCCAAGGAAAACTTGCGTTGGCGTGACCACAGTGCTGAGGAATTATCTTTTTATTCCAAGGCGACCAGCGATGTGGAGTATATTTATCCTTTCGGTTGGGGAGAGCTTTGGGGTGTAGCCAACCGTACAGATTACGATTTGTCACGTCATATGGAGTTCGCCAAAGAAGATTTGCGTTATTTTGATCCATATACCAATGAAAAATATATTCCCTATGTTATAGAGCCTTCGCTGGGCGTAGATCGTCTTTTCCTTGCAATATTATGTGACGCCTACGATGTTGAAACGCTGGAAAACGGTGAAGAACGCACGGTGCTTCGTTTTGAACCTGCCTTGGCTCCTGTTAATGTAGCTGTTCTGCCTTTGTCGAATAAATTGCAGGAAGAGGCGGAGAAAGTCTATCATATGCTACTGCCACACTTCCGCTGCGAATTTGATGAGCGTCAGAGCATAGGTAAGCGCTATCGCCGACAAGATGAGATCGGCACTCCCTACTGTGTAACTTTTGACTTTGATTCGCTCGAAGACAATCAAGTGACAATACGTGAACGTGACTCGATGGATCAGCTGCGTTTACCCATAAATGAACTTGTTGACTATTTTGCCGGCAAGTTCGATCTACCATAAGAAAGTATTTAGGAGGAATAAATGACAAAATACGTCTACATGTTTTCAGAGGGCAACGCCAATATGCGTGATTTGCTTGGCGGCAAAGGAGCCAACCTGGCTGAAATGACCGGAATGGGTCTGCCGGTACCACAGGGCTTTACTATTACCACCGAAGCCTGCAATCGCTATTACGATGAAGGCAGAGTTATATCTGAAGAGATCAAACAAGAAATTGTTGATGCAATGAGAGAAGAAGAAGAGCGCACAGGCAAGGTTTTCGGTGATCCGGAAAAACCATTGCTGGTTTCAGTTCGCTCTGGCTCCCGTGCCTCTATGCCGGGAATGATGGACACGGTTCTTAACCTCGGCCTTAATGATGAGGTAGTAGAAGGTTTGGCGAAACTTACAGATAATGAACGTTTTGCTTATGACAGCTATCGCAGATTCATCATGATGTTCGGCGACGTTGTTATGGAAGTCCACAAGGATTTATTCGAAGATGAATTGGGCCGCATCAAGGCTGAAAAGGGCATCGTTGATGATCTGGACCTCTCAGCTGAAGATATGAAGAGAGTTGCTGCAAACTTCAAAGCTATTTATGAGCGTGAAAAGGGAGAAGCATTTCCTCAGGATCCGATGGTCCAGCTGATGGAATCAATTGAAGCTGTTTTCCGTTCATGGAATAACCCCCGAGCACTTTTCTATCGCCAGATGAATAACATCCCCTCTGCCTGGGGCACTGCTGTTAACGTTCAGGAAATGGTTTACGGCAATATGGGTGAAACTTCAGGTACAGGTGTAGCCTTTACCCGCGATCCTGCTACCGGTGAGAATGTTCTCTACGGCGAATATCTGATGAATGCCCAGGGCGAAGACGTTGTTGCGGGTACCCGCACACCTTTCCCCATCTCTCACCTCCAGGAACAGTTCCCTGAAATTTATGAAGAGTTCAAGAAATATGGTGACGAACTTGAAGTCCATTATGGCGATATGCAGGACCTTGAGTTCACAATCGAGAATGGCAAGCTTTTTGTCCTTCAGACCAGAAGCGGCAAGCGCACAGCTTCCGCTGCTCTGAAAGTTGCTGTCGATATGGTTGCAGAAGGTATTCTCTCACGCGAAGAAGCGATTCTGCATATTGATCCCAGCCAGCTCGATGCACTGATGCATCCGATGTTTGAAGACAAGGCACTGGCGGCTGCTGATCAAATAGCTAAGGGTTTGCCTGCATCACCGGGCGCAGCCAGTGGTAAAATCGTTTTCTCAGCTGACCAGGCATTTGAATTAGCTAAAGAAGGTGAAAAGGTAATTCTCGTGCGTGATGAAACGTCCGCTGAGGATATTCACGGCATGAGTGCTGCTGAAGGTATTTTGACCGCTCGTGGCGGCATGACCAGTCACGCCGCTGTAGTCGCGCGAGGCATGGGTAAGTGCTGTGTTGCCGGAAGCTCTGAGATCAGTATTGATTATGCCAAGGGCACTATGAAAGCTGATGGCAGGACTTTTAACGCCGGCGACTGGATTTCCCTGAATGGTTCAACAGGAACCGTTTATGCCGGACAGATCGCCACTAAAGAAGCTGAGCAGAGTGATGATTTTGTGACCGTAATGGAGTGGGCTGACGAATTCCGCGAGATGGATGTTCGTGCCAATGCTGACTCAGGTCATGATGCACAAGTAGCACTCAACCTGGGAGCACAGGGAATCGGTTTGACCCGTACAGAACACATGTTCTTTGATCCTGCAAGAATTTTCAGTTTCCGTAAGATGATTGTGGCCAAAGATGAAGAAACACGTCGTAATGCTCTTGAGGCTATTTTGCCTGACCAGCAGCAGGACTTCCTGGAGATCTTCCGTGTAATGGACGGAAACCCTGTTGTTATCCGCCTCTTAGATCCGCCCTTGCATGAGTTCTTGCCTCAGGAAGAAGCTGAAGTGCGTGAACTGTCCACAAACCTTAACATGGAATATGACGAGCTTAAGAGCATCATCTCCGGTTTGAGCGAACTCAACCCGATGTTGGGCCACCGTGGTTGCCGTCTGGCAATCAGCTATCCTGAAATTGCTGAGATGCAAACAAAAGCCATTATTGGTGCAGCTATTGAAGCCACTAAGGAAGGTGTGCGCGTAATTCCCGAAATCATGGTTCCCCTGGTTTCCGACGTTAAAGAATTAGAGTATCTGAACGGTGTTATAAAACCTGTCGCAGATAAAATGATCGCTGAAAGCGGCGTGCAATTAGCCTATATGGTCGGCACCATGTTGGAAATTCCACGCGCAGCCATGACCTCGGACGAAATTGCTCTGGAAGCTGATTTCTTCAGTTTCGGCACTAATGACCTGACTCAGATGGGTTACGGTCTGTCACGTGACGACGCTGGCCCCATTCTTGATACATACTATGAAAAGGGTATCTTCGAAGCTGACCCGACAGCTCATATTGACCGCGCAGGCATTGGCAGATTGATGCGTATTTCCTGCGAAGACGGACGCAGAGCACGCCCTGACCTTGAACTGGGCATCTGCGGTGAGCACGGCGGCGACCCTTACTCTGTTGAATTCTGTCAGATGTTGAAGCTGGACTATGTTTCCTGTTCACCTTACCGTGTGCCGATCGCACGCCTGGCCGCTGCTCAGGCAGCCCTGCGTTATCCGCGCAATAAGTAATTAGACAGATCCGCAAGGAATGAAGATGGTTCCTCCATGCATACTGTATGGGGGAACTATTTTTTTTGAAGAGATACTAGTATCATAAGACGATGGACAGCGTACTGGAAGAAAATAAGAAGAGAATACTGGAGATTGATCTCTTGCGTGGTGTAGCAGTTTTTCTGATGATGCTGCATCATTTCATTTTTGATTTGCGTTATATTGTGGGGCTGGATGTCTTCGCCTTTCAGGAGACTGTTTGGTTTCAGGAGTACTTGCGGCCTCCGGTCATCGCAGTGTTCATCATGGTGTCGGGCATCAGCAGCAGCTTTTCGCGCAGCAACCTGAGACGGGGAGTACGACTTCTCATCGCTTCGTTGATTTTAACCTGTGGCAGTCTTCTGGTTCGCTATCTTACTAATCTTGACCAGGGTGTTGTCGTCTTCAATGTCTTTCACGTACTGGCAATCTCAATAATTGTTTATGCTTTGCTGGAAAAGCTTTACCAGCGAAAGAAAACAATGGAAATATATAGATTTAAGTTTTTCTTACTCCTGACTATCCTAGGCACTGCGCTGATTTTTCTTCCGGGGATCTTGCAAGGTAAGTTCGGACTGAAATCAACAGTATTAAACATTATATTTTTTGCAGAATACCCCGCTGACATGAAGCTGCTTGACAATATGGCGCTTTTCCCCTGGCTTGGCTTCTTTCTCATCGGAGCCGCCTTTGGTCTGGTCCTTTACCGAAGGCGTAACAGTCTTCTTCCTGAACCTGGACCAAGGCTTGGCAAAGTACTGGCACCATTAACATTTTTTGGGCGGAATGCGCTTTGGGTGTATCTCTTGCATCAGCCGATAATTCTGGCCCTTCTCTGGCTGCTGGCACAAATCGGAATTTTGCCCAAATTCTAATACGGCCAAGTTCAGACTTCTGGTGTAGAATAGGCCGATGGATCGTTTGATGAAACAAAGTAAACAGCAAGCACAGATAGTGCTTGTCAATATCGGAGAGACTGCAGCGGCAGCAGATGTTGTGCGCCAGTTTTTCGGTAATACCCAAGCTGATGGTCAGGTTTTCAACCTTCCTGCGGATGAACCTTTCACGATCCATATCAGCAGCTCAGAAGAAGTGCCGCCGGATTTGATTCGGCGACTTATGCGCAATGAGTTGACAGCTGCTGAAAAAAGCCTTCTACCTGAAGTTATTGAGCTCAATGTCCGTTTACAAAATAAAGCCGGCCAACGAACCTGGCGAGAACAGACAAAGCCTGCAAATTTGCGTCGCAGCCTGCGCCGATTGCTCCATATAGCCTTGTCGGAACAAACAGGTCATAAGTTCCCCTGGGGAACTTTGAGCGGCGTCAGACCGACCCAGGTGGCCTTGGAGCTCTTGGAAGAAAAACGGCTCAAACGGGACCCGGTAACAAGAAACACTTTCAGCTATTCAAGCGAAGATAAGGCGGCAACTCTTAGAGAGCTGGAAGAGTACTGGAAAGTAAGTCAACCCAAGGCGGGGCTTGCTCTGGAAACCGCTGCAGCTGAGCAAAAACTTCTGAATACGATTGATCCGCTTGCCGGCGATTACATTGTTTATGTAGGGCTGCCTTTTTGTCCTTCACGCTGTGATTATTGCAGTTTCATTACCGAATCCGCTGTCTCTCAAGCCACCTCACTGAATGATTATGTGGAAGCAGTAATAACTGAGGCGAAGGGCATATTTCAAGCAATTATGCATCCGCCGAGTGCTGTCTATTTCGGCGGCGGAACTCCCACAAGTCTGGAAGAAGATTTATTCGACCGCTATGTAAAGGGTGTTCTCCGGGCAATACCAGGGGGAAGTAATATTGAGTACACCATGGAAGCCGGCCGCCCCGATACCATTACTGCCGGTAAACTCAGAATAATCAGAGAAGCAGGCTTCAAAAAAATCTGCATCAACCCTCAGTCGATGATTGATGAAACACTGACCGCTGTGGGGCGTAGACACAGTGTTGCCGATACTGTCACTGCAGTAAATCTGGCACGGGAAGCCGGTTTTAAAGATATCAATATGGATTTGATTGCCGGTCTGCCGGGAGATAGAAAGGACGGATTTCTTTACTCTCTGGATCGGGTTATGGAACTTAAGCCGGAAGCTATTACCCTGCATACACTGTCAGTAAAACGGGGAGCTTTTCTGGACGAAGATGGCAAGGCGGGTGACCCCTTCCTGCCTCAGTCGTGGCTGATCCGCCAGATGGAGGAAGCGCAGCAGCGGCTGCGATCAATCGGTTATAAACCTTATTACTTATATAGGCAAAAGACAGCACGCTCCGGTTTGGAAAACGTCGGGTTTTCCATAAATCAGGGATCGATCTATAATGTAGCCATGATGAGTGACGAAGTAGCGGTGATCGGTCTTGGCAGCGGAGCAACTTCAAAGCTGATAAGAAAGGGAAGAGCCGATCGCCTCTACAATCCTAAAGATCTGCAGACGTATATTGAACGCGTAGAGTCGATCATCTTGCAAAAACGCGATTTTCTGATAGGGTTTGATGGAGAGGGGATATGTACTTGAAGCCGAATGGAGATGCTTTGCTAAAGGTAAAGTCTACGCGTGATTTGCTCATGCTGCGACCACTGCGTTTTATTGTATATATTATCGCCTGTTTCTTTCCCATCATTACACAGGTTTTGACGGCCTATGCTCTTTCAAGTGTCTTAGGACTTTTGCAGAATTCAGCTGCTGATGACTGGAGGCAGGCTATTATCTGGGCAGTGTCCTTCGCATTAGGTGCGCCACTGCTGCAGGTACTGTCACGCTTCATGCGCATTGGTTATATGCGTGATACCCTGCTGGATCTCCGCAAACTGACTTTCCACAAAATCCTGACTTTACCGTATCAGGATTTTAATCGGAAATCACGTGACAGCTATGTATCCAAACTGACTAATGATATCAATCTATTTGAGAAAGACTTCTTTCTCTCGCTTTTGAATGTAATTTTCGCCGGAGGCTCCGCGATTGTTTCACTATTCCTGATTCTTATGAAGGACAGGATTCTGGGGCTGATAATAGCAGCAATAGCCACTGTTTTACTGTTGGTTTCACATTTTTTCCGAAAACCTTTGGTTCGATCCAAAGAAAGAATATTGGAAGAGAATGAGATTTTTTCACTGAAAATGGGCAATCTTTTTTCGGGACTTGAAATAATCCGACTCAACAATGTGGAAGAACGCTTTGCCCATGATGCTCAAAGTCAGTTTGAACACCTGGAGACCGCTAAGAATAAAGGCCGGATCATTGAACGTCTGCAAGAGAACGTTCTGGAGAATATCAGCACTCTGTTAAGCCTTGGAACTTTGGCTTATGTCATCGTTATGATGGTACAGGGACAATTTAATCTGGCTATGGCTATGATGCTCATACAGTTATCCGGTAATGTAGCTTGGCCTTTAATCAGCCTGTTTGGAATGAGGAATCGTCTCGTAGCTTCAAATAAGATTTTTCAGAATCTTCTCGGTTCTGAGGAGGATGTAGGTGAAGATGAAGTAAGCACAGTTGCAACAGTAAGAGATAAAGTAAGAGATTTGGATCTGTTGGGCAGAGATATTGAGCTGAAAGCTCTTAGCTATCAGTTTGAGGATGCAAGTGAACCAGTACTGAGACAAGCTGACATTATTCTGAAAGGAGGGGGGAAATACCTACTGAAAGGTGTGTCGGGAGCAGGGAAGACTACTTTGCTCAATCTGATCTCAGGCGCTTTCCGCGATTATAAGGGTGAGATCAATTTTGGTGGGGTGGCTTTGCGCGATATCGATGAGAAGACCTTTAATGATGGGACAGCCCTCATCCTGCAGGACGTCTTTCTTTTTGAAACAACGATCAGGGAAAATATCTGTTTGTTTAAGGATTATTCAGATGAAGAAATTGACCGCGCCGTGCGTCTGTCAGGGCTGACATCTTTGCTCGATAAATTACCCCGGGGTCTGGAAACAGAGCTATCAGAGGATGGACTAAACCTCTCCGGCGGTGAGAGACAGCGTGTTTCCATAGCTAGGGCGATTATCAAACGATCACGTTTATTGCTGGCTGATGAAGTGACTTCAGCTCTCGATCCGAATCTTGGCCGGGAGATAGAGCAGGGCATTTTAAATCTGCCGATGACAGTGGTTGCAATTTCACACCGTTATTATGCAGGAATATCAGAGCAGTACGATGGAGTGATTGAACTGAAGCAGGGAAAGCTGGCTCTTTATCCCACGGAATATTACTTTAGCAGCAGCGGTTCGACAAAGGCCCTTTCTGATCCGGAGGAACAGTATGTCTGATAAAACGAATAAAAAGAATCTGTTCAGAAGGATCTTGATGCCAAAGGGTGCTCCTGACTCTCTGCGCTTAGGTTTGCGCGATCAAAGACCATTATTGGTCTGGTCGCTTTTACTCTTTACTCTCGCCAATAGCGCAGGGATGGCCACCAATGTCATGCTCATGCGTCTGGTTGACCAGGCTCTGGCAGGGCAGTTTGAGACTGTTAGCCACACTTTGAAAATCATTCTTATCCTTTTCCTTGTGGTCATACCGATTGATATTCTGCATATTCGATTTTCATCGCAGTATGTGAAAGCCTCGATGCTGGGGATTCGACAAAGATTTCTGTCCAGGCTTCTTCAGCTTAATCTGCGCAGCTTTAACCAGCGTGGCAGCAGCAGTTTTTATTCGCATATCACCAATGACCTCAACACTCTGGAAACAAATGATATTGAAGGACGCTATCAGCTGGCTACGGAACTGATTCGAGCACTGACGGCTCTTGCTGTGCTGGCTTACATTAATATCAGGATTCTCCTGCTCTTGTTGCTGGTAGCAGTATTTTTTCTCTTTGCCTCCAACTTGTTGGGGAATATCATGAAAAAGCACGAGAAGGAACGCACTGAATTATTTAAAGGCTACACCCTCTATCTTCGAGAGATCCTTACCGCCTTCCGACTGGTAAAAAGTAATAATCTGGAAAAGCGCAGTGCGAGTGAGTTTAACCGCAAAAGTGAGTCTGTTCAGCATAAAGGTTTTGTGATTGACAAAGTCGCTACTTTGATTAATGCATTTCTTGAGTTTTTTCTCTTTAGCGTTATATTCGGCTCAATGATGCTGGTTGCCTATCTGGCAAACCAGGGCTTGGTCAGCGCCGGCTACGTCATTCTGGTGATAAACAGCATGGGCTCAATTGTGCAACCTCTGTCTCAGGCCATGCAGAAGATTCCTCTGATGAAAGGCGCAGATCAGATCTGGCAGAGTATCGATGAGTCTCTGGAAGTAATACCCGGGCAGGTGCCGGAGACTGAGCCATTTGACGGCTTGAACAACTGTATTAGTTTTAATGATGTCGGTTTCTCCTATGAGGATACGGAAGTGCTCAAGGCTTTGAATCTGAATTTCGAAAAAGGCAAAAAATATCTCCTGCTCGGACCATCGGGAGGAGGGAAGTCGACGATTTTGAGGCTACTTCGCAAATACATTTCTCCGGACCAGGGTGAGCTTATGATCGATGATGTCGATCTTGACCGCATCATAAGTGAGGAGTATCTGAGACAATTGGCCAATGTGGAACAGCATGTTTTTCTCTTTGAAGACAGCTTGCGAAACAATTTAACTCTTTACAAAGACTATCCTGACGAAGAGGTGGAAGCAGCGATAGAAGCTTCAGGTCTGGAGGATTTCGTTCTAAAGCAGCCATCGGGTCTGGAACAGCTGATTCTTGATAACGGCAAGAATGTTTCAGGTGGTGAGAAAGCTCGTATCGCCATTGCTCGCGGTCTGCTGCGCAAAAGTGACATTCTTCTGCTGGATGAGGCCTTTGCCAGCCTCGATGATGAAGTCGCCAAATCTATCGAAAAACGCCTGCTTGCTTTAGAGGGTGTAACTGTTATTCAAGTCAGCCACGTTGTTTTTCCCGAAACTATAGATCAATATGATCAGGTATTAGAAATAGTGCAGGGAAGTGTCCAATATATTTCATAATAGTGTGATTCACTATATTTGCACTGGAAACAATCAGGATTCTTGTTAAATTGTCAAGAGATTTAAGCTAGTGCAGAGCATTATTGTGCAGATTGACGCTCGGAAATGCCTGCGTTATACTTCCTATAAGTCTATAATTTTATGAAATCCATGAAAAAGAACGCTGATATACTAGATTCAGATCCGACGGGACAAGAGATATTTGAGGAACAAATGACAATTGATTTCGCGAAAATGATGGGCGATTTGAGACAAGAGGGGAATAGTCGCATCGCTCTTGCTTGTGCAGAAGAAACGGATGCACTTCATTCTGTTATGCAGGCACACACGGATGGACTTGCTGAACCCATATTGATCGGTGCTGAGGATAAGATTCGTGACCTTGCCGAGAAAGAAGGAATCGATTTAACAGGTATAAGTGTCTTGAATCATCCGGACCCACAGGCAGCTTGCCGCTTTGCCGTGAAAATGGTGCGTGAAGGCAAAGCCGATGCCATCATGAAGGGTATGGTGAAGACCTCTTTCGTCTTGAAAGCAGTTCTGAATAAAGAAACAGGAATCCGCAGTAATAAGCTTTTATCACACATTGCAGTTTTTAATGTTCCTGTATTAGGAAGATCTCTTTTAGTTACAGATGCCGCTCTGAACATTGCTCCTGATATTGATACAAAACAGAATATCCTGGAAAATGCAGTGGAAACTTTGCATCTTCTTGGCTATGACAGTCCTAAAGTGGGTTGTCTTTGTGCAGTTGAGAGTGTAAATCCTGCCATGCCGGCCACTGTAGATGCTGCTGAGCTGGTCAGACGTAATCGGACGGGTGAGATTTCCGGCTGTCAAGTCGGTGGTCCCTTTGCTCTGGATAATGCTCTCTTTCCGGAGGCAGCGGCTCTTAAAGGAGTGGATGATCCGGTAGCAGGGAAGTCTGATATTTTGTTGGTCCCCTTTATTGAAGTTGGCAATGCCCTGTATAAGTCACTGGCATTTTTGCAGGGACTGCCGGTGGCTGGTGCAATTATCGGTGCAAAGGCACCTGTTATAATCAGTTCCAGAGCAGATAGCGAAGAGAGCAAGCTTCGTTCGATTGTCTTATCCCTGTACCTGGCTAAAAAACAGAAGGAGCTACTTAGATGAGTTTAATTCTGGTGCTCAACCCCGGTTCAACTTCGACCAAGATTGCAGTTTATGAAGGTGATAAACCCGTTTTTATACGCAGTATCCGCCATGAGAAAGAGAGCGACAGACAGCCGACAGTAATCGATCAGTTGGATTTTCGTTTGCTCCTGGTCAGAGAAGTATTGGCGGACGCGAGCATTGCTCTGGAGGATCTTGACGCTATTATCGGTCGTGGCGGGCTGCTTCATCCTATGGAAGGCGGCACCTATAATGTAAGTCAGGACATGATTGACGATATGGTACGTTGTCGCTACGGTGAGCATGCCAGCAATCTTGGAGCCATTATGGCAGCTGAGTTGGCAGAGGGTTTGTCCATATCTGTATTTATTGCTGATCCGGTGGTGGTAGATGAAATGATTCCGGAAGCAAAATACACCGGTTGGCCTGAATTTGATCGCATTGCGATTTCCCACACGCTGAATCAGAGAGCCGTAGCCAAACGTTTTGCCCGCACTCTGGAGAAAGATTATGAAGAGATGAATCTGATTGTTGCTCATATGGGCGGCGGATCTTCTGTTGGAGCCCACTGTCAGGGCAAAATCATTGATGTTAATAATGCTCTGGATGGAGACGGGCCTTTTTCGGCTGAACGAACGGGCGGTCTACCGCTACGCAGCGTGCTTGATTTTTGTTACAGTGGTAAACATGACAGAGTGGGAGCTCAACACCTGTTTATCGGTCAGGGAGGCTTATACGCCTATCTTGGCACTAAGGACGGCATAGAGATTGAAAAACGTATTGAAGCGGGCGATGAAAGAGCGATGATGGTCATCAGAGCAATGGCTTATCAGACCGCCAAAGAGATCAGTGCCCTCGGTGCAGTTTTTTATGGTGGAGTTGACGCGATACTGCTTACCGGTGGTCTGGCCTATATGAAGCCTTTAGTAGACTGGATCAGAGAGCGGATTGAGTATCTTGCTCCCGTACATGTCTTCCCCGGCGAGGATGAGATGGGCGCCTTGGCTCTGGCTGCAGAAGAGGTGCTGTCAGGAGAGAGGGAAGCCAAAGAATATATAGCTCTTTAAGTAAGAGATATCTCTTACGGGAAGGATAAAAGTGAGTGAACAAAAGGGGATATTCCCTTTGAATTTGAAAAAGATTACCCTGATAGCCGGCCACTTCGGCAGTGGCAAAACAGAAATTGCAGTTAATCTGGCCTTGCAAAATGGATTGGCAGGAATTCCTACCCGCTTGCTTGATCTTGATATAGTTAATCCATATTTTCGATCTTTCGAAGCTAAAGAGCAGCTGGACGCTGCAGGGGTAGATTTGCTGGTAAGTTCTCTGGGCGGTCACGCTGATGTGCCTGCTATTCCCGGCGAAGTAGCCGGTATTTTCACCAAAGACGAAACTAAAGAGATTGTGGATTTGGGTGGTGACCCTGATGGTGTACGTCTTCTTGGTATGTACGAACGCCAGTTGAAGAATGCTGATTTTGACTTTTTCTTTGTTTTTAACGCTAACAGGCCTGAAACAGCTACTTTTGAGAAGGGCCTGCGTTACTTTGAAAATATTGAGTTTATGTCCAAGCAAAAGTTCAGCGGTTTGATTAATAATACGCATCTGATACATGAGACCGGGGTTGAGGATGTGTTGCGCGGACAGAGTATTGCCCTGAAAATTGCAGATAAAGTCAGGCTACCCCTGATTTGCAATGCTATGACCCGGGATATTTTTGAAATAATACAGTCAGATCATGATTTGCAGGTCAGCTTGCAAGCACCGGCTTTTATTATTGACTTACAGATGAAAAAGCCCTGGGAAGTTTAATCCGATTATTAGGATTACTTTGTTATTATACAAGTAGGGTGATTTGTCACCACAGGAGGGATCGGTTTTATGAAAGGAAGAGTTGAATTTCGTACAGATTGGTGTAAGGGCTGTGAGCTCTGTATCCCGGTTTGTCCCGTAAACATTATATTTATTGATGAATCAGTGACTAACAGCAAAGGTTATCATCCTGCAACTGTAACTGCCATGGATGAGTGTATCGGCTGTGCTAATTGTGGCAGAATCTGTCCTGATTCTATCATTACCGTCTGGAGAGAGAAGCGAGTAAAGAAGGATCAGAAATAGGAGGATAGCTATGGCAAAGGAATTATGGAAGGGTAATGAGGCGATGGCGGAAGCTGCTATCCGCGCCGGACTTAAGTGCTATTTCGGCTATCCCATTACACCACAAAGTGAAATACCGGAGTATTTTTCCCTGCACCTGCCTGAACACGGCGGAGTCTTTTTGCAGGCTGAATCAGAGATCGCTGCCATCAATATGGTTTATGGCGCTGCAGGTGCAGGGGTGAGAACAATGACTTCATCATCTTCGCCGGGTATAAGTCTGAAACAGGAAGGAATTTCATATATAGCAGGAGCCGAACTTCCCTGTGTGATTTTGAATGTTATGCGTGGCGGTCCGGGCCTTGGAACAATCCAACCTGCACAAGGCGACTATTTTCAGGCTACGCGCGGCGGGGGCAACGGAGATTACCGCATGATAGTACTGGCCCCGGCCAATGTACAGGAAGCTACTGATCTGATGCGTCTTGCTTTTGATCTGGCAGATGAATACCGCATGCCGGTGATGATGCTGGCAGACGGTATGATCGGGCAGATGATGGAACCTGTGGAATGGCCGGATGAGCCCACCCCTGAGCCGATAGACAAGCCCTGGGCTACAACCGGTACCAAGGGAGAGCGCAAACACAATGTGATTAACTCCTTGTTTATGGAACCCGAAGCCTGTGCAGCTCATAATGTCAGGCTTGATCAAAAATACAGGCTTGTGACAGAGAAGGAGACGCGTTACGAGTTAGTAGGTGATAATGAAGCGGAAATTCTGTTTGCAGCCTTTGGAACTCCTTCACGTTTGGCCCGCGCTGCCGGTAAGATTCTGGAGGAAGAAGATGGCATTAAGTCTGCAGTTTTTCGTCCGATTTCACTCTGGCCCTATCCTTACGATGCGCTCTACGAAGCGATTAATCATAATAGCGTTAAGGCCGTCGTCACCGTTGAATTGAATACAGGTCAAATGCTTGATGATGTCAAAATTGCTAATCAGGGCAGTAAGCCGGTCTCCTTTATCGGAAAAGCCGGTGGCATGATTCCCACACCGCGTGAGATTGCAACTGCTGCCAAAGAAGCGCTGGGGAGGAAGTAATAATGGATATGGATGTTGTTTTAAAAAAATCCGAAGGCCTGGAAGATGTAGAAATGCACTATTGTCCGGGCTGCACACACGGAATTATTCATAAACTGCTGGCTGAAGTTTTGGTTGAGCTTGATCTTTTAGGCGACACCATCGGTGTTGCGCCCGTAGGTTGTGCAGTTTTTTGCTATGATTACTTTGCCTGTGATATGCATGAAGCAGCACATGGCCGTGCTCCTGCTGTTGCTACAGGAATTAAACGTGCCTTGCCGGATAAGACGGTTTTTACCTATCAAGGTGACGGTGATCTGGCAGCCATTGGAACAGCAGAGATTGTTCACGCTGCCATGCGCGGGGAAAAAATCACTACAATTTTCGTCAACAATACTAACTATGGAATGACCGGCGGACAAATGGCTCCGACGACACTTGTCGGCCAAAAAGTCACAACTGCACCGCTGGGGCGCTCGCAGGACCACTACGGATCACCGATACATGTGTCGGAAATGCTAGCCACAATTAAAGGTTCTGCCTATATTGAACGAGTTACTGTGCATAATATGCCCGGTATTATCAGAACAAAAAAAGCAATCAAGAAGGCTTTCCAGCTGCAACAGGAGGGGGCGGGTTTTACTTTGATAGAAGTGCTTTCTACCTGTCCGACCAACTGGGGGCTGACACCTAATGATTCTCTGACCTGGCTGGCAGACCACATGATACCGGAGTTTCCACTGGGTGTTTACCGTGACATAACGTCGGAGGGAAAATAAATGGCTTATACCGAAATTATCTTTTCCGGTTTTGGTGGTCAGGGCGTCATGGCCATGGGACAGACGCTGGCGGAAACCGGTATGCGCGAAGGATTAAACGTAAGCTGGCTGCCTTCATACGGGCCGGAAATGCGTGGTGGCACTGCCAACTGCAGTGTTGTTGTAGCTGACAGTGAAATCATTTCACCCACTGTATCTGAGCCGACGGTGCTCGTTGCGATGAATCAGCCGTCTCTGGCCAAGTTTGCTGCCAGTGTTCGTCCGGGCGGACACATCTTTGTTAATTCTACTGTAGTAAATGAAAAGGTCACTCGTGATGATGTCACGGTTCACTATGTTGACTGTGGCAGAATAGCTGCAGACCTTGGCAACCACCGGGTAGCCAATATGGTTATGCTGGGAGCCGTGGTCGGAGCGACTAAACTGATGGATCTTAAGGCTGTGCAGAATATGATGTCGGAGATTTTCACCGGCAGGAAAGCTAAATTAGTCCGACTTAATGTCGATGCTATTCAAAATGGCGCCGACAGCGTGAGCTGAATATTCTGCCTGGGAGGGGAGGAAGTATGGATATTAAAATTATTAAAACAAAGGAATTTAAGGATAAGCCGCTGGATGAAAGCAAACTCGGCTTTGGGAAAATCTTCTCAGATCACATGTTTATTGTTGAATATGATGAAGGCCAGGGCTGGCACGATGCCAGGATTCAAGCTGTAGAAAACTTGTCCTTGCATCCTGCTTCGTCAGTATTCCATTATGGTCAGGAGATTTTTGAGGGAGCGAAGGCATATCGTCGCGACGATGGAGAGATACAGGTCTTCCGCCTGATGGATAACTGTAAGCGTCTTGTGAACAGTGCAATTCGTTCCAGCATGCCGGAGCTTGACCCCGAATTTCAGTATGAAGCCATTATGCAGCTGATCAATCTGGACCGTGACTGGGTTCCTCAATCAGAGGGCACTTCACTGTATCTGCGACCCACGATGATTTCTTCCACACCGGCTCTGGGAGCTCATTCTGCCCATAACTTTATTTACTTTGTCCTGTGTTCACCATCCGGTAGCTACTATACTAACGGTATGCAGCCTGTCCGGATTCGCATTGAAGCATTTTATGCCCGTTCAGTTAAAGGCGGTATGGGCCGAGCAAAGGCCGGTGGTAACTATGCCGCCAGCTTCAAGGCAACGAAGGAAGCACACAATGACGGCTTTGATCAGGTCCTGTGGCTGGACGGCGTCCACAAGAAGTATGTGCAAGAAGTCGGCGCTATGAACATTATCTTTGTGATTGACGGTGTAATTGTCACTCCCGATCTTGGCGATACTATTTTGCCCGGCATCACAAGAGCTTCAGTCCTTCAGCTGGCAGCTGATCTCGGTTATAAAATTGAAGAGCGGCCGATTTCTGTTGAAGAAATTTATGAAGCGCACTCATCAGGACGCCTTAGTGAATCATTCGGAACCGGCACAGCTGCTGTAATTTCACCGGTAGGCGAGTATTGTTACCGTGGAGAGAGCATAATTTTAAACAATAATGAAATAGGTCCGGTAGCGCAGCGCTTCTATGACCTTTTGACCGGCATTCAATTCGGTAGGGCTGAAGATAAATTTGGCTGGACCAATGTAGTGCCAAGAAGATAAAAAGGAGAGTATAAGTGATAAATGAAACTGATTTGAAACATCTCAGACGTTGTATTGAACTGGCCGAAATCGCCCTGGAAAAAGGCGATGAACCCTTCGGTTCCGTCCTTGTTTCAGCTGAAGGCGAGGTGTTGGCAGAGGATCATAACCATGTAGCAGGCGGGGATCATACCCAACACCCCGAATTTGCTCTTGCCCGCTGGGCAGCAAACAACATGGCACCGGAAGAAAGAGCAGGTGCTACCGTATATACTTCGGGCGAACATTGCCCTATGTGTTCTGCCGCTCATGGCTGGGCAGGGCTCGGCCGCATAGTTTATGCCAGTTCGTCCAGGCAGTTGCAGGAGTGGATGCAAGAACTGGGAGCCAAACCCAGGCGTGTGCGTAGTTTACCGATTGAGGAAGTAATACGTGACACTCAAGTAGACGGGCCGGTGCCGGAACTTGCAGAAGAGGTGCGTATATTACAACGCTTATCCTATGAGCGGAAATCTCAGGCTAAGGAATAGTTTAAAGACGAAAGGTTAATACTATGAAAGCTCATATTGATCGGGATGGTTGCATCGGCTGTGGACTTTGCGAAGAGATCTGTCCGGATGTATTCCGCATGGCAGACGACGGCCTGGCCGAAGTTATCGTTGATGATGTGCCGGAAGATGTCGAGGATGAAGCCCTGGAGGCAGCTGACAGCTGTCCGACTCAAGTAATAACAGTCGGATAAAATTGATCTGAGTCATACCGTGAGGACACTATGATGAAAAAAATAGCCTTTGTGCTTGCGTTAATGATGGTCTTTGTGTTCACAGCGTGTACAAGCAAAACGGTGACAGTTGACGTTGATTATGGTGATTCCAGACTATATTCAAAAGAGGATATGGATACAGCTGCAAAAATAATTCTGGAAGAATTTGCTCAAATGAAGGGTGCTGAACTCCAAAGCCTTAACTATACCTCGGATGAATGTAACAGTCAGGAAAATATTGACTGGATGAATGATCTGGCTAATAGGGAAGTCCAATATACACAATGTATCGAATTTGCCAGCAAATTCCGGTCACCTGAAGAAGGTGGTGGATCTTGGATTCCTGATTCAGAATACAATTGGCATTGGTGGCTTGCCAGGGCAGATGGTGGAGAATGGGAATTGATGACT